>NPIE01000323.1_pt1 | contig 50598 bp, 35 predicted proteins | sample 8637661 | NCBI WGS metagenome assembly NPIE01 (sample SAMN07420842, study PRJNA396082) | bioreactor metagenome | isolation source: sample BA12 brine-fed electro-methanogenic bioreactor BA | place: Japan: Kochi | collected 2016-12-09 | reverse complement strand
GTCATCCCCCAGCTCTCCGTCATCCTGGGGCCCTGTGCGGGGGGCGCCGTCTACTCCCCCGCCATCACCGACTTCGTCTTTATGGTGGAGGGGACGGCGCAGATGTTCGTCACCGGCCCCGAGGTCATCCGAGCCGTCACCCGCGAGGAGGTGGATTTCGAGACGCTGGGCGGCGCCGCCGTCCACGCTGGAGAGAGCGGCGTGGCCCACTTCACTGCCGCCGACGAGGAAGGGCTGCTGGCCCAGGTGCGCTGGCTCCTCTCCTACCTGCCCGCCAACAATCTCACGCCGCCTCCCTGCGTCCCCACCGAGGATGACCCCCGGCGCCCCACGCCCGAGCTGGGCGCCCTTGTCCCCCACGATCCCCAGCAGCCCTACGATGTGCGCCGGGTCGTCGAGGTGCTCGTCGATGACGGTGAATTCCTCGAGGTCCACAGCGCCCACGCCCCCAATCTCGTCATCGGCTTTGCGCGACTGGAGGGGCAGACGGTGGGCCTCGTCGCCAACCAGCCCGCGCACTTCGCCGGCGTGCTCGATATCGCCGCCGCCGCGAAGGGCGCCCGCTTCATCCGCTTCTGCGACGCCTTCCACATCCCCCTCGTCACGCTGGTCGATACGCCCGGCTTCCTGCCCGGCGTGGCCCAGGAGCACAACGGCATCATTCGCCACGGGGCCAAGCTCCTCTTCGCCTACGCCGAGGCCACGGTGCCCAAGGTGGCGCTCATCCTGCGCAAAGCCTACGGGGGTGCCTACATCGTGATGGGTTCCAAACACCTGGGCGGCGACGTGAACCTGGCCTGGTCGCGGGCCGAGATTGCCGTCATGGGGCCGGAGGGCGCGGTAAAGATCATCGCGCGCAAGGAGCTGGAAACCGCCGCCGATCCCGATGCCGCCCGCGCCGAGCTCGTCCGGCGCTACCGGGAGGAGCTGGCGAATCCCTTCGTCGCCGCCGGGCAGGGCTACCTCGACGACATCATCCTGCCGGAGGAGAGCCGAGCTCGGCTGACCACGGCGCTGGCCCGTCTGCGCGACAAGCGGGGCGAGCCGGCTCCCCGCAAGCATGGCAATATTCCGCTGTAGGAGGTGCGCGATGAAAGTCCTGGTCGCCAACCGTGGTGAGATCGCCGTCCGCATCCTGCGGGCCTGCCGGGAGCTGGGCGTGCCCAGCGTCGCCGTCTACTCCGACGCCGACCGGGAAGCGCTTCACGTCCGCTACGCCGACGAGGCCGTAGCGCTGGGCCCGGCCCCGGCAGCGGAGAGCTACCTGCACCTGCCCCGTGTCCTGGCGGCGGCCCGGAGCAGTGGCGCCACCGCCGTCCACCCCGGCTACGGCTTCCTCTCCGAGAGCCCCGCCTTCGCCCGCGCCGTCGAGGACGCCGGTCTCACCTTCATCGGCCCCCGGCCCCATACCATGGCGCTCACGGGCGACAAGCTGGCCGCCCGCCGGGAGGCCCGCGAGGCGGGACTCCCCGTCCTGCCCGGCCCCGACGAGCCCCTCACCGAGGCCCTCTCCGCGGAGCGGGCGAGCCGCGTCCAGTACCCCGTGCTGGTGAAGGCGACGGCGGGCGGGGGCGGGCGGGGCATCCGCCTGGCGCGCACCCCCGCCGAGCTGGCCGAGGTGGTCGGGCAGGCGCGGCAGGAGGCCCAGGCCGCCTTCGGTAACGACGAAGTCTACCTGGAGCCCCTCGTCCAGCACGCCCGGCACATCGAGGTACAGATCCTCGGCGACGGGCAGGGGCACGTCCTCTGCTTGGGCGAGCGCGAGTGCTCCATCCAGCGCCGCCGCCAGAAGCTCATCGAGGAAGCGCCCGCGCCCGGCCTGACCGCCACCCAGCGCACGCGCATCTTCGAAGCCGCCCTGCGGCTGGGGCAGGCGCTGAACTACCGCAGCCTCGGAACAGTGGAATTCCTCCTCGACGCAGCGGGGGATTTCCACTTCATCGAGATCAACCCCCGCATCCAGGTGGAGCATCCCGTCACGGAGCTGGTCACCGGGCTGGATCTGGTGACGGAGCAGCTGCGGCTGGCAGCGGGACGCCCCCTCCGCTACGCCCAGGAGTACGTCGTTCCCCGGGGCGCCGCCATCGAAGCTCGCGTCCTCGCCGAGGACCCCGAACGGGATTTCCTGCCTGCCACCGGCGAAATCAGCTACCTGAAGGAGCCCGGCGGGCCGGGTATCCGCGTCGATAGCGCGCTCTACTTAGGGATGGAGGTCACGGCCCACTACGACTCGCTGCTGGCAAAGGTCATCGCCTGGGGCGAGAATCGGGCCGTCGCCATCCTGCGCCTGCGCCGCGCCCTGCGCGAGTTCCAGATCGGCGGCGTCCCCACCGACCTCGAGTTCCTCTTCCAGATCGTCGATAGCCATCCCTTCATCGCGGGCGCCGTCGATACCACCTATCTGGAGAGCTTCCAGCCGGCGCGGCAGGGAGACGAGAGTCTCGAGCGCGACGCCGTGCTTGCAGCAGCCCTGTTGGCCCACCAGCGTCGGGGCGCGCGCCCGGGCCGCGAGCGCGCCGACGAAGGGAACGGCTGGCGCCTGGCCGCGTGGCGGGCCGAGCTGGGCGTGTGAGGGGCAGCCCGGGTGAACGTGCGCACGCGAACGAATGGCCAACGACTATGCGATTGAAGACTACCTGACGATTCGGAGGAGATGCGATGTTGACCTACTACGTTTCGATAGGAGAGCGGGAGTACCGGGTGAAAATCGGCGACTCCCAGGTCTGGTTAGATGACGAACCGGTGACGTGCAGGCTGACCTCCCTCAACGGCAACGGTCTGCACCAGCTGAGCCGCGAGAGCCAGAGCGTGGAGGTTCACCTGAGCAGCGACCGCCGGGGCGGCTACGAGGTCCTCATCGGGGGCCGGCGGCTCGTCGCCCAGGTGGCGCCAGGCCATCGCCGGGCCGCCGGGCAGCAAGGGGGTGCCGAAAGCGGTGCGCTTACCGCCCTCATGCCGGGCCTCATCGTCGAGGTGCCGGTGCAGGTGGGGGATACCGTCACGGAGGGAGAGGTGCTGGTGGTGCAGGAGGCCATGAAGATGCAGATGCCCCTGCGGGCTCCCTGCGCCGGAAGGGTGATCGAGGTGCGGGTGGAAGCCGGCGCCGAGGTGGAACAGGGCGCGCTGCTGGTGCGCCTCGCGCCCGGAGCGTAACTTTTCGCCGGTGCGGGTGTTGTAATTAACCGAGTGAAAACGTGCGAATGTGTGCACGTGCGCACGTGTGCACGTAACGATCTTTGACGGAAAGGAAACCAATGACGGAAGGAACACTACAAAATACGCCCATCGCTGTGATCGGCCAGGCCGGGCTCTTCGCCCGCGCCGCCAACGTCACCGAGTACTGGCAGAACATCCTCGACCGGGTGGACTGCATCACCGAGGTGCCGCCCTCCCGCTGGCACATCGAGGACTACTACGATCCCGACCCCGCCGCGCCCGACAAGACCTACTGCAAGCGCGGGGGCTTCATCCCCGACGTCGATTTCGATCCCCTGGAGTTCGGGATGCCGCCCAACATCCTGGAGGTGACCGACGTCTCGCAGCTGCTCGGATTGGTGGTCGCCCGCGATCTGATGGAGAGCGCCGGCTACGGCACGCAGGCCGAGTTCGACCGGGAGCAGGTGGGCGTCATCCTCGGCGTCTCCGGGGGGCTGAAGCTCCTCAAGCCCCTCGCCACCCGACTGGAGTATCCCGTCTGGCGGAAGGTACTGGCGAGCAGCGGCCTCTCCCCCGAGGAGAGCGAGCGCATCATCGAGCGGATGAAACTGGCCTACGTGGAGTGGAATGAGAACTCCTTCCCCGGCCTGCTCGGCAACGTCATCGCTGGGCGCATCGCCAACCGCCTCGACCTGGGCGGTATCAACGCCACCGTGGACGCCGCCTGCGCCAGCAGCCTCGCCGCCGTGCAGATGGCGACCAGCCAGCTGGTGGAGCGCCGCTGTAACATGGTCATCACCGGCGGGGTGGATACGGACAACTCCCCCTTTACCTTCATGTGCTTCAGCAAGACCCCGGCCTTCTCCAAGCGGGGCGAGAGCCGGCCCTTCGACGCCGGCGCCGACGGGATGTTGGCGGGGGAGGGCATCGGGATGGTGCTGCTCAAGCGGCTGGAGGACGCTGAACGCGACGGCGACCCCATCTACGCCGTGATCCGGGGTATCGGCTCCTCCAGCGACGGGCGCTTCAAGAGTATCTACGCGCCCCGGCCCGAGGGGCAGGTCCGCGCCCTGCACCGGGCCTACGCCGACGCCGGCATCGCGCCGGAGACGGTGGGCCTGGTCGAGGCTCACGGCACGGGGACGGGCGCCGGCGACCCCGCCGAAGTGGAGGGGCTGCGGCTGCTCTTCGGAGAGAGCAACGGGCGTGGCCCCCACATCGCCCTGGGGAGCATCAAATCCCAGATTGGGCACACGAAGGGGGCGGCGGGCATCGCCGGATTGATCAAGGCGGTCCTGGCGCTGCATCACAAGGTCCTCCCCGCCACCCTCAACGTCGAGCGCCCCAACCCTAAACTGGAGCTGGAGCGCACCCCCTTCTACGTCAACACGGAGACCCGCCCGTGGATTCAACCCTCAGGCGCGCCGCCCCGCCGGGCAGGGGTCAGCGCCTTCGGCTTCGGCGGGACCAATTTCCACGTGGTGCTGGAGGAGCACACGCCCGAGCACACGGCGCCCTACCGGCTGCACGCCGCTCCCCAGGCCCTGCTACTCCGGGCGACAGATCCCCGGGCGCTGATCGAGACCGTCGCCCAGGCCCGCGACGCGCTGCAAGGAGCCGGAGGGGCCGTGGCCTACGCCGACCTCGTCGCCCGCAGCCGCGAGCCACTGACCCGGGCCGCTGCCCGGCTGGGCTTCGTCGCCAGTGGCCCGGAGGAAGCGGCGAAGGCTCTCGCCAGCGCCCTCGCCATCCTCGAAAAGCAGCCCGAGGCCGAGCAGTGGGAACATCCCTGGGGCATCACCTATCGCCGCCAGGGGCTGGAGACCGCCGGGACCGTCGTGGCCCTCTTCCCCGGGCAGGGCTCCCAGTACGTGAAGATGGGCCGCGAAGTCGCCCTCAACTTCCCCCCGCTGCGGGAGAGCTACGCCCGCATGGACGCCCGCTTCGTCGCGGAAGGGCTGCGCCCCCTCTCGGAGGTCGTCTTCCCCATCCCTGCCTTCGACGACGAGACGCGAGCCGTGCAGGAGGCCGCGCTCCAGGCCACCGACTACGCCCAGGCCGCCATCGGCGTCACCAGCGCGGGCCTCTTCGCCATCCTGAGGCAAGCGGGGCTGGAGCCCGACTTCGCCGCCGGGCACAGCTTCGGCGAGCTCTCGGCGCTGTGGGCGGGCGGCGTCCTCGACGACGAGGGCTTCTTCACCCTCGTCAAGGCCCGGGGGAAGGCCATGGCCCCGCCGGAGGATCCCGATTTCGACGCGGGGTCCATGTTAGCCGTCAAGGGCCCGTTGGAGGCGCTCGAGCGGGAGCTGGAAGCCCTCCCCGAGGTCACCCTCGCCAACCAGAACTCGCCGGAGCAGGTGGTGCTCGCCGGGCCCACCGCCGCCATCGAGGCCGCAGCCCAGGAGCTGGCCAGCAAAGGCTTCCACGTCACGCCGCTGCCCGTCTCGGCGGCCTTCCACACCCCCCTGGTCGCCCACGCCTCCGAGCCCTTCGCGGCGGCGGTCGCGCAGGTGCCCTTCCACCGGGCACAGATCCCCGTCTACTCCAACACCACGGGGGAGCCTTACCCCGAGGCGCCGGAGCAGGCCCGGGAGGTCCTCGCCCACCACATCCTCCACCCCGTCATCTTCAAGACGCAGATCGAACGGATCTACGCGGCGGGCGGGCGGATCTTCGTCGAGATCGGCCCCCGGCGCATCGTCACCAATCTGGTAGGGGAGATTCTGGCGGGGAAGCCCCACGTCGCGGTGGCGCTCAACTCCAGCCGGAGCAAGTCCTCCGATTGGCAGCTGCGGGAAGCGGTGATCCGGCTGCGCGTCGCGGGCATCCCCCTGGAAGAGATCGATCCCTATGGGGCGAATGAGGAAAACGACGTGCGCACGTGTGAACGTGTAAACGTGTGAACGTGGCCCACATTCGCCATTTGAACATTTGCAAAGGAGATACCATGTCCTTCGTCGTGAAACTGAACGGGAATAATTACGTGAGTGAAAAGACCCAAAGCGCCTTCGAGGAGGCCCTCGAAGAGAAACTCCAGCTGCAGCCCGAGGCCCCTGCCGGTGGCAACGGCAATAGTGCCTATCCGGCTCCCCTTTCACCGGCCCCGGAGCCCCCCCCCGCCACACCGGTGGCGGATCCCACTTTCGTCCTCGACAGCCTGGAGCAGGGATTGACCCACGCCCACGAGCACCAGCAGCAGACCCTGCATGTCCACGAGCAGTACCTGGGCAACCAGGCGGAGTACTCCAGAATTTTCTCGCAGCTGATGCAGCAGCAGCACGCCCTCTTCGCCAACGGCAGCGATTCACCCCAACGGATGGAGGCGACGTTATCGGTGCTGGCGAAACTCTCGCGCAGTATCGACGACTTCCACGCCCATCAGGCCGAGACCCTCAGCGTCCACAACCGCTTCCTCGCCCAGCAGGCCGAGTACGCCCAGGCCTTCATCCGCCTGCTGCGCCAGCAGTGCGAGGCGGGCATGAGCGCCACGCCCCGCACTAACGGCAACGGCGCAAGCCGGCAGGTCGTCACGGTGGCCCCTCCGCAACTCGTCGCACCGCCGGTCGAGAGAGCCTCCGCCCCGCCTGCGGTCCCGGCCCCCGCCCCGTCATCGGCACCGGTCTCCGCACCGGAGCCCGCCGCCCCCGTCACCGCAGTGCCGACCGCACCCGCCCCCGCCGACGTCGCGCGGCTGACCGGGTCGTTGCTGGAGACGGTGAGCGAGAAGACGGGCTATCCCGCCGAGATGCTCGCCCTGGAGATGGACCTGGAGGCCGATCTGGGCATCGACTCCATCAAACGGGTGGAGATCCTCAGCGCCCTGCAGGAGAAGCACCCGGAGCTGCCGGAGATCGAGACGGAGGCTCTGGCCGAGCTCCGCACCCTGGAGGAGATCGTCGCCTACGTGAGCCGGGGGGAAGGCACCGACCGGGCGGTGACCGCACCGGATCCAGCCCCTGCTGCGCCCGTGGCGGCGGAAGCCCCGGCCGCAGCAACCGCCCCCGCCGATACCGAGCGGCTGACCGGGTCGTTGCTGGAGACGGTGAGCGAGAAGACGGGCTATCCCGCCGAGATGCTCGCCCTGGAGATGGACCTGGAGGCCGATCTGGGCATCGACTCCATCAAACGGGTGGAGATCCTCAGCGCCCTGCAGGAGAAGCACCCGGAGCTGCCGGAGATCGAGACGGAGGCTCTGGCCGAGCTCCGCACCCTGGAGGAGATCGTCACCTACGTGAGCCGGGGAGGGGACGCGGCAAAAAAAGGGTGAGCCGGGCGCGGGAGCAGCCAGCGGCCCTGCCGCGCTGTGAGGTGGTTCTCGAACCGCTGCCCGCGCCCGATGCCCTGGAACAGGCCCTCCCCGAGGGTGCGCACCTACTGCTCACCGACGACGGCACGCCCCTGAGCGACGCCGTCGCGCAGCTGCTCGCCCGCCAGGGATGGCAGGTGACGCTCCTCCAGCTGCCCGCAGCCGTGCTTCCGCCGCAGCCGGAGCGAGCGCGGCCGCCTGAGTTGGCGCCCGTAGCCCTCGCCTCGCTGGAGGAAGATGAGCTGCAAGCGCAGCTGGCCGCACTGACCGAGCGCCGGGGCCCGATCGCCGGCTTCATCCATCTCCATCCCCGCTACGCCACACCCGACCTGCTGGGCGACGAGCGGGAGGGGGCCGTGATCAAGGCCGTCTTCCTGCTGGCGAAGCACCTCCATCCTCACCTCACAGCGGTCGAGAAGGGGCGGGCCGCTTTCCTCACCGTCACCCGGCTCGACGGCGCGCTGGGCCTGCACGAGACCGCGGAGACCAGCACCCTCGGCGGCGGGCTGATGGGGCTGACGAAGAGCCTCGACCTGGAATGGCCCTCGGTCTTCTGCCGGGCCGTGGATCTCGATCCGGCGTTGGAGGCGCCGGAGTCCGCCCGCCTGCTCCTGGGCGAGCTGACCGATCCCGACCGCCACGTGCGGGAGGTGGGGTGGCGCGCCGGAGAGCGGGTGACCCTCGTCGCCCGCCCGGCCCCCCTGCCGGACCCCGTCGCGGAACCGGAGCCGGAAGCTGAGGAGCTCTTCCTCGTCAGCGGGGGCGCGAAGGGCATCACGGCAGCCTGTGTCGTCGAGCTGGCCCGCCACCGGCAGGCCGATTTCCTGCTCGTGGGGCGCTCCCCCCAGCCGGCGGAGACGGAGCCGGCTTGGAGCGCCGAGGTCATCAAAGAGCGGGCGCTGAAGCAGCGGGCCATGGAGGCGTTGCGCGCCGCCGGGGAGCAACCCACCCCGCAGCGAATCCGCCGCATGGTCAAGGACGTCCTCGACCGCCGCGAGATCCTCGCCACCCTCGACGCCGTCGCCGCAGCGGGGGGACGCGCCCACTACGTCAGCGCTAACGTGACCGATGGTCCGGCGCTGCGGGCCGCCGTCGCGGAGGGGTTGCGCCACCTCGGAGGGGCGCGGATCACCGGCATCCTCCACGGAGCCGGGGTCATCGCCGACAAGGCCATCGCCGAGAAGACGGAGGCCGATTTCGAGCGGGTCTACGCCGTCAAGGTAGAGGGGCTGCGCCACCTGCTGGCCTGCGTCCCCGCCGCCGAGCTGCGCCACCTGATCCTCTTCTCCTCCGTAGCGGGCTTCTACGGCAATGTGGGCCAGACGGACTACGCCCTCGCCAACGAGGTCCTCAACAAGGCGGCTCACCGACTGCAACGCCGCCACCCCCACTGCCACGTCCAGGCCATCGATTGGGGCCCCTGGGATGGCGGCATGGTGACCCCTGCCCTCAAGCGCGTGCTGGAGCAGCGGCAGGTGACCCTCATCCCCGTGGGCGAGGGAACCCGGCTGCTCGCCGCCGAGCTGGCCCAGGGCAGCGGCGCGGCCCAGACCGTCGTGGGGCCGCCGCTGCTCCGGCCCGCCCAGCCGCCCGAGGGCAAGCTGCGGGCCTACCGGCTGCGCCGCACCCTCACGTTGGAGGCCAACCCCTTCCTGCGGGATCACGTCATCGGCGGGCATGCCGTCCTGCCGACGGTCTGCGCGGCGGCGTGGGGCATCCGGACCTGCGAGGGGCTCTACCCCGGCTACCGTTTCTTCCGCGTGCGGCACTACCGGGCACTCAAGGGCATCGTCTTCGACGAGAGCCTCGCCGGGGAGTACGTCCTCGAGGTGCAGGAGGTGGCTAAAGACGAGGAAACGATCACCCTGGAGGCCCGCGTCCTCAGCCAACCGGAGAGCGGGCTGCCCCGCTACCACTACAGCATGGAGGTCACCCTCTGCGCCGAGACGCCGCCCGCGCCGGATTCCATCACGCCTGATCTGGAGGAGCGCCAGTCTCTGGCGGGCGCGGCCCTCTACGAGGACGGCACTCTCTTCCACGGGCCGGCCTTCCAGGGCGTGGAGCGCGTTCTGAACCTGAGCGACAAGGGGCTCACCATGCGCTGCCGGCTGCCGCGCATCGACGCCCGCACCCAGGGGCAATTCGCAGTCCGCACCTTCAACCCCTACGTGACCGACGTCCAACTCCAGAGCCTCCTCATCTGGGCGAAGCGGACCTACGGCTACGGGGGGCTGCCCCTCAGCATCCAGGGGGGCCAGCTCTACCGCCCCCTGGAGTTCGACGTGCCCACCTACGTCACCCTCGCCGTGCGGGCGCATTCGAAGCACGGTCTGGTCGCCGACGTCACCGTCCACGATGCGGAGGGGGCGCTCTACAGCCGGATCACGGGCGCGGAGATCACCCTCAGCCCCCGGCTGAACGAGCTCTTTGCGCAGAACCGGTTATGACGCCCGCGATGGGTAGGGCGCCCGGCGGACGAAAGGTAGGGCGGACTCGGCGAGCCCGCCGGGCGGACGCCTCGGCGAGGCGTCCCTACCCGGGGTGTTGCTATTTAAATCAACAGCGAGGTTATTCATGAAGCAGGAACCAATCGCCATCATCGGGCTGGAGCTGGAACGAGGGCGCTGCCGGGACGTGGACGCCTTCGCACGCCGGCTCTACAACAGCCAACGCTGCGACGCCTCCGGCTCCGCCGGGGTGCCCGGCGTCCCGGCCCGGGTGCTCGCCAGCGCCCTCGCCGACGCGCACCTTCCTCCGGGGCAGCCGGTGCAGGTCCTCACCACCGAGCGGGGCTGCTTCGCCGCCCTCGACGAGGCCCGGCGGCGGCTGGCTGCGGGCACGCCGGAGGTGGCGCTGCTGGCCCACGACGAGAGTGGGGCCGCGGTCGTGGTGCTGCGCCCGCTGGCGGAAGCCGAGCCCCGCGGCAACCGGATCTACGCGGTGCTGGAGGGACTCACGCTCACACCGCAGGTAGAGCCGCCCACGACGCGGGCGGTGGCGGAGCTCTGGCGGCAGGGGGTGGTGGAGGGCGACCTTCACCCCCAGGAGATCGGATACGTCGAGATAGGCGGCGCGGAGAGCAAGGCGCTCCTCACGGGGCTGGCCCGGGCCTACCCGCCGGGCGCGCCGGAGCCGAGCTGTGCGCTGGGCCGCAGTCCGGCCTTCGCGGCGAGCCCCCTCTGCCAGCTGACGGCGCTGATCAAGGCCGTGCTCTGCCTCCATCACCGCTTCCTGCCGGGCCATCCCCCCGGAGAAAAGACCGGACTGGAGCAGGGGGCGCAGCCCCCGCCCTTCTACGTCGACGAGGCCTCCCGCCCCTGGTTCGTGGTGGGGGAACAACGGCGGCGGGCTGCCCTGCTGGGCTGGGACGAGCGGGGGCAGGGCGGGCTGCTGTTGCTGGCCGATTACCCCCGGGCGCGGCGGTCGATGCGGTATCTCCAGCACGCCGGTTGCTATCTGCTCCCCCTCGGTGCGGCGGATGAGGCGGCGCTGCTCGGGGCGCTGGAGGCGCTGCAACCCCGCCTCGCCGCGAGCCGCACGCCAGCGGAGCTCCGGGCCCTGGCCCGCGCTTGCTATACGCGCTACCAACAACAGACCAACGCGCCCCACACCCTCGTTCTGGTGGGTCGGGATGGGGAGACGCTGCTGCGGGATCTGGATTTCGCGCTGGCGGGGGTCCCTCGGGCCTTCCGGGAGGGAAAGGCGTGGAGCACGCCCCGGGGCAGCTACTTCACGCCCCGGCAGCTGGCACAGGAGGGGGGCGTCGCCTTCGTCTATCCCGGCGCCTTCAACAGCTATCCCAACCTGGGCCGGGAGCTCTTCCAGCTCTTCCCGGCGCTGCACGAGCGCTTCGCCGGCGTCATTCCCGATCTGGGCGGGGCGCTGGGAGAGCGGATGCTCTACCCGCGCGCTCTCCAACCGCTCACGCGGGAGGATTGGCAGGCGCAGGAAGCCGCCGTGATGGGGGAGCCGGGGCTGCTCATCGAATCGGGGACAAGCTTCGCCATTCTCTTCACCGCCATCCTGCGGGAGCACTTCGCTGTCCGGCCCGCCGCTGCCTTTGGCTACAGTCTGGGCGAGGCGAGCATGTTGTGGGCGGCGGGCATCTGGCAGGATGGGGAAGCGGGCAGCCGGGCTTGGCGGGATTCGCCCCTCTTCAAGCGGCGGCTTTCCGGGCCGAAGGAGGCACTGCGAGAAGCGTGGGGGACGCCGGAAGAGCCCCGCTGGCGGAGCTACCTGCTCAAGGCCCCCATCGCCACCATCCGGGAGGCGCTGCGAGAGGAGCCCCGCGTCTACCTCACCATGATCAACACGCCCCGGGAGGGGGTCATCGGGGGCCATGCCGCCGGTTGCGAGCGGGTGATCGCAGCGCTGAAGTGCCACGCGCTGCCCGTGCCCTACGACGCCGTCCTCCACGCGGAGGTGATGCGCTCGGAGCTGCCGGCCCTCGCCGAGCTCTACACCCATCCCGTCCGGGAGCGGCCCGACTGTACCTTCTACTCCGCCGCCGAAGCGGCGCCCCTGGAGCTGGAGAGCGCCACGCTGGCCCACACCGTCGCCGAGATGACCTGCCGCCAGCTGGACTTTCCGCGCCTGGTCGAGCAGGTCTACGCCGATGGGGCGCGGCTCTTCATCGAGCTGGGGCCGCAGCGCACCTGCACCCGCTGGATCGACGAGATTCTCGGCGATCGGCCCTACGCCGCCATGGCCATCGACAAGAAGGGGACGCCGAGCGTCGTCTCCCTCTTCGGGGTGCTCGCCCGGCTGCTCAGCCACGGCGTGCCGCTGGCGCTCGACGCCCTCTACGTGGAGGAGGGGGGAGCGGCACCGCCCGCCCTCGAGGTGATCCCCGATGCGTCACCGGAGAAATCGCACGCCGAGCCCGTCCCCGCGCTCTCCTACGCGGGGGCCTCCGGTACCTCGGAATATCGAGAGCACGGGGCCTTCCTGCGGAGCCGCCGCGCCGCTCTGCGTAAGACGGGCGCCGCCATCCGGGGGCAAATCGTAGCCTACGAGCGGTGGCTGCGCGGCCCCGCCCCGGCAGAGCCGGCAGCCCGCATCCTCCAACCGGTGCAACCCGCCCCCCGCTTCGACCGGACGGCGATAGAGGAATTCGCCACCGGGTCGGCGGTGCGCGTCTTCGGCCCCGCCTACGCCGTCTTCGCAGGCCGCCGGATGCCGCGCATCCCCAACGGTGATCTGCTGCTCATGAGCCGCATTCGCGAGATCGAAGGGGATGGAAACGGAAATCGGGAAGGTGCTACGCTGGTGAGCGAATACGATGTACCGGAAGAGGCCTGGTTCTTCCGCCAGAACGGCTATCCCACCACGCCCTACGCCGTCTACGTGGAGATGGCCCTGCAACCCTGCGGCTTCCTCTCGGCGTACCTGGGTTCGGCCCTCTCGCACGCCGAGCACGACCTCTACTTCCGCAATCTCGATGGGACGGGGCGGCTGCTCATCACCCCCGACCTGCGGGGGCGCACCGTCACCGACCACGTACGGCTGCTCTCCACCCTGGCGGTGAAGGACGCTATCTTGCAGCGCTTCGCCTTTTCGCTGGCCTGCGAGGGAGAGACCTTCTACGAGGGCGAGGCGACCTTCGGCTACTTCGAGCGGCGGGCGCTGCTCAACCAGCAGGGGTTGGATGGGAGCGGGCGGGTGCATCCCTGGTATCGCGAGGTGCCCGGCTCCCGGGTAGAGATGCTGGCGCTGCGGAAAGGGGGGATGCGCCCCCGCTATCACGCCGCGCCTCCCCACCGGCCCCACTACCGGCTGGCAGAGGGGCAGCTGGATTTCCTGGAGACGGCGCGGGTGATCGAAAGCGGGGGGCGCTATGGGCGGGGATACGTCCACGCCGAGATGCGCATCCGGCCCGAGGATTGGTTCTTCGCCTGCCATTTCTACGAGGACCCGGTCATGCCGGGTTCGCTGGGGCTGGAGGGGATGCAGCAGGCCCTCCAGGTCTACGCGCTGCGGACGCAGCTGGGCGCGCAGCTGCGCTCCCCCTGCTTCCTGCCGGCGGTGGGCCCCACCACCGTCTGGAAGTACCGGGGGCAGGTCACGCCTCAGGACACGGATGTCCAGTTGGAGGTCCACGTGCGGGAGGTGACGGTGGAAAGCGACCGGGTCACCCTCACCGGTGACGCCAGCCTCTGGAAGGGCGACCGGCGGATTTACGAAGTGTCGGAGATGGGCCTGCGGGTGCAGGAAGCGACGAGAGAGAAAGGAATGTGATGAGTAATCGTGAACGTATAGAAGGAAGGGCCGGAAACCGGTGGCATGGCCCCGAAGGCTCCATCGCCTACGAAACGGCGGGGATCCGGGAGCGTCTGGCGGAGCTCGGGCGGCCCTGTTACGTCGTCCAGAACGGGCAGGGCGTGGGTGTCAGCCACGAGGGCGAGCTGCGGCACGGGGCAGAGGGCGGCCTCCCCCTGCTGGGACACCTCGGGCCGCTGCCGCCAGGGCGGCTGGGGGATCCGGCCTTCCGCGAGACCTACGGCACTGGCTACGCCTACATGGCGGGCGCGATGGCGAACGCCATCTCCGGCGAGGAGCTGGTCACCGCCCTGGGCCGCGCCGGGCTGCTGGGCTCCTTCGGCGCCGGGGGGCTGGCGCCCGCCCGGCTGGAAGCGGCATTGCACCGGGTGCAGGCTGCGCTCCCCGAAGGCCCCTACGCCTTCAACCTCATCCACAGCCCGAGTGAGCCGGCGCTGGAGCAGCGCGCCGTGGAGCTCTACCTGGAGCACGGCGTCCGCACCATCGAGGCCTCGGCCTATCTACGCCTCACGCCCCACGTGGTCCGCTACCGGGCGGCGGGGCTGGCGTTGGATGCCCGCGGTAGGATCGTGGTGCGCAACCGGATCATCGCCAAGCTCTCCCGCCGCGAGGTGGCGCGGCACTTCCTGCGCCCCGCGCCGGCGGAACTCCTGCGCCAGCTGGTCGAGGCAGGGCAGTTGACGGAGCAACAGGCGCGGCTGGCCGAAAAGGTGCCCATGGCCGACGACATCACCGTCGAGGCCGATTCGGGGGGACACACGGACAACCGGCCCCTGGTCTGCCTGCTCCCCTCGCTCATCGCGCTCCGGGATGAAATTCAGGAAGAAGAGGGTTACGCTACCCCGGTGCGCATCGGCGCCGCCGGGGGCATCGGTACACCGGTGGCGGTCCTGGGCGCCTTTATGATGGGGGCGGCCTACGTCGTCACCGGCTCGGTCAACCACGGCAGCGTCGAAGCCGGGACCTCGCCGGGCGTGAAGGCGCTGCTGGCGGAGGCTGCCGCGACGGACGTGATGATGGCACCTGCCGCCGACATGTTCGAGCTGGGCGCGCAGGTGCAGGTGCTCAAGCGGGGGACGCTCTTCCCCATGCGCGCGCGGAAGCTCCTGGAGCTCTACCAGAGCTACGAGAGCGTGGAGGCCCTTCCGGCAGCGGAGCGGGCCAAGCTGGAGCAGCAGGTCTTCCAACGCAGCTGCGACGAGGTGTGGGAAGCGTGCGTGGCCTTCTTCAGCGAGCGGGACCCGGAGCAGATCCGCCGGGCCGCCGGCAATCCCAAGCGCAAGCTGGCCCTCATCTTCCGCTGGTACCTGGGCCTCGCCCCCCGCTGGGCCATCGAAGGCACGCCCGAGCGCCGGATGGATTACCAGATCTGGTGCGGGCCCGCCATGGGGGCCTTCAACGACTGGGCACGGAGCTCCTACCTGGAAGCGCCCGAACGGCGCAGCGCTGTTGCCATCGCCCACGAGCTGCTGCATGGGGCCGCCCGGCTCTACCGCGTGCAGGCGCTACGGCTCCAGGGAGTACCTGTGCCCGCGACGTGGGAAGCAGTTCGTCCCAGAAAAGGAGAGTTCGCATGAGTACGATACGCAGCGGCGTCTGTCCGCAATGTCATTCACACGCCATCCTGGCGAACGCCGATCCGGTGGATCAGGAGAGCTTCGCCATCCAGGTCTACGAGCGGCCCGGGGTCATCCTCCGGGGCCGACGCACCTTTCCCATCAAGGCGTGGATCTGCACCGAGTGCGGCTATACGGAGTTCTACGTCACCAACCCCCAGGAACTCGCCCAATCCTACCGGCGCTCCCGCGTCTCCTTCGCGCACTAGGAGCTGAGCGGTCACTACGAACCTGATTTTCGTCCTCCTGAGTCTACTTCTTACCGTCCGCAAGCCGGAGGTGCAACGCACTTCCCCTGGAAGGGGCCAGCCCATGAGTGCGTTGCACCTCCTGAGGTTCCGTATCAGGGTCTGTGGACCGGCGTCTGGACATCCAGGCGGTTGTTGCTCTCGTCCAGCTCGTCGATCACGTTCTCGATATCCGCGATGGCGCGGGTGGTGATGGTGCCGTACCAGCTGGGATAGGTGTAGCTGCACGAGAGGGTCTTGCTCTCGCCCACCGCCAGGCCGCCGGCGACGTTCCAGGTACAGCGCGGATCGGGGGCGGTGATGCTGGACCACCACTCCGCCCTGAAGGCGCCGGCTTCCTTGCTCCCCTGGTTGGTGACCACCACCCGGACGCCGGTCGGCTGGTTCTGCACCGGCGGGTTGGGGTCGTAGGTCACGCTGGTGATAATCAGGTCGGGCTTCCCAGCCTTCACGGGGATGACGAGCTGGCGCCGATTGTTCTCCTCGTTGCTCTCCGCGACCGTCTCCCGGGAATCGACCCAGGCCTCGGTGGTGTAGGTGGACCAGCCGGCGAAGGTGTATTCCATCGAGGCGACGACCTGCTCTCCAGGTTGGAGGGTATAGACGCCCGGGGCTTCGATGAACTCGCAGGTGGGACAGAGACGCCACGCCCAGCGCACGCTCTCGGCGGCGCGCTCCCCGTTATTGCGCAACGTCGCCACCACATTCATGGGCATCCCCTGGCGCGGATCGTCGGTGTCGATCTCCAGATTAGCGACGACCAAATCCGGCGGGCCGGGCTCCGGGCTGGGCTCCGCCGTCGGCTCCTCGGTGGGTGTCGCTGTCGGCTCCGCAGCCGCCACGACGATGCGGATAAAGAAGATGCCACCAAAGCGGGTGCCATCCGGCGCCTGCAAGCGCCAATCGCTGCGATAGGTGCCCGCCGCAGTGGGCGCCCGGAACTCCCCGCTGACGTCGAGGGTTTGATTGGGTGCCACGCTACCGAGAGAGATGGAGGGCGGGCCCTCCAGCGGCTCGCCGCCGACAAAAACCAGCTGGGTGCCCGCTTCCCAGGTGCAGGTGCCACTGTTCCGCAGGCGCCACGTCTTCTCAAAGGTCTCCCCTGACGCCATGACCGTGTCGTCGGGGACGGTGACGTCGGCGACGAAAGCCGCCTGCAAGGTGCAGCCGTCCTCGCCGATAACGTCGGGGACCGGGGTGAGGGTGGCCGTCGGAGGAACGTTTTCATCCGGTGGCTCTTCCGTAGTCTCTGCGGGAGGCTTGACTAGGGCGGCTGGGGTCTCAGTAGGTCGCTCAGTCGCAGGCTCAGAGAGACCGCAGGCCAGTGAGAAAAAGAACAGCCCGCTTATCAATAACAGACAGAACTTATGAGTGGTTTCCATGGTGGTTCCTCCTTCAAATATAGTAACCAGTTAGCAGTGAGTAGGGAGCAGTTTTAGGCCGTTCCAAGAAAATAAGTCCTCCAAACTCTGACGTTTTCCCAGAGATTTGCTCGCGCTGTGGCGCATTTTAAATCTTGGAACTACCTTAGCGCTGCGCACTGTATATTACTCACAACGCTCCACGTGCTAGTTAACGTCCTCGTTGGTGAGTTGTCCTGCCTACCTTTTACTCCGGGCAGACGAGGTCGCCACTGTAGAGCAGGGTCTCCTCACCATCGACTTCGAGGCGGATCTGCATCGTCCCAGGATAACAAAGCCGTCACTACAAGCCCCAAAATCACTTTATGGCCCCTCCGCATCGGTTACCGCACCGTCGGACCGGATGGCCCAGACGTGGATCACCGTCTCGCCATCGCCCCCGACTTCGAGTTCGGCGACGTAGAGCAGGCCCCGGGCCTCATCGTAGGCGACACCTCCCAGGGAGGCGCACTCCCCACCGAACACGTGTGTCACGGGTTGGGTGGCGTAAGGGACGACCTCCCACGGTTCCCGAAAGCCCCTCAGCGCCTCGACAAGCTGCCCCGGATCGTAGAAGAGAATCTGGGGCAGGTAGGGATAGGCGTGGTAGCCCTTGTAGGGATCACAGGGATCGCCACCGCACGCCTCCGCCGTACCATAACAGCTCGGCCCCAGCCCTTTGCGCCCGAAGATGAGGATGCCGTGACGTACAGGAGTCTCGATCCAGGCGCCCCCACTCCAGCGGTCTCCGGGGCGATAATCGGGAAAGGCGCAGTGGGCAGGGTCATCGACGCAAGCGTAGACCTCCGGGTAATAGAGCAACGCCAGCGCGTCGAGCGCCTGCCCCGGTGCAGGCGGGGCCCCATCCTGCCAGGGAGCCAGGGCGTAGAGCGTGGGGCCCTGGGAGCCGCCGAAGGCGCCCGCCTCGCGATGGTTGCCTGCGATGAGACGCTTGCCATCGAGGTGCGCGGCGGCGAAGTCCCCCGGCGCCAAGAAGAGATAATGGGAGGTGCGGGCGTTGTGGAACAGATCGGCGGGCGAGGGGCGGGGGCCGATGTGCCACACCCCCTGCGCACCTGACAGATCCGCTTCGCTCCAGCCGAGCGAGTCCTGATCGTAGCCGGCGGTGTTGTACCAATCCCGTAGATTCCAGGCGATCTTCTCCGCGCCGGTCAGATAGACCAGCCCCCCTAACTGGCGATAGAGGCAGCCCTCGGCGTAGGTGCAGTTTTCCTTCCAGCCGCCGGTGATGTCGACCAGCGGGCGCAACACGGCTGCCCTGGGCAACGCGGCGACGTCAGCTGCGAGCACCGGCTCGGGAATAGAAAGTTCGGCCACCAGGTTTTCCCAGACGTGCCCGGTGACGTAGAGGGAGCCCGGATACGCATCTGCGGAATCGGGATCGCCGGCGGGATAGTAGGCCAGGGCCTGCCCGCTATAAGCCCACGCCTCTCCCTCCGGGTAGGCGAAGGCGCCGCGATAGTGCAGCTGTTCCGGTCTTACGAGCCCCTCCCCCACCGGCGGGCCAGGAGAGGATGCCGCCTGTAGGGTCAGCGGCAGGTAGATGCGGGGCTCCACCTCTGGCGATTCGTCGAGCGAGATGGGCGTCCGGTCGGCCCTCGTGGGGGCCGTGCAGGCGGACCAGCCTCCCAGGATGAGCAAAGCCAGCAGAATCAGAACCATTGTCCGGTGTTTCATCGGCTGCCCCTCCAGTCGCCGGCGTGCCTCAGGAGCACCGGCAGGTAGATGCGCCACCACCACACTTCGTCGGCCCCAATATCGTATCCGTTCCCAGCAGGACGCGAATCGCCATCGATGTCCTCTCTCACACCGGCGTCTATGCCCCCGTCCACGGCTGCCGAACCGGGGGCCAGGTGGTAGTCGCCAGCGCCGGGCGCGACAAAAGCTGGATCGCCCCATAGGTTCAGGGTCCCGGTAACAATGACCCCAGCACCGCCCCAATCCGTTCCGTTAGCCCAGGCCCCACTCCCCCAGAGCGTGGCCGTCAGCGTGGCGCTGCTGCCTGCCGTGACCGTAAGGCCCACCGTATGACTCACCAGGAGGGTATTGGTGAGGGCTACCTCAGACCCAGAATCGACGTGCAGCCCATAGGTGCTCTCGTTGCGAGCGATGGTGTTGTGTAGGAAAGCGCCGTGGCTATCTCGCAGCCGTACGGCAGGGGAGTCGAGCCAGTAGTAGGTAGAGACATTGTCCGCGATAATATTGTTGGTCAAAGTGAGCGGGGATACGCCGCTGAGATAGAGTGCCGATGTCTTCGAGCAGTGGTTGCCCCGGATTATGTTACGTGAAAAGGCGAGCTCGGAGAAAAAAACGGACACCGCTCCATAATCATTAGAGGCCCGGTTGCCGCTAAAGGCATTTTCCTCCACGCGCGCCCGCGCCTTCGAGATCTCCAGGGCGCCGGTATAACCGCCGCTGGCGTTGCCGGGACTACGTCCCCAGCCATTACCCACGAAGGTGCTGGCCTGTAGGACGAAGCATGTGTGGAGGCTTACACCCCTCAGATAGAGACCACTCGCGTGCCAGGCATCGTTGTCCCAGAAGGTGCTCTCCTCTACGGTCACGGAGAGGGCCTCCACGAAGGCCGCCCCACCACCGCCGGCTGATCGGCGGGCCCAGGCGCTGTTGCCCCGGAACGTGGTCGCGTATAACTGCGCCGTACCGCCTTCCACGTAGGCCCCGCCCCCGTAGGCGTAGGAATCAACGGCGTCGTAATCGTACACATCCACCAGGTTGTTATGGAAGTGGGAGTGACGCAGGATGAGATTGGCGTCCAGTGCATAGAGACCGGCGCCGTTCCAGCTTGGGAGGGTGGTAGAGAGGGTCCTGCCGTTGGCGAGGGTGAGCCCTTCCAGGGTAACGTTGCCCGCCCCGCTCACGTAGACGACCCGTCGGGCGTCCTCTCCATCCAGAGTGGTGGGGTAGAGCTCCGGGTCACGGATCACCGGGCCGCTGGGCGCGCCATCCCACCCCCCGGCCAGGAGAAGGTCGTGGGTGAGGACGAGCACTGCGTCCCCCGTACCTGTGTACGTCCCCTGGGCTAAGTAGATAGTATCCCCGGCAACCGCCTGCGCCAGCGCCGCCGGTAGATCACAGGCATCGTCCTGAGAACAGTTGCCGGTGCCATCCGGGGTGACAAATAGAGCCCCCGAAGCGGCACGGATCGGATTGGGCACTCCGCCTGACTGCCAGCACCAAGCCAGCAAGAGCCCCAGGCCGAGGGTTAGACTGAAAATGACACGCCGGTAGGTGTTCATCTGCGTCTCCTTCGAAAATATGGGAATGGCCACGAGGTGAATACGAACTTAGGGCCGAAAACTCAATAACTTCCCGTTTTTCTGCTCTCAGCCCCCGTCCCCGGGGGCGTTCCACGGGAACTTATTTGCTTACAGACTCTTAGGCTTCGTGAATCTTCACTCATCGCCAGCCAGCCGAAAACGAGCGTTGCGATCCGACGAAATCGGGACTTCATTGCATTTCGGTCCCCACCGTTTTCAGCACTCCTGGAAGTCCCGAGGAGGTTTGGGTGTGTTTCATCCCGGGCGGGATTTCGGCTTGAGACGTGCAGGTGGTCCGCCTCGCACGCCTCAGGCTTCGGTGTCCGTCCCACGCGAGTGAAACACACCCTCTGTATGTGCGCGATCTCAGGTAGCAGTGCGCAGCACCAGCGGGAGGTAAACTTTGTACTCGATCTCGGTCCCGCACCAGTAACCCAGACAGGCGCCGTAACTCGCACTCTCCGTGGAGCCGACGACCGTCTGCCCCACCGTCAACTGGAGGGCATAGTGGGACGAACCGGCAGCCCCTCCACCGCCACCGGTCAACGGTATGAACCAATCCAGGCGATAGTTATCGGAGGACATCGCCAGCGCACGCCCGGCCAACAGGAGCAGCGTGACCAGGAGCAGAAATAACGCGATTCCTTTTCTCATGGCGCGCCCCCTCCTAGTAGGTGGTCTCCAGGGTCAGACGCACCCCATCGATCTGGACATAGCTGTCATCGTTGCTAAAGTAGAGCCCGAGGCGCAGGGTAAGAAGGCCCTCATCAGCCGAGAGAGTATTATGCGCAGCGTCAGTTGTCAGCGTGTAACTGGTAGCCGTGTTGCTCTGCCGGTTGGTAGGGTCGTTGACCAGGCTCACAAAGGTACCGCCGCTCTGCTTGTACAGCTGAGTGTCTGTAATGTAATTGCTCGTGCCATCGCCGCATTTGTAGTAGACCCTGATCCGGGTGACCCGTACCGGTTGACCGTAGAGAACGGCAGGAATGGTAATCGGGAGACGGACGTGCCTTGTCCCCATCACCGCTGAGCCAGCGTAGATTCGGGATCCGGCGCCTGACAGCTGCCACCGGGTCGAGTCGTTGCTGTTGTTCTTGATGATTGCAGTGCCGGGCACAAAGAGGTAGGAGGTCTCACCTTTGATGATCGCTCCCGGACGGACGGTGATCGCGTAGGGGACGGCGTGGATCTCCTGACGAGGGGTCATCTCCGGGTCGTCGCCCACCCGGATGCCAAGGTAGAGTCGCTGGCCATTGATCGCCTGATTCCAGCAGAGCATGTTCAACGTGAAGAGCCCGTTGGACACACTCGCCGTGCCAGAATAACTACAGACCGCCGTCCCGCCACTGTCTGCATCGTAGACGTTCGCAGCGACGGTATAGTTACCATTCAGGGGACTGCCGGCGTTGTCGGTCAGCACGCCCTGGATGGGAACGTAGCTCAGCGTTATTACTGCCGGATCAACCTCCCCTGCCGTACCGGTTTCCTCTACAAGAAGCTGTTCGTCGGGTGGCTCCGGTCCCTGAGCCCGAGTTAGACCCACCCCAAGAGCCAGCAGAAGCCCGAGAAACATCAACGTCGTCAACACCTGCTTTTTCATCTTCCCTCTCCTCTCCTGATAGTTGGGTACCTCAACCTCTCATTCAATCTCATTCCTCACTTCTCATATGAGCCATATTCTCTACCACCTCCTTCCGCCGGCGAAGGCGCACACCACGCCCGCACTACTTCTAGATCCAGATCGTCCTTGGCACAGAAAGCCTCAGCGCCCACTTCCGCGGCCGCCCGCCGAAAGCTGTCGGCGTGATCGCGGTGGGCGCTGACGAGGATCACACGCAGCTCGGGCAGCAGCGACTTCAGCCGCCGCGTCCCCTCCAGGCCGTTGACGAGGGGCAGGACGACGTCCACCACCGCCAGGTCGGGCCGTACTGCGACCACCTGTGCCTCCGCCTCCGAGATGCTCCCGGCCTCACCCACGACCGTCAGTCCGGCGTAGGTCAGGAGCCGGCGCAGGTGCCGGCGAAAGCCGGCTTGATCATCGACGATCAGGACGCGGGACATGGACCACCTTTCCGGTTATATAGGGCGAAAAGCCCGGTGTAGGATGACGGATATAGGCTATCTTCAGGGTAAGGGAAGGGAAACCCGCTGTCATGGGGGTCAGGTACTGACTTTTTTCCGGGAAAGGGTACCCCGGTACTAGGCATAGAGGCGCATTCAACGCTCACCGCCCCCGTCTTGGGGGCGGTGAGCATCCTTCGCTGAGTACAATGGACCTTGATCAGGGAAAGACCTATAAAGTAAGCAGGACCCCGACCTGGGTGCCCTGGCCCGGTGTCGAGTTCACCTCCAGCCGGCCCCCGATAAGCGCAACGCGCTCCTGCATTCCGATGAGGCCAAAATGCCCCCCTGCCGTTAGCGACTGGAGCTTCTCCGGCACCACAAAGCCACGCCCGTCGTCGCACACGGCGAGGCGCAATTGTCCCGCTGTCAACCGCAGCTCCAGGGCGACGTGCTGCGCCATCGCGTGGCGGGCCACGTTGGCCAGCGCCTCCTGCACCACGCGATAGAGATTGACCGCGACGTCCAGAGACAGGGGCTGGAGATCCGTGTCAGGAGCGAGCCGAAGATCCAGAGGGAGCGCGTGCTGGACCGACCAGCTCTCTGCCAGCGCGCGGAGGGCGGCGCCCAGTCCCAGCGTATCGAGCAGGGGCGGGCGCAGATCGGCGCAGACCCGGCGCAGATCGTCGAGCAGCTGCCGGACCTCGGCGCGCAAACCGCGGAGCTCGTCGCGCAGCATCTCTGCGGTGTTCTCGCCCTCGGCAGCCGCTACCTGGGCCGACAGCAGACTCAACTGGAGATTGAGGCCCACCAGCAGCTGGAGCGGTCCGTCGTGCAGATCCCGGGCCACACGTGAGCGCTCTTCCTCACGGGAGCGGAGTAGCTGGCGCTGCAGCTGCCGCAGCTCCTCAAGCCGGTGGTGTAGCGCCTCCACCAGCAGGACGTTGCCCAGCGCGATCTCCGCCTCGCGGGCCACCGTGTGCAGGATCCGCCGGTCGGTGGCGGAGAAATCATCGCCGTCCTGCCGGGGGCCGACGTGCCAGCGCGCGCGCACCTCGTCCTGGAAGACGAGGGAAAAGGTGAGGAGGTGACCGGGCACCGGAGTCTCTGGAGTCTCCGTGGGAGCATACCACCGGGCGTAACGCAGCCGCATCAGTTCTGGCACCTGCTCGGTCAACACCTCGATCAGCATCTCGCGCTCCAGCGTCCGTGCCAGGGCATCGCTGATGGTCTCCACCACCCGGGGATAATCGTACCAGCCGCCATAGAAGAAGCGATCCATGCCGCGCTGGGCGTGCGTCCGCGCCCAATCGAAGCCCAGGCCGATTGCCAACGTTAGAATGGAGACAATGAGAATCTGGGCCGCCACATCCCCGGGGAGGAAACGGTAGAGCAGCATGAAGGGACCCAGATAGAGGAACAGGATGCCCAGCGAGAGCAACCCGTAGACCAGGGCGCGGTTGAGCATCCGGTCGATATCGAAGAGCCGGTAGCGGATGGTCGCGACAAAGTAACCGAGGGGAGCCAGCACCAGGAACAGCCCCGCGGTCTCCAGGGGCAGGAGCAGGGTGCCGTTCCACAGCGAAGGTAAGATATAAAGGGCGACCAGGGGCAGGGCCGTGCCCAACAATCCGAAGAGGATCAGGCGCAGGCGGAGACGCTCCTCCGGGGAGGCTAGGCGCAGATACCGGTATCCCCACACGCCGAGGGCCCCCAGCCCGATAGCGGTGGTGCCCGCCACGCCCCAGGGCGACCACTCCGAGCGCGAGCTCCAGATCGCCATCACCATGAGGGTCGTGAAAGCGTAGACGCCGCCCAGCAAGAGGCGCCGGTAGCGCCCGGCTCCTAAGCGACGGGGGAAGGTGAGGAGATGGTGAAAGATGAGCGCGCCGGCGAGGTGGAAGCTACTCATGCTGAGGCGCGTCATCCACGGCACACGCGTCTGGGGTGGATGGGCCAGCAGGAAGAGCGCCGCCACGCCCGCGACCTGTAGCAGGATGAAAAGCAGACGCACATCCAGGTACCCGGGACGCCGCCAGAGCAGCGCTGTGCCCACGCCCCAGAAGAGGAGCGCGGTCAAGGTGCCGCTCATCAGGGGCCAGCGATTGACCTTTACCAACGGAACGAAGGGGAGCTCCAGCGTGAGGCGCCGGGCACCGCGCTGTACATCGATAAGATAGTTTCCCGGCACGCGGCTGTGCCACTCGCTGAAGGGGACGCCTTCCACGGAGAGAATAACATCGCCCTCCCATAGCCCGGCCCAGTTGGCGAAGCTTTCCTGCGCCACGTAGAGTACCTCTCCCGTGGTAAAATCCACGCCGAAATCCAGTGTCGCCGTGCTGCACTGAAAGTAGACATCGTATCCCACCAGCAGGGGAACCAGCAGAATCAGGAGGATGAAAGGGAGACGTGTTCCAGAGGCTGCGGATGTGACCTCCTCAGAGGACATCGGAGCGCCCTTCTACTGGCACCTCCACCATTCCGTGGCGGATGGCGTAGAGCGCCGCCTGGGTCCGGGAGGTCACGCCCAGCTTGCTGTAGATGGTGCTGACGTGATTCTGGACGGTGCGCCGGGTGACTACCAGCCGGGCAGCGATGGCGGCGTTGTCCAGCCCCTGCGCCAGGAGGCAAAGGACCTCTTCCTCCCGGGGGGTGAGGGGCGAGAGAAGTGTCTCCGGGGGACGCACCTCGCGTCCGGCGACGCGGGCCACGACCTGCCCGGCGACGAGCGGGCTGAGCCAGCTCTCACCCCGCGCGACGGCGCGTACCGCCTCCACCAGCATCTCCGGCGCCTCGTCCTTGAGGACGTAGCCCCGCGCTCCCTGCTCCAGCGCTCCGAGCACCGTCTGCCGATCCACGTGGACGGTGAGGATGAGAATGGCGGGGGTCGGTTCGCGAGTGCAGAGCTGTCGGGTGATCTCCAGGCCGCTCCGATCGGGCAGATTGATGTCGAGCACCAGCACGTCGGGGCGATGCCGGGTCACCAGACGCAGAGCCTCCGCGCCATCGCTCCCCGTTCCCACGACGGTCACGTCGGGGGCGACCTCCAGCACGGCGCGCAATCCCTCGCGCACGACGGGATGGTCGTCGATAATCACCACCGTGGTCATCACTGCAACTCTCCTTCTCCCAGGGAGGCGAGAGGCTGGCGGCTGGGATAGGCTAATGGATTATCTGCGAAAGAAGCGACTCCCGCTAGGGGGACAGTCCCACCTCATCCAGAATGACGACGCCCGCCGGACTGCGGTCGAAAACGAAGTGAATCTCGGCCAGAGCCGCCGGGTCGAAAGCGGAATTAGCCGCTGCTAAATCTCCCAGCCGGAACTCGAAGGTCTGGAAGACGGGTTCAGAGAGGGGGAGGACGTGCATAAATTCCGCCTTGCCGAAGCGCCCCCGCAGTTGGGGCTGTAACAGGGCATAGTGGCTGAGAGGGAGCCGGGCCGCGTTCCCCGCTGCGTCCACCAGCTCCAGCGTCAGATCGAGGGGAGCGCGCGGCGCTTTGGCCCGGGGCGCATCGGGCGTAGACGGCTCGTCGGCGTCGGCGAGAGAGAAGCTGAGGCGACTCTCGGGGCCTAGCGGCAGGTCCAACTCGGGGAGGGTAAGGGTGTAGCGCGCGACGCCTGCAGAAGACACCGGGACACCCTCTGGGCCGGCGTGCTCCCAGCCCAGGTAGACGGCGCTGCTTTCGAGGGTGCCCTGCTTGAGCGGCACGACTTGCTCGCGCCAGAGGGTCAGATTGGCGCCGCGCAACGTCCCGCCCGGCAGAGTGGCGGTGCTGAGGTCGATATCTTCCTCGAAGGTTGCCAGGCGCACCGTCTCCGAATGCTGATACTGGCTCAGGTAGAGGGTGTCAGGCAGCCAGGCGCTGGCGGTACGCGGATCGCGAAAGAGGGCGCGGTAGCCCCGCGCGTCGTGCAGCGTCGCCTCCAGGAAGGCGCTGAGGGCGACTCGGGCGATCTGCTCCTGCTCCTCGGCGGGCATGAGCGTGCGGAGATTGAAGAGCTGCATAACCGGCCCGAAAAGATCGTGGCGCCCCCAGTCGCGGTTGAATTGCCCGTGATTAGCCCCGTAGATGTAGAGCGCCGCTTTGAAATAGTCTTGCTCGCCGCTAAAGCCCAAACGCGCGTACTGGCGCGCTCCCATAAAGGTGATGACGTCCATATCGTGGGCGCCGTGGAGGACCAGGTAGTTGACGTCCTCCAGCGGCAGCCGGCGGTCGCCGGGCCGGTACTGCCCGTCCACCGGCGCGATGGCTGCCACCGCGCCGATCTCGAAGTCGTAGTCGAAGATCACCGTGGCATTATCTGGGTGATAGGGCAGCCGGCTGAAGGCGGCGGCAATCGCCACCGCCTCCCCGCCCCGCGAGTGGCCGATCAGCCCGATGGCGTCGAGATTCACCATGCCGTGGAAGGGATTGCCCGGTGTCGCGTGCCAGCTCTGCCACTGCCGGAGGTGCTCCAGCAGCAGCCAGCCGCGCAGGTCATTCTCACCTTCGAGGGATGAGAAGACCAACAGATCCGCCGAAAGGGAGAGATTGAGGAAGTTCTGATCCACCGAGGCGACGATAAAGCCCCGGCTGGCGAACAGCTCCGCCAGATAAGCGTAGCCGGCGTCGGAGTAGTCCTCCATGGGGTGGTTGCCGTGGACGATGAGCACCAGGGGGAAAGGGCCTTCGCCCTCCGGATACCAGACGCGCGCGTTGAGGGGCAGCGCCTCGGGCCCGAAGCCCCAATAGGCGCGCCGCAGGCCCGACCAACCTTCGAGCAGGGGCGAGCCATCCACGGTGGGCGTACGCAGCGTGATCTCTGCACCGTACTCCAGCCTGTGGCGATCCTCCCCGCTGCCGTAGGTAAGGGTGCGCACAGTGAAAGGCCCCGGCTGCGAAGGATCGGGCAGCGCCAGCGGCACGACGTTAGCAGCGGATTGGGCTGCTGCGTTGACGGGCGGCGTCGTGGCGAAGCCATCCCTGAGAAGGAACGCCCCGCCGCCGAGCAAGCCCAGCCCGCCCAGCGCCAGCCCCGTCAGTGCCAGCCCGCGCTGCAACCGGGAGAGGCGCTGCCAGCCTTCGCCGGTGAACGTCGCCAGCCCTGCGCCCAGTAAGGAGCTCACCGCGAGGATGCCGAGCACCACCGCGATGATGCCGAAGGCCAGGGGGATCGCCAGCAGGTAGGTCAACAACAGGAGGAGCAGCGCGCCGATAAAGGCCCACCCGTAACGCCGGGGGGCGAGGCTGAGCAGCGCCCCGAGGAGCATCACGAATCCTCCAAGGAGCGCGCCCGCGAGCCACCCGCCCAGCAGGCCGACGACGAAGGCCAGCGGCCCGGCAGGGGCGAAAGCGTGAGCGGACATCACCGCCCACAGGAGTGCGCCTGCGAGGGCGACGCCCCATGTGGCGCCACGCCAGGCGCGCGACCCGGGCAGGAAACGGGAAAAGAAGTTGCGTGCGGCCCTGATCCATCGATGCAGCATGCGCCGTAGCGCTGAAGAGTTTTGGTTCATCGGTTGTACTCCTGGTTGCTCGCGATTTTGGTGTCTCCCAGGGCGGCATATCCACTGCACGCCGGTGTGGAGAGTGGCAGCAGATTTATCTCGATTCTTCCCCCTTATCTTACCACAGCCGAGCACTTTTGATACGCTGAGCGGCTCTCCTGAAAGAACCACAAATCTCATGCAGCGTCACCCAGAGCGCGGCGGAGTTCCAAGTCTGAGATAGATTTTTGATTAAAGCCACCTTCGATATTCATGAAAATCGCAAGCCTTGGCGCCCCTTGCGCTTGGGGTGAGGCAGGCATTTTTAAGTGGGGCCGTGAGTACAGATTCCGTCCAGGGAGCTCCCCAATCGATGAGAGGGCCAAATTCTGCATCCAATGTATAATTGCACTTCGGTATGTTGTATAGGAGTCCAGGAAGAAGAGTGATTTGGACAAGGAGACAACCCGGTTACTTCTACCTCTCCATTACTGATCAGGAGGGCTCTCGATGACCCCAATGACGCTTTTTGAGCCGCGCCCTTTGCGCCTTGGCCAACTGCTGGATGAGGGGGTGCGCCTTTACCGCCGCAACTTCCTCAAGCTCGTGGGTATTGTAGCCCTGGTACAGATCCCGATCTTCCTGCTAACACTCCTCCTCAACAGCACCGGTGGAGGGTGGGAAATGAGTCCGAACCCATTTCACGTGATGGGGTGGATTCTGACCGCGACATCCTCTGCAAGCACCCTGCTGCCTCTGGGCTTCAACGGCATCCTGCCGGTACTATCTTCCGCAGCCGTCGTGCGATTTCTCGCGGACCAGCGCCTGGGATCTTCCACCGGGGGAGTGCTGGAGGCCTATCGCGGTCTGAGGCCGGTATGGAAAGGGCTGTTGGCGGCGCTGCTCTTCTCCGGGTTGATCCAGGTGGGCCTTATAGCGATGATATTGCCCTGTTTTGTAGGGTTCCCTGCGCTGGGCGCAATCTTCTTCTTCTCCTTGGTGGTACAACCGCTGATGGTGCCCATTGCAGTGCTGGAACAGCAGCGTGCTCGCGCGATCCTGCGCCGCGCATGGGATCTGGCCCGCCGTCGCTTCTGGCCGTTGAGCGGGTTCGCCGGGTTACTCTATCTGCTGAACCAGATTTTTTCGCTGGGACTGGTGCTAATGCTCTGGAGAGGCTTGACCTTCGCTGTGGACTCCTTCTCCTTCATGGATACGATGGCGCGCATGTTTCTCCACCAGGTGGTTCTATTGACGATCGGCCTTCTCGCCGGCTTAATCTTCGCGCCCTTGCAAGCCACGGCATTCTACGCCGTGTACATCGACCTCCGGGTGCGGCTCGAGGGCTTCGATCTAGCCTGGAAGGCTCAAGCGCTGGAGGAACCGGGGCGGGAACTGGTCACCTGGCCAGCAGCGCCTGTTCCGGCCAAAGACCTCCCGATCACCAAGAGCGATATCGGGAACTTGGTATTGCTGACGCTCGGCTTCTTCGCATTCACACTCCTCGTACTAGGACTCTTTTTCCTCCCGTCCCTATGGAACTACTAGACGTTACCCCTCTGTTACGGATGGTGCGGATTTTGAATTCAGAGTATAATCTTGTTTCAGCATTTTATCGGGTTGCAAGGAAAAGCAATTGAACCGTATCGAGGCACGCCTGGTTCCACGGCTTCTTCCTTCCCCAATTACCGATCAGGAGGATTCTCGATGACCACAACGACGCTTTTTGAGCCGCGCCCGTTGCGCATTGGCCAACTTCTGGATCAGGCCGTGCGCCTTTATCGCCGCAATTTCCTTAAACTCGTGGGCATTGTAGCCCTGGTAGAGATCCCCATCTCTCTGCTGATGCTCGCTACCAACAGTGCCGTTCAGGTGCTGACGGGGGGCGGAGAAGAAATATACTTTGGAGATGGGCGTGCGCTGTTAGCCTCAATGGGAGGCACGCTGGTTAATCTTCTTCTCGCTATGCTCAATGGGGCCCTGATCGTCTTAGCTTCCGCAGCCATCGTCCAGTTTCTGGCAGATCAACACCTGGGCCACCCCGTTGGGGGGGTGCTGGATGCGTACCGGAGCCTGAAGCCCAAGTGGAAGACGCTGGTGGTCGCCCTGCTCCTCGTCGGGTTGATCAATGTCGGCTTCCTGGTCTGGATGATGGTACCCTGTATCGGCTGGCTCAGCGGACCCGGAGTCTACTTCTTTTTCGTCGCGGTAGTGCAACCGCTCATCGCGCCCATCGTGACGCTGGAGAATCAGAGTGCGGGCGGGAGCCTGCGCCGTGCGTGGGATCTGGCCCGCCAGCGCTTTTGGCCGTTGATCGGTTTCATCGGGCTGCTCTATCTCCTGAATCAGGTTTTTACCACGGGGCCGGTGATTCTGGTTTCGGCAGGAGTGATGTTCTCCGCGGAGTTCTTCACCTCCATGGATGCGGTCACGCTGGGTATTCTCCAGCAGGTTATCCTCTCGACCATCGGTGTTCTCGCCGGCTTGATCTTTGTTCCCCTGCAGGCAGCGGCCATCTACACCATGTACATCGACTTGCGGGTGCGCACCGAGGGCTTCGATCTGGCCTGGAAGGCGGAGAAGCTGGAGGAGCCGACGGGGGTGTTGACCAGGTGGCCCGCGGCCCCTGCTCCGGACCGGGGCACACTGGTGACCAATACCGATGTTGGGAACCTGGTATTGCTAACAGTGGGCTTCGTGGTCCTGATAGGCCTCCTTTATGGAGGGCTCTTTGCAATCCTCGGCGCGGCGGGATTAGCTACTGGCTTCTAAAGCCAGAACCGGAGCCATGCGATCTCGAAGACCTTCGGCTTTCCTGCTGCGGACGATGAGCCTGATCGTCGCGACGGGGCTGCTGGCGGGGCTGATGGCGCCCGTGGGCGCGACGGAGCCGCCGCTGCCGGTGGAGGAGTACTGGCAGGAGTTGGCCCGCTTGCACGCGCACCTTTCCGAGCTGGCGGCGACATCCGACGAGGGAGCAGTCGATCTAGACCCCCTCGAAATCGAGGCCCTCGCCGTGAAGTGGGAGGAGATCACCGCCGTCCGCCTGGAGGACGGGACGCTGCTCCCCCTCGATCACGGCTGGTTGGCGGCTGCCCTGCGCGTCGAGCCTCCAGATCTCGGCGATCTCGAAGGAGCCCTGGCGGCGCAGCTTGCCCTCCGGGATTTCACCTTGGATGCACCCTGGCCTGCCGAGAGCGGGCAGACCCTCTCCCGGATCCTGGCGCGACCGGAATTCCAGACCAGATCCAATCCCCTGCAGGACTGGTGGCGGGATCTCCTGCAGCGCTTGGGAAGGTGGCTGGACCGGCTCTTTCCCGGTGGCGGCAGCATCGTGGTTGGAAACTTGAACCTCATCCGGTTATTGATCACGCTGGGCGGGAGCCTCTTGCTGGGCTGGGCGCTCTGGTCCGTGACCCAAACCCTCTTTCACGATTTCGCAGCGGAGACCGTCCTGGTCGGTGATGAAGCGGTGGGTGAACCTCTCACCGGGGCCACGGCCCTCCAGCGGGCGCAGACCCTCTCCCGCGCCGGCGATTATCGCAATGCCATTCGCTACCTCTATCTCTCCACGCTGCTGCTGCTGGAAGAGCGAGGGATGCTGCACGGGGATCGGACCCTCACCAACCGGGAATACGTCTCCCAACTGCGGGAACGCCCTCAGGTGGCGACGCTCTTCGGCGACGTGGTAGACGTCTTCGAGCGGGTATGGTACGGTCGCCAGCCCATCGCCGACGAGGATTACGATGTGTACGCGGAGCAGATCAAAGCGCTGGAGAAGCAGCCATGAAGTGGGGGCGGGAAACGCTGGTGCCGGCGGCCCATCGAGGACACCGCTCTCACCGGGGCGGGAAAACATGAAACGAAACCGGGACATGCTGGTCCTCGCGGTCCTGCTCCTGAGTGTGCTGCTGCTCACGGTGCTGGTTGCGCTCCAGGAGGCCCGGCGGACGAGTTCCACCGGGGTCCGGCTGGCCTCAGCTTCGACGCAACCCTCGGGCGCGCAGGCGCTCGTCCTGTGGCTGGAGGCCTTGGGATTCGACGTCATTAGCGACGTCCCGGCAGAGGTCTTCGCGGTGCCTGAGGACACGGATCTGGTTTTCCTCCTTGAGCCGCTCCTCTCTATCACCCCACAGGAGTGGGAGACGCTGGACGCCTGGGTAGCAGAGGGCGGCACCCTGATTCTGGTGGGTGAAGGGTCCTGGACCCAGCAGGCCCTGCGCCACTACGATGTGAGCAGTGTCTACCGGTATCCCTTCGAGACGGTGTCCACCTCAGCGACCCTGCCCTGGGGAGACAACCCGCCGCTTGCCACCCCGGTGGAGGCTAGACCTTACCTTACCCTCTGGACTGAGCGCGACGAGGTCGCGCCCTTACTGACTGCGGATGCCCAGCCGGTATTGATCACCTTCACCTTGGGGGAGGGTCGGGTCGTGCTGGGTTCGATTCCTTTCACGTTTTCCAATGAGGGGCTGAAGCACGAAGGAAACGCCGAGCTGGTGCTCAATCTGCTGGCAGAGGTACCTCCCTCGGGCCGCATCTGGTTCAACGAGTGGCATCAGGGACGGCGCGTCCGGGTGGCAGCACCGGAAGGACCCGGAGATTGGTTGCGCTTCACCATGACGGGGAGAGCCGTACTTTACGCAGCGGCGGTCATTTTTCTGGGGATCGTGCTCCAGGGGCGGGCCTTCGGACGTCCCGTACCGTTGCCGCGTACCCTACACCGCCGGGGCGTGCTGGAGCACGTGACAGCGATGGCCCAGCTGAGCCGGCGCGCGGGCCATCGTGCCGAGGAACTGCGGTATTACCACCACCTTCTCAAACGGGAGCTGGGCCGGCGCTATCGTCTCGATCCCGATCTCCCGGACGAAGAGTACGTCCACCAACTCGCCGCCTTCGATCCCAACCTGGATGCCGAGGCACTGCGCGCGTTGCTGGCGGGGCTGCGCCGCTCCCGGGTGGACGAGGCGACGCTGGTGCGGCTGGCCCGGGAGGCGGCGCGATGGATAGAAAAATGAGCAGAAGGAGAGATGATGAATCCTGGTGAATTACGTAAAGTGTACGCGCGTCTGCGCGCCGAGGCCAACAAGGTCCTCGTGGGATTGGAGGAGCCCTTCGAGCTCCTGGTGGTAGCCTTGATCACGGGCGGTCACGTCCTGCTGGAAGGGGTGCCCGGCACCGCCAAGACTCTCATGGCGAAGACCCTGGCTGCGCTCATCGACGTACCCTTCGCCCGCATCCAGTTCACACCCGACCTCATGCCTTCGGACATCCTGGGCACCAACGTCTTCGATCTGACGACGGGCAAGTTCAACCTGCGCCACGGCCCCATCTTCACCCAGGTACTCCTCGCCGACGAGATCAACCGCGCGCCGGCGAAGACGCAATCGGCTCTGCTGGAGGCGATGGAGGAGTTCCAGGTCAATCTCGACGGGACCCGCTACCCGCTGGAGCTGCCCTTCATGGTCATCGCCACGCAGAACCCCATCGAATACGAAGGGACCTATCCCCTGCCCGAGGCCCAGTTGGATCGCTTCCTCTTCAAGGCGCTGGTGCCCTACGCGCCCCATGATCACGAGGTCGAGCTGCTGCGGCGCGTCCATCAGGGCTTCGACGCCCACAACCTCGCGGCGACGGGATTGCGTCCGGTGCTCTCCGCCGCAACAGTCCTCCAGGCGCGGGCACTGGCCCGGGAGGTGGTGGTCGAGGAGGGGCTACTCACCTACGTGGCTCAGATCGCCGCCGCAAGTCGCCGCTCCCCCGACGTGATCTTGGGTGCCAGCCCGCGCGCCTCGACGCACATCCTGTTGGCCTCGAAAGTTTACGCGGCACTCCAGGGGCGGGAGTACGTCACCCCTGACGACGTCAAGGTCATGATCCTCCCCATCCTGCGGCACCGGCTCCTGCTCAAGGCCGAGGCCGAGATCGAGGGGCTCGACGCCGATGCCGTCATCCGCCGCATGCTGGCCCAGGTGGAAGTACCCCGCTGATGTTGCCCACGCGGCGCGGCCTGCTATTGCTGCTGGCGGCAGCTCCCATCCTGGCTGCCGCGACCTGGGCGCCGGCGCTCGGCTGGATCGCCCTCGGCTACGCTGGGCTCTGCTTGGGGCTCTGGGCGTTGGATTGGCGGCTGGCAGGTCCTGTCAGTCGCTTCGTCGTCGCCCGCGAGCATGAACCCCGGCTCAGCCTCGGCGCCGATAATGCCGTGCGCTTGAACCTGTACCACCGGGGACGGCGCGCAACGCGCTTCTGGCTCCGAGACGAGCCCCCCGACGCCTTCCGTCTCGATGTCCAGATGCACGAGGGAGAGGTGACGCCCCACGGACAGTGGCAGGGAGGCTACCACGTCCGGCCCCTGCGCCGGGGGAACTATCACTTCGGCGACCTCAATCTGCGGTGGGAGGGGCCGCTCCGGCTGGTCTTGCGGCAGGGACAGGTGCCCGCGGCAGAGCAGGTCAAGGTCTATCCCAACCTGCTGGATGTGAGCCGGTATGAACTTCTGATGCGGCGCAATCGCCTGCAGGAGCTGGGTCTCCGTCACAGCCGGATGTTCGGCGAGGGGACGGAGTTCGAGCGCCTGCGGGAGTACTCGCCGGATGATGAGTTCCGCCGCATCGACTGGAAGGCCACCGCCCGCCGCAATCGCCCTATCACCGTCGAGTACCAGACCGAGCGGAGCCAAAACGTGGTTGTCATGCTCGATATCGGGCGGATGATGCAAAGCCCGGTGGGAGAGCTGGCGAAGCTCGATCACGTCATCAACGCGGTGCTGCTGTTGGGCTACGTCGCCACGGGGAAGGGCGACAAGGTGGGGCTACTGACCTTCGCCGACGAGGTCAACCAATTCATCGCGCCCCAGCCGGGACGGGGGCAGTTTTATCGCCTGCTGGAGGCGCTCTATGCCGTCGAGGCCCAGCCGGTGGAACCCGATTATCAACGAGCGCTCAGCTATCTGGCGCTCAAGCAGCACCGGCGGGCCCTCGTGGTGATCTTCACCGATTTGAGCGGGGGGGTGAGCCTGGAAGCTCTCGTCAGTTACGTGGGGGTGCTGGCCCGGCGCAGTTTACCGTTGGTAGTCACCATTAGCGATCCCGACATCCACGCGGCGGCCCACGAGATACCACAGGACTCCCTCACGGTCTATCGGCGCGCTGCCGCCTCGCGGCTGCTGGAAGAGCGGCAGCTCATCCTCGAATCGTTGCAACGGCAGGGAGTGCTCACCCTCGACGTGCCCGCGAACCAACTCTCCATGGCGGTCATCAACCGCTACCTGGAGCTCAAGGGGCGGACGCTGTTGTAGCCTCGCCTCGGCCCGCCAGGAGCAGATAGAGGTGTAGCGCAAGGCCCGTGCCCAATCCCACCCCCCACTTGAGGGGCCACGACACGGTTTCGGCGGGCGAGAGAAAGCCCTCGATCAAGCCCGCCACCACCAGTAGGGGGACACACCCCACCAGCAGTTTCACGGCTTGCTTGCCCGCCACCATCAGCGCATCCCGGCGGCGGAGCCATCCCGGTCGCAGGAGCGCCCACCCCAGCATCAGCCCTGCCCCCCCGGCAATGAAGATCACGCTCAATTCGATCATGCCGTGACCGATGACGAAGGTCCAGAGCTCGAAGCCGACGCCGTAGTGCAGAGTGGCCCCCGTGAGCCCGCCGAGCATCAATCCGTTGAAGACCATGACCCAGATGGTGAGCAGCCCCGCCAGCATCCCCCCGCCGAAGGCGAGAAAGGAGACCTGGATGTTGTTGGTCATGATGAAGGCCGAGGCGTAGGGCCGGTCGCCGACAGGGATATCGGTCCACAACTCCTGCTCGGCGATAGTCTCCAGCAGAGCCCCGTATCCCGCCGGCAGCAGCCAGTACCCCGAGTTCGGATCCAGGGCCGTGCTCACGCCGGCAGCGAGAGCCGGGAGCACGAAGAGCAGCGTCGCCGTCACGACGAAGGGCAGCGCGGCTCGATAGGCACGCGGAAAGCCGGTGGTGAAGAAATCCCGCAGGCGCGAAACCGCCAAGGGCTCCCCTCGGTAAATAGAAGCGTGGGCTTGCCCCACCAGGTGGTTGAGATAGGCTGTGACCGGATGGCGGGGAAAATCCCGCTGCGCCAGGGCCAGATCCGACGTGGCAGCCCGGTAGAGCTCTCCCAGCCGCCTGACCTCCTCCGGCGAGAGACGGTGCAGATCGGCGCGGCTGCGGCTGCTCAGGGCGGCAAGCGTTTCCCAATCCAGCTGACGCGACTTTCGAAATTGTTCGATATTCATCAGAGCGTTCCTTGCCAGGCGCGAGGGAATATCCCCCCCAGCCTGATCCCGATCACGTTTAGTTGTTATAATGGCAAGATGAGATTATACTGGAAGTGGGTGCAAAGACCAGTGCAGGCTAGGGTTACTGTTGATAACGCCCAAAGCCTCGTCTACGGGGTACTTGAGCAGAAAACCGGCCTTTGCGCTCCAGTTTTTGCGCCAGAGTCGCCCCCGTCCCGGGGACTACGAGTGCCTTTAGCCATTACAAGCGCCCTACTGTACAGGCAGAGCCGGAAAGTGAGTGAGCATGTCCTTTGATGACGCCTATATCAACATCGATACACCTGAGAACGTGGCCTTCAACTACGAGGTCGCCGGGCTGGGTTCCCGGTTCATGGCGGCGCTCGTAGACTCTCTGATCATCGGTTTAGCAATCTCACTCCTCTACACCATTGTCATGCTCAGTATGCGCCTGATGATGGGGGGAGGGACCGATATCGCAGCATCCTTCAATTGGGGGGTGGCCTTTCTGGCGATCATGAGTTTTGTGGTACTCTGGGGCTATTACGTGATCTTCGAGGCGGTGTGGAACGGGCAGACCATCGGAAAGCGCTGGGTCAAATTGCAGGTCGTCCGCTCCGACGGGACGCCCATCACGCTGACCGAATCCATCATCCGGAATATCGTCCGACTGGTGGACTTCCTGCCCTTTTCGTATGGCATCGGAGTGATCGCCATGTTTGCCGATCCGCAGTCCCGCCGTCTGGGCGACATGGCCGCCGGCACCCTCGTCATCCTCGACCAGGCTCAGGAAGCCCGTCAGGCGTTTCAGAGAGCGCGGGCGCAAAAGGTGCCCCTCCGATTGCGGAATCCGGAGAACGTGGAGGCCCTGCCGGTGGAGCGCCTGAGTCCCGAGGAGATCCTGTTGGTGGAGGAGTTCATCTTGCGGGGACTGGCGCTGCACAATCAGCGGGCCGTCGCCCACCAGATCGTGACCAAGACCTTCCGTTCGATGGATCTGCCCCCGGAGCGCATCCCGGAGCGCCGCCCGCAGGAGTGGCTGGACCTCATCTACTTCCTGCACCGGGAGCGCGAGAAGTCGGCGAGCTGAACCATCCTGAACTTTGCCTATTGGAAGGAAAGATAAGATCACATGCTTGAGAGAGAACAGTTGGAATCCGGCGCCTACAGAGAAGATCGGATAGGCACAGCCCTGCGGGGGGAAAACCCCACCCTAATCACCCGGCTACGGAGTGGTTTTGTCTTTCTGATGGACCTCCAGTTTCTGCCCGGTTGGTGTGTGCTGACCGCCTACCCCAAGGTAAAAGACCTGAATGCCTTGCCCGTCGCCCAACGTGTCGAGTTCCTGGCGGATATGCAGCTGCTGGGGGAGGCGATTGAACAGGTGACGGCTCCGGTCAGGATGAACTATTCGATTCTCGGCAACACCGATAATTATCTCCACGCCCACGTCTATCCCCGCTACGCCTGGGAAGCTCCCGAACGGTTGTGCAAACCGGCCTGGTTCTACTTCCAGGAGGGGGTGGCACAAGACCCCCAGTGGGAGGTGAATGAGGGTCACCATGAATTAGCTGAGAGCATCAAGCGGGCGCTGGAAGCGCTGGCGCGAAATCCCTCAGGAGGAAGGTGATGTTGCCAGAGGTGATCGCGGATTATCGGTGCCGCATCGGAGAGAACCCCCTGTGGCATCCACTGGAGCAGCGGGTGTACTGGACGGACATCCCTAATGGCCAGCTCTTTCGTTATGAACCCGCCACTGGCGAGCACGAGGAGTGCTATCGGGGCCGTCCGGTCGGGGGCTTCACCGTGCAGGCGGATGGCGCACTGCTCCTCTTCATGGAGGGAGGGGCTATTGCCCGCTGGCACGACGGAGAGCTCGACTACGTCCTTCCAGAGATTCCCGCCGAGCAAGGCTTCCGCTTCAACGACGTCATCGCGGATCCGCTCGGGCGGGTCTTCTGCGGGACTATCGCCCAGCAGCCGGGATCCCGTCCCGGGCGGCTCTATCGCCTGGACACCGACGGAAGCCTGCATCTCGTCTTGGAGGATGTGCTGATCTCCAACGGCCTGGGCTTCAGCCCCGACCGGCGCCAGCTCTACTACACGGATTCAGGACGGCGCACCATCACCCTTTTCGACTACGAGGTGCAGACGGGAGCGCTGACCCGGCCTCGGATCTGGCTCCAGCTCCCCGACGGGGCCGGGGTTCCCGACGGTCTCACCGTGGACGCCGAGGGGTACGTCTGGTCGGCCCGCTGGGATGGCGGGGCAGTCTATCGTTATACCCCGGAGGGACGGGAAGTGGAGCGGATTCCCTTTCCGGCCCGCAAGGTCACAAGCGCCGCCTTTGGAGGTCCGGAGCTGCGGGAGCTCTACGTCACCACGGCCCTGGCAGAGGGCACCCGGGACGAGGAGGGGGCGGAGGCCGGAGCTCTCTTCCGGCTTCGAGCAGAGGTCAAGGGGCTGCCGGACTTCTTCTCGCGGGTCGGGCTCTGAAGGCCGAAACTTCCATACGATGTCCGTTTCTCCTCGCTTGCGCGCGCTGCTTCAGGCGCTTCTGGTGACCTTTCTCTGGTCTACCTCCTGGGTGTTGATCAAATACGCCCTGGTCGAAATACCTCCCTTGACCTTCGCGGGTCTGCGCTACACGCTGGCCTTTCTCTTTCTTCTACCGGCGTTGTGGCAGCACCGAAGGGTGATCCGAGCCACTACGCCGCAGCAACGAAGACGCTTGGCCCTTCTCGGATTGATCTATTACGCACTGACGCAAGGAGCGCAATTCTTTGCACTCCAATATCTCGAAGCCATCACGCTCAGCATGGTGCTAAACTTTGCCTCCGTGCTGGTCGCGCTCTTCGGTATCTTCGCCCTGCGGGAGATTCCCGCGCCTCTGCAATGGATCGGGCTGTTCACCTTTATCGTCGGAGTACTGATCCACTTCTTCCCCCTCTCGCTATCCGGAGATCGGGCGCTGGGGTTTGTGCTGGCAGGGATTACCGGCTGCGCCAATGCGGCGGCATCTCTGTTGGGCCGCGCCGTGAACCGAGACCGGGTTCTCCCCCCCGTAGTGGTGACCGCCACCAGCATGGGAGTGGGCGCCGTACTCCTACTGGGCATCGGATGGGCGACCCAGGGGCTGCCCCGCATCAGCCCAACCGGGTGGTTGATTGTCGTCTGGCTGGCCGCGGTTAACACTGCCCTGGCGTTCACGCTGTGGAATAACTCCCTGCGCCGGCTCTCCGCCGTGGAATCGAGCACCATCAACAACACCATGCTCATTCAGATCGCTCTATTGGCCTGGCTCTTCCTGGGAGAATCCCTGACATTACGGGAAGGGATAGGGCTGGCACTGACAGCCGGAGGTATCTTCGTGGCCCAATGGCGCCCGTCGAGAGACGCCAGAGAGCAGGGGGCAGCTGCAAACCCCGGCAACGACTCGCCGGATGCAAGCCTCTCCCCGGCGCCGACCTCCTAAAGCTGCCGGGCCGGGGGCGAGGCCGCCTGTTCCAGGAAGAGCCTTTACTTCGCAGGCGGGCGCGGGATCAGGACGGGGGTGCGCTCCTTGTACGCCTCGTAATCCTCTTGCCCGCCCCACTTCTCGTCGGCTCGTTTTTCCAGAATGGGAATACCACTAACCCGCGTGAGTAGCAGAGTGACAAAAACGGGTGAGATCAGCGTAACCCACTGCCAGCCCCGCAGGACGGGAAGTGTGATGATCGCCACCCCGGTCCAGAGAACGATTTCACCGAAGTAGTTGGGATGGCGCGACCAGGCCCACAGCCCGGTATCGATGAACTCGCCCTGATTCTCAGGGTCCGCCCGGAAGCGGCGCTTTTGGGCGTCCGCCACCACCTCAATGGCGAAACCGGCCACCCAGACGAGAAAACCGGCCAACGCGAAGCCTCCCAGCGGGCTGCGGACGGTGGTGGAGATGGCAGCGAGCGCGGCGGACAGGGTGAACGTCACCCACAACCCCTGCAACGTCCAGGTCATGAGGAAACGCAGGAAAGAGACCTTGAGCTCATCAAAGCGGGCATCTTTTCCGCTCTCCTGGACGCGGCGGAAGAGGAAGGTCCCCAGGCGGCCCGCCCAAACCACCACCAACGCCAGCAGCAGCAGCGACCGTCCGTCAACGGTGGGGCTGAGCAATACAGCGATCAGCGTCACGGTCATGTAGGTAAAGCTACCCGTGAGGTCGTAGAAACGCTCCGTCTGCATGAGGTAAGCAGGGATGAAGGCCAGCCACTGGATGAGAAAGGCCAACCCCACGGCAAGGGCAAAGATCGGGACCCCAAAGGCCATTGCGCTGCGCTGGCTGCCGGCCCAGGCCAGCCCCACGGCGACCAAGATGATCACCGGTAAAGTGATTAAAGCTCGACGCTCTTCCTCGTTCATCAGCAACCTTCCTCTCGGTTTAGGCCGTTCCAAGATAATAAATCCTCCAAACTCTGACGCTTTCCCAGGGATTTGCTCGCGCTGTGGCGCATTTTAAATCTTGGAACTACCTTTCTTCTTCAGTACCTCAATCCAATAAGGGTCCCACCCACGGCGGGTCCCGTTTTCTTTGGTCACTTCAGACCAGAATTACCCCAAGGCTTCAAGCACCGCCTCCTCGGCGTGAATGGACGTGGTCTCGAAGAGCGGGATCTCCGTATACTGGGGTTGGACCAACATCCCTATCTCCGTGCAACCTGCAATGATCCCTTCTGCCCCTCGCGCGCGCAACCCCTCCATAATCCTCAGATAGGCCTCGCGCGAGGTCGCCCTCACGTGCCCCAGGCAGAGCTCGTCGTAGATAACCCGGTGGACGAGCTCACGCTCGGCCTTCGAAGGGACCAGTAGGTTCAAGCCGTGTTCTTCAACCAACCGTCCCCTGTAAAAATCCTGCTCCATGGTGAATTGGGTGCCCAACAGGCCCACGGTCCGCATCCCTGCGGCTTTGATCCTTCTCGCGGTGGCGTCGGCGAGATGCAGAAGCGGGATGCTGACTGCCTCTTGGACCTGGGGCGCGACCTTGTGCATCGTATTGGTGCAGATGAGCAGAAAATCGGCGCCGGCAGCCTCCACCTGCCGGGCAGCCTCGGCGAGCGCCCGACCTGCAACCGCCCACGCCTCGCGGCGCTGCAACGCCTCGATCTCGTGAAAATCCACACTCACCAGGACAATCCGGGCCGAATGCAGCCCTCCAAGACGCGCCTTCACGCCCTCGTTGATGAGCCGATAGTAGAGCGCCGTTGATTCCCAACTCATGCCCCCCAACAAGCCGATGGTCTTCATCATCACATCCTTCCGGACGTACCGGTACGATCCTGAGATACAGCTCTCCGCACATTGTGACTGAAGGCATAGAGGCGTTCGAGCAGTTGTTGATATCGCGCGTTCAGCTCTTGGTAACCGTCTTTCCACTGGAAGTTTCCCTGAGCGTCGAGGCCCTGGCCCAGCACCAGATCGTTAAGGCTGCCCATCCCGCCACTTCCAGAGAGGATCTGCCGGGCGCAGGCATCCGCCTCGCCTTGCTCCAATAGGGTCAAGGCCGCTCCGAAAAAGCGAACCCAACCTGCTCGACCATCTTCCTCCAAGAGGGTGATCATCTCACGTAGATCCTTTGCAGCTTGTTCAAAAGCCATACGATTCCCTCCAAACGCGCTTTCCATCGTCCCCCCGACGACGTGTACCTCAATATTGATTATAGGCTCTCGTTGGAATTCGCACAACGCAAGGGTGCCTTTCTCCTCGGCAGGGAAGCCCTCACCTTGACATTCCGACCAGCTAAGATATAGTGGCGCGGTATCTGACTGTTGATGCTAATAGCACTGGAGATTATCACGAACATGGTCTGCGACACCTACAAAGCCTAGGCGCATCTATCCGAACTCGGTTCGGTGTGAGCTATGCCCCGCTTCTGGGGGCCCCCTGTATGGAGGCCCCGCGAGCGAAGGGTCGCATCCACATCCCAGTCGTGAGTTCCAGCTCCTCCCTCTGATGATAGACGCAGCCTAGGCGGATCATCCGTCGCAGGACGTCTCAAAGGGGCGCAACAGCGCACCGACTCACTATCGAACTCTATCAGCCGCGGACGTCTCTGACGTCCGCGGTTTTGCTGTGTGTTTATAGGAGATTGAGGACAACGGTTATGAAACTACCTATTGGAAAATATTGGCGTTTGCTACACACCTATCTCCGGCGCCAGTGGCCCAGGATGGCCTTCCTGAGCCTGCTGCTGGTGCTGAAGATCGCCCTACGCCTGGTGAACCCGCAGATCGTACGCTCTTTTCTGGATCAGGCCCTCGCTGGCGCACCACTTTCGGCGCTGCTCCAGGGGGGCGCCGCGTTCTTTCTTATTGCAGCCGTCACCCAGGCGTTGACGGTGGCCAATGTCTACATTGGCGAGACGGTAGCGTGGACGGCTACCAACGCACTGCGACTCGACCTGCTTCGCCACCTGCTCAGCCTCGATATGACCTTCCACAAAGGCCATACCTCGGGCGAGCTGACGGAACGGATCGACAGTGACGTGGATGCGCTTTCCAATTTCTTCTCGAACTTTGTGGTGAACGTCATTGGCAACGGCGTGTTGACCATCGGTCTACTACTCCTGATCTTCCGGGAGGGCTGGTTGTTGGGGGCAAGTTTTACCCTCTACGCGATCATTGGCCTGCTGGTACTCATGCAGCTGCGCAACGTCGCCATCCCCTACTACACCAGGGTTCGGGAGGTGCGGGCCCAGTTCTACGGTTTCCTGGGGGAGCAGTTCTCGGGGACGGAGGACATCCAGGCCAATGGTGGGCAGGGGTACGTGATGCGTTGCTTCTACGAGTTCCTGCGGCGCTGGCTGCCCATTGACCGCAACGCCAGCCTCGCCGCCTACTCCGGCTGGATGACAAATGCTGCTCTCGTGGCCACGGGCGAGGCGCTCTCCTACGGCTTGGCTGGCTATCTCTTCCTGCGCGGTCAGATCACCCTGGGCACCGCGTATCTGATCTCCGATTACATGGGCCTGCTCTTCGGGCAGATCGCGGAACTGCGCTGGCAGCTGACCGATCTCCAACAGGCGGAAGCCGGTATCGAGCGCATCCGGGAGCTCCTGGAGACCCAGCCTAAGATTCGAGACGGCGCGCGAGGGTCGCTCCCTGCCGGTACGCTGGACGTCGCCTTCCAAGGCGTCTCCTTTGCGTACGAGGATCATCTGGTAACTTCGGGGTCGCGAGTGCAGGAAATTATGGTTCCGGAGAGCGATGGCGGGCCAGCTGCCGAGCCGTACGCTGGGCCCGAGGATAGGGTCCTCCACGCCCTCGACTTTACGCTGGCGCCGGGCCGCGTCCTCGGTCTGCTGGGACGCACTGGCAGCGGCAAGACCACCCTCGCCCGGCTGCTGCTGCGCCTCTACGATCCGACGGAGGGGAAGATCTGCCTTGGTGGTATGGCCCTCACGGAGACCTCCATCGACGAGATCCGCCACCGCGTGGCGTTGGTGACCCAAGAGGTACAGCTCTTTCACGCCAGTGTGCGTGACAACCTCACGCTCTTCAGATCCGATATCTCCGACAAGGCCATCTACGATGTCATCCGGGAGCTGGGTCTGGCATCGTGGCTCGAAGCGCTGCCTGAAGGGCTGGATACCGAGCTCAGCTCCGAGGGCAGCGGCCTTTCGGCAGGCCAGGCCCAGTTGCTCGCCTTCGCCCGGGTCTTCCTGGCCGATCCTGACGTCGTGATTCTGGACGAGGCCTCCTCCCGGCTGGACCCGGCTACGGAGCAGCAGATCGAGCGGGCGGTGGACCTGCTCCTGAGGGAGAGGACCGGTATTGTCATCGCGCACCGGCTGAACACGGTCGAGCGCGCCGACGAGATATTGATCCTCGAAGAGGGATGCATTCGCGAGCTGGGTGAACGTGCAGCTCTGGCGGCGGACCCGGCTTCGCACTTCTACCATCTGCTCCAGACAGGCATGCAGGACGTGCTCGCCTAGTGAAGTCAGGGGCTGTAAGTCAACAATCTCCCGCAGAACGCCCCCAGGACGGGGGCTCAAAAAAGCGGGAAGTTATACTTTTACGAACTTCAATTCGTGCCGGAAAGGAATCACACCATGACTACCATAACGCAACCAGTTACAAAACCCGCACAGGGATTCGCGGAGAGCGCGGCTCTGAACACCTGGCAGCTAATCTGGCGGCTCGTTACCTACAAGCCCTGGCTTTCGGTCGGCTATCTCGGCATCTGGCTCGTCATTCATATCATGGAGCTGGCGCCCCGCCTCATCCTCAAGGCCTTCTTCGACACCCTCACCGGAGACCAGCCCTTCCGGTTCGGCGTCCTGGGAATCGTGATCGTGGTGCTGCTCTCCCGCGGCTTTCACATCCTGACCATCGGCGCGGGTGCCGTCGTCAGCGCCCGGCACCGCTTCACCGTCAGCGGACTGCTGCGCCGGAACCTCCTGGCCCACATCCTCAACCGGCCGGGGGCGCGTGCCGTGCCGGGATCGGCAGGGGAAGCCCTCAATACGCTCCGCGATGACGTCGGTGAGGTCGAGGGGCTTTTGGGCTGGTTGGCGGATCAGATCGCCGTCTTGACCTATACCGCCCTCAGCCTCGGGATCATGATCGCCATCGACGTCCGCATCACCCTTCTCTCCCTGTTGCCCCTCGCCGGCGTGATTCTGATCTCGCGATCCGCCAGCGCCCGCGCCGAGCGCTACCGGCAGAGCAGCCGGGAGGCCACCTCGCGCTTCAACGGGGCCCTCAACGAGATCCTCGCCTCCGTACAGGCCGTCAAGGTCGCCGGTACGGAGGCCCATGCCGCGGCCTACGTCGACAAGCTGGGCAAGCGTCGCCAACACGCGATGGTTCGCGATCGGACCCTCAACCAGATGCTCTACGCGATGTGCGAAGAGGCGGGAGCCCTGAGTGCGGGGTTTGTGCTGATGCTCGTCGCCGGCGCCCTTCGCAACGACGCGTTCACCGTCGGTGATTTCGCGCTCTTCATCACCTGCCTGGACAGCATCACGATGCTCATCGTCGAAGCCGGAGGGTTCACCGCACGGATTAAACAAGCCGGCGTCGCCTTCCAGCGGATCATCGAGCTGATACGCAGCGACAGCCAGAGCCTCTCAGAGGCGGAGGCGGGCAAGAGGCTGGTCGCCCACCGGCCCATCTATCTCCGTGACGCGCTGCCCCCGCTCACCATGCCGGAGCGCGCCCGCGGGGATCGCCTGGAGGGACTCGCCGTCCAAGGGCTCACCTACCATTACAAGAGCGCGCACAACGGTCCGACCGGGGGCATCGAGGGAATCAGCTTCGCGCTGGAGCGGGGCGATTTCGTCGTGATCACCGGCCGCATCGGCTCCGGCAAGACGACGCTGTTACGCACGCTGCTGGGCCTCCTCCCCGCCGAGGAGGGCACGATCCTGTGGAACGGGAGAGCAGTGCCGGATCCTGCCTCTTTCTTCGTTCCGCCCCGCAGCGCGTACACCGCGCAGATTCCCCACCTCTTCAGTGAATCACTGCGGGACAATATCCTCATGGGCCTGCCGGAAGAGCGCGTTGATCTGAGCCGCGCCCTCCGCCTCGCCGCCCTCGATGCGGACGTGCGAAAGATGCCCTGCGGGCTGGACACCGTCATTGGGCCGAAGGGCGTCCGGCTGTCAGGCGGGCAGCGGCAGCGGGCCGCCGCGGCCCGGATGTTCGTCCGCGAACCTGAGCTGCTCGTTTTCGACGACCTCTCCAGCGCCCTCGACGTCGAAACCGAGCAGGCGCTCTGGGAGAATATCTTCGGAGAGACGGGCATCAAGGGTGAGGTGACCTGCCTCGTCGTCTCCCATCGCCATCCCGCCCTTCGCCGGGCGGACCACATCTTGGTGCTCAAGGAGGGCCGGATCGAGGCGCAGGGAAAGCTGGATGCGCTGCTGGAACAGAGTGAGGAGCTGCGACAAATCTGGGGGTAGTTCCTGTCTGGGAGGAGGAGGCGGATTCACTCTCCTACGACCGTTCCCTGAAAGCCCACGAGGAGAGTCTCGGTTCTCTGAGGCTCTCCTCGCGCCGGGGTGCGCTCGTTATCAGTTCCCGGTGATGACGACCTCTCCCGACCCCGTCACCAGCCGGTCGACGGTGGGTTGCCCGGTGCAATGCACATCCCCGCTGCCGGCGATCTTAACACTCAGGTGCTCCGCGACCGAAGTATAGGCCGCTCCACTCCCGCGTACCTCGATCTGGGCCTCGGCGTTTTGCAGCCCCGCCGCCTGATAGTCCCCTGAACCGGCGAGCACGACCTGCTGGACTTGCGCCGTCCCCTCCACAATGGTGACCCCTCCGCTGGCAGAGATGAACACGGAGAGCGAGTCCGTCGTTAGCTCCCCGATTCGCAGATCACCGGAACCCCGGATGACCGTTTGCTGCTGCTCCGCGACCGCAGCTCGGGCGATATCGATCCCGCCGGAGCCCTCCAGATGCGTCTCCAACATCCTCACGTCGAGTTGCCCTGTTTTCAGGTCGCCGGAACCGGCAACGGTGAGAATCAACCTGTCGGCTTGAAGGTCGGGAAGGACTGCGTCTCCGCTGGCCCGCAGCGCGACCACGTCCAGCTCCCGGACGGTCACGTAGAGGTTGACGGAGTGGTTATTCCAGCTCACCACGTGCGGCTCCATCCTCAGCACCAGAGTCCCATCGTTGACCTCTGCAGTGATATAAGGCAGCAGCTTCTCGTCGGCCTCGATCTCCAACGATTCGATTTCGCCGACTTCGACGTGGAGGGTGCCCACCATCGCGAATTCGACGGCGTGGAATCCCTCCAACTCCCGGCTCTCTCTCACTACCCTGCCCGATGCCGGAATTCCGCCGGCGTTCCAGGTACATCCCAAAAACATCAGTGCGCACAATATCAGACCGGCCCACATCCACTTGTTTTTCATGACTGACTTTCCTTTCTGGTTATGCTTGATGATCACTCACCGAAAATCCCTTGACCGCAACCGGGCGACCCAGGCCCCGGCCCAACAACCAGAGCCCGACGAGAATGAGAGACGCGGGCAGGAAGAAGGAAAGGAGCCAGGAAAAGGGGAGTAAAAAGCCCAGCAGAGAGATGGCTCCGGCGAGCACGAGACCGGCGAGGGAGAGGCCGGAGAGCAGCACCCCCGCCCTCACCAACCCGCGCGCCGGCCGAAAGACGTTCAGCGCCAGCAGGCTCAATCCCACCGAGAGAGGCTCGACCAGCCAGGCAATCGCCCAGATGCTCCACCACCCGGACCAGGCGCAGAATTGGAAGAGAACTCCGTTCATGCCGAGGATGATGCCCGGAACGAGCAAGCCGGGCTTGCGCATATAGAGGGCAGCAGAGAGGAACCCCGCCCCCAGCGCGATCACCTCGACCGGCCAGAGACGGCCCCAGATCCCCCAGGCGCTGAAGAGACTGGCAAGCATGAGCAGGCCACCCGTCGCTAAAATGGGGAACCCGGGGATGAAGAGCGCGCCCAAATTCCGGCGCCTCCGGATGAGCAGCGGGGGCAGCACGAAGGCCCATCCAGCGACAATCACAGAGAGAGGCCAAAGTTGCCAGACGCGCAACCCAAACGTCAGCCCCAATATCCCCAGAGCAAGCCAAGCCCCGCCCATCATAATCAGGGCCAAGCCGATCGAAAACGAGACCTTGCGATTCATTGTGACCTCCAGTTGAGAATTGATTAAGACTTGAAGATAGCATATCAAGAAAGAGAGCGGCTTCCCTATCGATGCGCTAATAATTACCCATCAGCTAACAGGATCTGAAACGCAATTCTGACGACCGGGTCATCGCCGGCGCCGTGGTGCGTCGCGCCCATGCCATCGGCAGTGGCGATAAGGATCGGGTGGCGCTGAAAGGGGTGGGGGACATCCCCATCCTCACGGCGACGGCGTTCCGGGAACGCTTGCAGCCCCGCACCCGCTGAGTGCGATAGTTAAGCGGTGCGTTGTCCTGGCCTGGGTCAGCAGTTCTGCTGAGCTTCAGCAGCGCATGAGAGGACCGGACCTATCGCCGCATTTTCGCGTGTCCCAGCAGTTTGGTCACCGGCGCTGAAGCCACGTCCTGGCGGGCCTTCGCATTGGCGCGGCTGCAAAACTTCACTATAATCAAAGGACGCTTCAGCAACAAAGGAGAACCCGAACCACTACCAGACCCGAGACGGGATGAGGAGAGAGGTTATGACCCGACAACCACCCTTACATGCGATGCTGTCCGACCAACCGGCGGACCGCGACCGGCTCAACTTTGACCCCTATGCCAAAACCCTGGCCGAGATCATCGCTGATCCGGACACGCGCACGCCGCTGACCATCGGCGTCTTTGGCGGGTGGGGGCGCGGGAAGACCAGTCTGATGCGCATGGTGGAGCGCCGCCTGCGCGAGGAGGCGGCCCCCGATTTCCCGGTGCATTCTGTGTGGTTCAACGCCTGGCTCTACAGCCGCGAAGACGCGCTCTGGCGCGCGTTGATCGCGCGGGTGGTACGCGAAGTGCGCGGCTTCGAGTTGACCACTGCGCAGCACGCGGACTTGGACACCCTGGAGGAGCGTCTCTACCAACCGGTGGCGGCCCCAGATGCCTCTTTGACCCTGCCCCCCGGGCTGCTACCGGGTCTCACCGAGACGGCACAGCTGACGCCCACCGGCCTGGAACTACTCCGGCGCCAGGCCAAGCGCGCTGGGGATACCGACGGGGCGGAACGCGTGGCGGAGGTGCTCTACGATGCCAAGATCAGCCGCGCCCTGATGCAGCGGGATCATCTGGTGGCCCTGGACGATTTCCGGCAGCAGTTTGAGACGTTGAGCAAAGAGTGCATCCTCTGTCACGGGCGCCTGGTCGTCTTTGTGGACGATCTCGACCGCTGCCTGCCGGAAAAGGCAGTGGAAGTGTTGGAAGCGGTGAAGCTGTTTCTCGATGTAGAAGGGTTCATCTTTGTGTTGGGAATCGCCCGCGAAGTGATCGAGAAGGGCATTCGGGTGCGTTACCGGGATTACGAGACGGCGTTGGATGGGGCCTTCTATCTGGAGAAGATCATCCAGATCCCCTTTAGCCTGCCACCTATCACAGCTGAGGCGGTGCAGGCCTATATCCATGAGGAGACGGCGGGCAATCTGCCCGACCCGCGCTGCGAGACGGTGTTCAGTGTGGGGCTGGAGCCCAACCCGCGCCGCATCAAGCGTACGCTCAACGTCTTTCTGCTGCTCTGGCGGTTGGCGCTGAACCGTGAGGACTTGCGCGCGCGCATCAAGCCGGTGCGACTGGCGAAGATCGTGGTGATCCAGCAGTACCACCCGCGCCTCTTCGCGCTGCTGGTGGACGCGCCCCAGTATTTGCGAGACCTGGAGCGCCACTTCCGCGCCGGCGAACAGGTACGCACCGGCGACGCCCGGCTGGAAGCGGAGGGCGAGCCGTCCGTTGCGCTCCAAAATCAAAAATCCCAAATCGAAACTCCCGAGGTTTCCGCCGGGCCGTTGCAGGAGTTCCTGGGGCGGGGGCTGCTGCGGGAGCTGCTCACCTGCACGGCGGCGGATGAAGCCGATGCCAACTTCGCGGACTTGAGACCCAACGAGATCCAGGAGTACTTCTACCTCACCCGCAGCGCGGTGGAGGAGCCGGCGACGCCGCCGGAGAAGCCCCTGCCCTTCGAGCCGCAGGTGGTGACCATCCCCGCCGGGAAGTTCCTCATGGGCACGCCGGAGCGGGAGGTGGAGGAACTGGCGAAGCTGGGGGGCATCAAGCCAGAAAATGTGCAGTGGGAAGTCCCCCAGCACGAGGTGGACCTGGATACCTACGCCATCTCCCGCTATCCCATCACCAACCGGGAGTTCGCCCGCTTCATCGAGGAGGGCGGCTACCAGGTACGCGACTACTGGACGGAGGCGGGCTGGGCGCAGAAGGAGAAAGACGGCTGGGCTGAACCCCGCTATTGGCAGGACGATAAGTGGAACGATCCCGCGCAGCCGGTGGTGGGCGTCTCCTGGTACGAGGCGGTGGCCTACTGCCGCTGGCTCTCGGCGAAGAGCGGCAGAACCTACCGCCTGCCCACCGAAGCCGAGTGGGAGAAGGCGGCGCGGGGCACCGATGGGCGGCGGTATCCCTGGGGCAACGCCTGGGACGCCAGCCGCTGCAATAACAAGGAAACCGGGCCCGGTAAGACCACGCCCGTGGGCCAGTATCCCACCGAGGGCTTCCCCTACGATGTGGCCGATATGGTAGGCCAGGTCTGGGAGTGGTGCAGCACAAAATGGGGCCGTAAATACCCGGACCCGGCTGATCCGAAGTGGGAGGATGAGGAGGGCGAGGACTGGCGGATTCTCCGGGGTGGTTCCTGGTGGAATGATAACCCGGCAGGGATTTGCCGCTGCGGCTTCCGCGACAGGATCTATCCCCGGTACGGGGACGGCGACAGGGGCTTTCGTTGCGTCCGAACCCTCTCCTCTGCTCCTTGACCTTTGTCCTTTGTTCCTTGTTTTTTGCCCTGGGGAGCAAGCAGCGTGGGGTTAGAAGAGCACACCGG
>NPIE01009018.1_pt1 | contig 50652 bp, 40 predicted proteins | sample 8637661 | NCBI WGS metagenome assembly NPIE01 (sample SAMN07420842, study PRJNA396082) | bioreactor metagenome | isolation source: sample BA12 brine-fed electro-methanogenic bioreactor BA | place: Japan: Kochi | collected 2016-12-09 | reverse complement strand
CGGGTCCCTTCAGGCTGATCCGCTTCGACCGTTCCGTTGAAGAATCCTACCTGGAAGAGAACGGTCACATGCCGCTTCCTCCGTACATAAGGCGTGAAGACGGCAAACTGGATGAAACCAGATATCAGACCGTCTACGCACGGACAACCGGCTCCGTGGCAGCGCCGACAGCGGGGCTTCATTTTACCGAAGAGACCTTCCGGCGCCTCGCCGAACGCTCAATTCCGGTGGTCCGGCTTACCCTGCACGTCGGGTTGGGAACCTTTCTTCCCGTTCGAAGCGAGGAACTATCCGGGCATGAGATGCATCGTGAACAGTATGAAATCAGCGAAAAAGCGTCGAGCGATATAGAAAATGCCCGCAGGGATGGAAGAAAGATTGTCGCGGTCGGAACAACCTCGGTAAGAACTCTGGAATCCGCCTGGGATGAGAAGAAAGGAATACTCGTTCCCGGAAGGGGAGAAACCGATCTGTTTATCTATCCCGGATACCGATTCAAGATAGTCGATCGTCTCTTCACCAATTTTCATACGCCCAAATCAACCCTTCTCATGCTGGTCTCCGCCTTCGCGGGCAAGGGTTTTATTGACCGTGCTTACCGGGAAGCTGTGGAGCAGAAGTACAGATTCTTCAGTTACGGTGATTGTATGTTCATCCGCTGAGGTAAAGCGAAAAAATCAGTAGGTATTCCGGTCCATCTCTTCGAAGGCTTTCCTTACCCGTTCCAGCCGGTTCAGATCGATGGCTATAAACTCTCCGAAATCGAGCTCGCCACGATCTATGCGAAGCCGTTCATCTTCCCATTCCTCAATCTCGTCAAGGTGCACGTAGGGCATCGTATGCAGCTTTGCCCACCAGCTAAGCGCCTCTTCCCAGTAAAGAAGGGCTGTCTTGTAACAGCTTTCTGCTGTGTCCAGCGAGTCGAGGTTGGCAAATTTCCATGGGTAGTTGTAAAAATATGCTTCCCGCTTATCATATTCCGCCGCAAGGCCGCGGTACTGCTTAACCAGCTCCAGGTTCAGATGCATATAAAAAAGAGTCCGGTACCGTTCCCATTCACGGGGGTTTTCAATTCGTGCAAGGGCGTTGAGGGGGTTTGCAAAAGATGACCTGAGGGCACGCTCCAGGTACCATATATTCTCCTGGTAGTCTTCGGGATACTGGTAAAGATTCTGATGATAGAGTTCGTAAAACTGTTCGGCGTATTCTATTTTATAGGCGTGGAGCATTGAAGCTGCCGCCGCAGTGAGAATAAATAGCGCTATGTACCTTTTTGACGGACTGTTCACACTACCATTATCGGCCGCTGGAGAGGATGCTCCACACTTTTTCGGCAAGATCTTCTCTGGGGAGCAGACCGTCAAGACGATGAATATTCATCCCCCGGTCGCGGTACAGCTCCAGGGTCCGCTCATAAAGCGCCCGAACCCTCCGCTGCATCTCAATATTTTCAAAGAGCTCCCTGGATTCTCTGCCGTTCATCCTTCTTTCGCATTCCTCCGGTTCCATATCCAGAAAGATCAGGTGCCCGGGAAGGGGAAAGCGGCTGTTTATCTCGTAGACATGCTCAAAATCAACATCCAGAGACTGATATGCCAGGCTTGAAAAGAGGTAACGGTCGCCGATAACCTTAAAACCCTTCTGAAGCCGCGATAGAATACCGCCCTTTCCGTAAAGGTGTTCGTACCGGTCTGCAACAAAAAGCGCGGCCAGCGTTCCCGGGTGACACTCAATGGAAGCTCCAAGAATCCTGCGGATAAGCACACCGACATCGCCCGATGTGGGTTCAAAGGTCGGCCAGACCGGTATACCGGATCGCTTCATAGTTTCGGCAAGCAGCAGCGCCTGGGTAGTCGTTCCCGCACCATCCAGTCCCTCAAAGACAATATATCCCGGAAGAATGCTTCCTTCCCCTGCTTTAATTTCAACACTCATTGAAAAACCATACCCGCTTTCACATCTATTGTCGATATTGTATGATAGAAAATGCGGAAAAAGCGCATTACATTCTGGAGAAGCTTTACCGTGCACAAGGGTTAATATTCTGAAAGAAATAAGACTTTCGACAAAGATATATTCTTTTTTTCTTTTTGCTCTGCTCATTGTCCTTACAACGGTCCTTTTTTTTCCCATCCAGCGCAATCTTGACCGCTTTATGGAAAACTGGCAGGAGAGGACCATTGCTTCACTGGAAGAACGCTTCGGTTATGAGATTTCCTATGACAGTATCAGACCTACCATTCTGGTCAGCCTTGAAATCTCCAACGTGGCGTTCGGCAACAAGGAGAACTCTCTCCTTAGACTCCAGAGGCTTCTTGTCAGGTACAACATTTTCAAGCTCCTGAGGGGCGATATTGAAACCGCCATAAGCGAGGTTCTCATTATCAATTCGACCCTCAGCCTGGACACGGAACGGGACAGGGAACTTTTTTCTCTTTTTTCTTCCGGTAATCAGGAGAGTTCTCTATTCCGTCTTCCGTCGCTTCCCGACCTGACTATTACGGGTAAAAACATCTCACTCAACTACCGCAGCGAGCTCTTTTCCTTTTCCATGGACAGTCTGTTTTTTTCCCTGAAGGGAGGAGAGAAAACGGAAGTGGACGGAAGGGGAGCCCTGACCTTTACCATGAACGCTGAAAACGGCTCAGACGCTCCTATAGTATGGAAAAGCTCCATCAATGCCTCCGGCGGCTGGAGCGGAGAGGATACCGCTTCTCTTATTATCGGCTTCCGTGATCTTGAATCTTCCATGCTCTCGCTTCCGGTGGTGCGTCTCCAGGCAAATATAGATAATCAGAGCATCCGCATTACCAAGATCGCTGACAGGATTCCTCTGGATCTTAGCTTCTCCCACAGCTTTGCCGATTCCGTAAGTAAAATGGAACTCCTGATGGAATCATTTGAACCTTCAAGTTTTCTGAGCCTGCGGGGCAGAGCTGAAACTGCAGGACCCTGGCTGAGAAACGAGTATGACGGTTCACTTAGCATGCAATACCGTCACGACAGCAAAGAACTGGATTACAATGGCGATCTGTCTGCCCGTATACGGTACACCTCGGGGATTGAACTGCCCTTTCCGGTGGATCATCAGGTTCATATTCAGGCATCCGGCAACATGAACAGCGTGAATATCAGCCAATTGCGTGTTACATCTCGGGATATGGATCTTGCACTCTCAGGAACAGGCACATTTCAGCCTCTGACCTTTCAAACCGGAATCTCCCTTAAACGGCTGGATCTGGCCGAAGGCAGGGTCAGGGGGAGTGGAAATCTGGAGTATGATGGATCCGTGTTTCGTCTCCGGTCAGACAGCATGAGTTATAACGAGCTTGAGCTTGATGAAATCGAAGCGCTCATCATTCCTGATTCCGGTGGAAATATTGATTTTTCCCTGAATGCCTATTTTCCCCATCTCCGTGAGGAGGAAAGGGGTTTCATTTTTGCCGAAGGAGAACTCGGGTACGGGGAGTTCTTTTTCCTAGACAGCTCGGTAGTGGCGGATTCCATTCCTCTTTCGCATTTTTTTCCTGAGCTGGAGATGCGGGGACTTGCCGTACCGGATTCCATCCCGGATCCTTTCCTCGACGCATCTCTGTTTTTTTCCACCGACGGAAGCCGTCTCAGTTATTCCATAAACCGCCTCGCGGTACGCGACGAGGGAAAAGAGCGCTATTTCCGTCTTGCGGGAGCGGGAACTCTGGAAGAACACAGTATCCGCAGTTTTGAAGGGAAGTGGGGTGATTATACCCTTCAGGGTGCCGCTGAGCTCTCTCTCGGTAAAGGATCTCTCCTGGCATCGAGCGATTTCAGCCTGAATGAAATCGAATACGGCTTCAGCGCATACTATGATTTTGGCAAAAGCATGGTAATCAGCGGTGAATACGGAACCCGGCTTACCGCCAGATTCCGGGATAAGGAAGTCTACCTTGCGGCGGAAGCCGACTCCTTTCCCATTCCGCTTCCTGCGGATGAGCCCTCCGAGCTTTCGTTCAGCCTGTACGGCCGCTATACCAATTCCTTTTCCTGGCAGCTGGTGCTGGATACGTTCACCTTTGAAGGGCTCCTTCCCGTATCTCCGGACCCGGCCCGAAGTGTTTCGATAGAGGCAGGAGCCGTTATAGACGGTGAGAGCGCCCGCTTCACACATCTGCTCTACGATGATGGAACAGTTCCTCTGGAGGGCAGTCTCACTCTTCACTATCCCCTCAACAAACCCCGGCTTTCCGAGGGATGGCTCTCTTTTTCCGCCTCGGATGATTCCGAACGCTATCTCGGCAGCTTTGTTCTGAATGACGAAACCTTTTCGGCCCGGGTCTCCGCGGAGGAGATTCCCCTGACCCGGCTGGGACTTCAGGAGGTTTCCGGCCGGATCAGCGGAAAAGCAGATATCGGCGGACCCTATTCCGATCCGGATTTCTCTTTTGAAGCCCGCCTTGCGGATGGACAATTCAATGATAAACCTCTCGAACTGGAAATAGTCGCTGCCAGGCAGGAGCAGATCCTGATCTTGGAATATGCAAGAGCACGTTACAACAGCCATGCAATTCAAAAACTGAACGGCAGACTCGATTTTGAAACGGGCAGTCTGAGCATGAATGGAGAATACCGTCCTCTGTCTCAAACGGGTCTGCAATCAGCCTCCTTCATGATAGCGGGAGCGTCCGGAAAAATTTCAAGCCTCTTCGATCTTCCGTCGCTTATCGACTCTCCGTTCCGACTCGAAATTGATATCGCATCCATTATTACCGCCGAAGGAGAACTGGAACCGCAGAGCTACCTTCTTGAACGGGAAAAGGATACCATCTCAATCTCCGGAGGTCCTGAGAATGCGATTGCGGGCTACTACAATCGCAGCGGCGATTTCAGACTGACACTTGATCAGCCTCTTCCGGTCAACGGCACGATAAGCGGACTTATCGGAGACAAGACAATCACTTCCGATATCACCATAACCAATGCCGACCTCTCACTTCTCGAGGGAATTGCGGATATAGGATTTTTCGCCCTTAACGACGGTACGGCTACGGGCAGCATCAAGGTACGAGGATCCCTCAACGATCCCTCCTTTGCCGGATCCGTTTCGGTAATCGGAGCATCGGCCTCCAGCTCCCTTCTCCCCGACGAACTGTCGCTCTTTGATGCCTTTATCCGGATAAACGACAAAAATGTATCGGTTATCGCCGAACCGATCAGATCAGGAGAAGCCACCCTTGACGCTTCGGTGGAGCTGACCCTTGAACGCTGGCTGCCGAGGACTTTTAAAATTACCATAAAGCCCGAGGGGGAAACCGGGGTAAAAACCGAATATGCCATTCCAAACGGAGGGGTGGATGTAACCGGTTATACAAGGGGAGTCTTTATTATCGAAGGCTCACCGGGCACCCTGCGCCTCTCGGGAGATCTGACGGTTACCAATGCCGCCATTTCACTGAAAAATGAGCAATCCGCGAGAAACAGACGGGAGTCGACAGGCAGAAGATCACGAAAGAATGACTTTTTCCTTGATCTTGCCATAACAACAGGCCGAAAGGTCGAATTTTTCTGGCCTACGGTCAGTTTCCCTATTCTCAGAAGCTTTGCTCAAACCGACCAGCAGGTCAATATATCCTTCAATTCTCAGGAGGAAACCTTCTCGCTCAGGGGGGATATAGCCATTCAGGGAGGAGAAATTTCATACCTTCAGAGAAACTTTCTTATAAATCGCGGGGCCATAAGCTTCAATGAAAGTGCCGACCGCTTCGATCCGAGACTATCCGTTGAAGCGGTTCTGAGAGAGATGGATGAGAAGGGAGAGCCGATCAAAATTTTTCTCGGTGTTAACAATCAGCCTCTGAGCCGGTTTGAACCGCGTTTTTCATCCGAACCGGCCATGAGCGACGCGGAGATAATTGCGATCCTCGGAGCTGCTCTCCCCACACGGATAGGCCAGGAAGCGATAGACCTTACCGCCGGACTTGCCCTGACCGGCTCCCTTGTCACCCAGCTCGGCATAGTCGGTTCCTTCGAATCGAAGGTAAAGGAAGTCCTGAACGTGGATCTTTTCTCGGTCAGAACCCAGATGATCCAGAATCTCATCCTGGACCGCGTCGGCGGCGCCTTTACAAACGAGGAATATGTCGGGGGTGATTTCAGCCGATACCTTGACAACACCACGATCTTTCTGGGAAAGTACTTTGGAAATGATCTATTTATCCAGGGAACCCTGCAGATACAGGCAAACCAGGTTTCGGAGCAGATTGTGAATCAGAATGATCTGTTTATCGATTCTGAAATAAGCCTCGAATGGAAGACACCGCTCTTTCTTCTGGAACTGGCGGTACGTCCCGATTTTCAGAGTCCATTGGACAGTATAAACAATACCAGCCTCGGCTTGTCCTGGGGCTTCTCTTATTGATCCGCAGGCATACAAGGAGTTTTTATGCGCTTGAATCGTTTTTTGGCACTATTGCTGCTCATTATCATACCCATAAGCTTCATCCATTCTCAGGCTGTTGAAGATTCCTGGTATCTCGACAAGCCCATTGAGGACATCCGTTTTGAAGGACTTCAGCACGTAAAACTCTCCGACCTCAGGGGAATAACCACTCAGTTCCTCGGCAAACCGCTCAGCGAAGGACAGCTCATCGATCTTCAGAGCAAGCTCTACGCCCTCAATTTATTTCAGCGCTTCACCGTGGATGCGGAAGAGGGGAGCCGGGGCAGGGAAAGCGTTGTACTCGTTTTCACCGTTACTGAACGCCCCATCGTAGATAAAATCAATATATCCGGAAACCGAAAGATAAGAACCGGTGAAATTCTTGATGCGATACAGCTTAAGCGGGATGATATTTTCACTTCCGTAAAAGTGAAGAGCGATGAAGAGGCAATAGCCGCCCTGTACCAGGATAAGGGCTACCCGGAAGCGACGGTATCCTCATCGACCAGCCTTAACGAAGCATTGAATACCATGACGGTCGATTTCAGCATCGAAGAGGGCAGCCAGGTCCGGATCGAGGAGATCCGCTTTTCCGGAAACGAATTTGTCTCCGCCGATACCCTCCGCGGCAAGCTTGTCTCCAAGGAACAGTCGCTTTTCTCCAGCGGTATCCTGAAAGAGGCATCCCTGCAGCAGGACCGTGCGGCCATTGAGACATACTATCAGGAGCAGGGCTTCATTGATGCGGAGGTCGCCGAGATCGGACGGGAGCTAAGTTCCGTTGAATCCGGACGGCGGCTTCTTATCCTTACCTATTACGTCGAGGAGAACAGACAGTGGAAATTCGGCGGAATCAGCTTTGAAGGAAACGAACTCTTTTCGGATGAAGAGCTCTCCTCCTACATACGGCTTGAAAAGGGTGATTTCATCAACCTCCCGAGGCTTCAGGCAGACCTTTCAAAGGTCTCCGATCTCTACTACAACGACGGCTATATTTTCAACTCCCTGGTTCCCGAAGAAACACGGGACAGTCAGGAAGGCACCGTAAGTTACACCCTTAAAATAGTCGAGAAGGGCCGTGCCCATATTGAAGATATCATCGTCAAGGGAAACGAGAAAACCAAAGATTTCGTCATCTTCCGAGAAATCCCCATCGAAACCGGCGATGTATTCAGCAAGCAGAAGGTTCTTCAGTCGATGCAGAACCTCTACAATACCGGGCTTTTTTCGGCCGTTTCTCCGGAAACGCCCTATGGAAGTGCCGAAGGTCTTATGGATCTGGTCTTTAACGTGGAAGAGGGACGCACCACCGACATCCAGTTCGGTATTACCTTCACCGGGGGAGTCGGCCGTTATCCCGTTATCGGTTTTCTCAAGTGGACCGATCACAACTTCAGGGGGCTGGGGCAGGAATTCTCCATCGGTTCCGAGGTTTCGGGAAATAAACAGAGCCTCGATTTCGGGTTCAGCGACGACTGGCTCTTCGGCCGGCGTTTTTCCGGAGGGGTAAACTTCTCCTTTGTCCATCTTCTTCATGACAGAATTCCTCAGGACGTTGAGGGTGTGACATTTACACCTGAGCAGTATAACGACGGTGAAGCGGCCCCCGATCCCTACAACAGCCGGGAAGAGTATGAAGCGGCCCTGGCAAACGGCGAAACCATAGACGAAGCCTGGCTTATGGAGTACGACGAATGGAACGTCAGCCTGGGAGTGAACGGGGGATACACCTTTCTTACCCGGCTCGGACGGATCGGCATCGGTACGGGAGTCAACTCGACCCTCAGCTACGTCGACTACGATCCCGATCTCTATACACCCTACAACCCCGCCATCCGCAGCAACCTCAATCAGTGGCAGTTCAACAACCGCCTCTATACGACCGCAAGCTGGGACAAACGGGACTATATCTACAGCCCGACCCGTGGCTGGTATTTGAGCGAAACATTCACCTACAGCGGGGGACTTCTCGGCGGAGAAACCCATTACCTCAAGAGTCAGACCAAGGGACAGGTCTATAAAACACTGATCGATATCCCTACAAGTCCGAGCTGGAGTTTCCGAACCATTCTGGCAGCCCAGTCGAATCTCTCCTTTATTTTCCCCCAATGGTACTACAACAGCGATCTGGGAGAATGGACCACGGGAGTAAGTGCTACCGAAAGCCAGAAACTTTATACCGACGGAATGACCATCGCCAGGGGCCATGAAATTGACCGCGGGAATGAGGCGCTCTGGGACAACTGGCTGGAACTCCGTTTCCCCATAAGCGATCAGGTCCTCTGGTCGGACCTTTACATAAGCGCCACCGGAGTCTGGGATACCCTGGACGGTTTTGAACAGATGGGGCTGGAGGATTTCAAGTTTTCCATGGGCGGCGGAATCAGACTGATTATTCCCGGTCTTCCTCTGGGGCTCTATCTTGTGAAAACCTTCAAATTTGATGAAACCGGAGATGTAATATGGGACGGCGGTCCGATCTTTTCCGACCCCGACGACCCAAGCAAAGGCCTTAAACTGGTTCTCTCTCTTACCACAGGACTTTTTTAGGAGGATATGATGATGCACAGAGCGCATAATAAAAGGGGCTCTCTTCTGAGAGTCATGTTTCTATCGGTACTTCTGTTTACGTCAGGTTCCCTCATGGCAGAAAAACTTACCATGGTGGCTGTGGTGGACCTGACGAAGATTGTCAGCGACTACTTCAAGGAATCCACCGAGTGGCGGGAAATTGACGAGCTGGTCCGAAGAACCGAAGAGACCATCCGAGAGAGGATGAACGAGATAACCGCCCTCAAGCAGCAGAAAATTGAGACCGAGAACGAGGGCGACGAACTCCTTGCCCTCAAACTCGATGAACAGATCCGGAAGAAGCAGGAATACGTTCAGGAATACAACAAGATCATGAGCGACCGTATTCAATCCAGAAAGGACAACCTCCTTACCAGTTCCGATTTTTCAAGGGAGATAATAAAAACGGTCCAGTTTATTGCGGAGAGCGAAGGATATTCGGTCGTATTCCGAAAGAAGGATCCTAATATCCTCTATTTCAACTACGAGGTGGATATTACCAATAAGGTTCTCGATCATCTCAGAAGAACCGCCGGCTCCCGTTAGCCGCCCGTTCAGGCCATGGCTTCAGACACTCCGATGATGCAGCAGTACCGGAGCCTCAAAGAGAGGCACCGGGATGCTGTTCTTTTTTTCAGAATGGGCGATTTCTACGAGATGTTCGAGTCCGATGCCGTGGAGGTCTCCTCCATTCTGGGACTCACCCTCACCAAGCGCAACGGTCTCCCCATGTGCGGCATTCCCTATCATGCATCGGGAACCTATATCCCAAGGCTGCTCCGGGCCGGAAAAAAAATTGCCGTCTGCGAACAGATATCTCTCCCGGAATCGGGGAAGGGAATTGCCAGGCGCGAAGTTGTGGAGGTTATCACCCCCGGAACCATTGTCGATGAAGACTTTCTTGACCGAAGCCGCAACAACTATCTAGCGGCCCTGGGCTATATCGACCATGCCTTCTCCTTCACCTATATCGACCTTTCCACCGGGGAGTTTGCCGCAACGCTCCTGGGTCCGGATAACCGCATCGAACGGCTGCGCAAGGAACTTGCCCGTCTTCAGCCTTCCGAACTCCTTATTCAGGAAACCCTCATCGAAGAAGAACCCGAGGTGGCCCGTGTCATTTCCGAAGGCGGCAGGATTCTGGTAAACCGTTTTCCGGACTGGTCATTCAATCTCAGCGACAGCGAAAACAGACTCAAGCGCCTTTTCGGAGTGAATAACCTCAAAGGATTCGGTATTTCTCCGGGGGAAAAGGCCATCCATGCCTGCGGAGTGCTTCTGGAATATCTTTCAGAAACATCTCACGACCGGGTTAAGCATGTTGCCTCCATCTCGCTTTATGAAGAGAGCGATTTCGTAGGTCTGGACGAATCCACCCAGCGTAATCTCGAGATAGTGGCGAACATGCGCGACGCTTCCAATACGTTCACCCTCTTCCAGGTGCTTGATAAAACCCGGACCGCTTCCGGTGCAAGGATGCTGCGGAGCCGCCTGCTGCACCCCCTGAGAGACGCGGCGGCGATAGAGTCGAGGCTTAACAAAGTAGAGGAGCTCTACCGCAATCAGATCCTGCTTTCCAGCCTTCGGAAAATGCTTTCAAAGGTACTTGACCTTGAACGCCTTTCGGCAAGGATAGCCCTGGGCAAGGCTCACGCCAAAGATCTGGCTGCAGCCGCTTCCACCATTTCCGCCGTTCTTGAAATAGACCGGGAGATAGGAAACTGGGATCTGTCGGAACTTCGTCCTCTGGCAGCGGAAACCGTGGCCTCGGCACAGCAGCTCCAGGATGAACTTGACCGTTCTATCTGCGATGAACCCTCTATCCTCCTTACGGAAGGAAACATGATCCGTGATGGCTTCAGCGCCGAACTGGACCGCCTCCGGGGGATGAAGCAGGACAGCAGAAGAATACTCAACGAGTATCTGGAAGATGAGAAGAGCCGGAGCGGTATCTCCAGCCTTAAGATAAAATACAACAAGATAATCGGCCATTTTATCGAGGTGACAAAATCCAACCTCGATCTGGTGCCGGATCATTTTATCCGGAGACAGTCCCTGGTCGGAGCCGAACGGTATACGACCGAACGTCTCGGCGAGCTTGAAACCGAACTGAACAGCGCCTCTGAAAGGATCGTTCAGCTTGAAAAGGAACTCTTTCTCTCCCTGCGGGAGATGTGCGCCGGGCAGATTCCCCTTCTTCAGTCCCTGGCAAGGCACGTATGCGAGATCGATTTTTTTCAGTCCCTTGCCTATGCGGCCACGGTCCATGGCTATGTACGGCCCGCTGTCGCCGAGGGGATGGAGCTTTCGATCAGGGAAGGGCGTCATCCGGTTGTTGAAGCGGGCCTGTCCGCAGGAGACTTCATTCCCAATTCAATCGAGATCGGCAGGGAGTTTTCTTTTGCACTCATAACCGGGCCGAACATGGCGGGAAAATCGACCTACCTGCGGCAGACCGCCCTTATCGTGCTCATGGCCCAGAGCGGCTCCTTTGTTCCCGCCCTGGAGGCATCGATCGGCATTGTCGACAGGATATTCTGCAGGGTAGGTGCATCGGACAATCTTGCACGGGGAGAATCCACTTTTCTTGTGGAAATGAATGAGACCGCATATATCCTCAGAACGGCGGGTGAAAAAAGTCTGGTGATTATGGACGAAGTGGGACGCGGAACAAGTACGACCGACGGATTATCCATTGCCTGGGCCGTAAGTGAAGCCCTCCTCGCACGCAAAACAAAAACCCTGTTTGCCACCCACTTCCACGAACTAACCACCATCGAGCATGCCCTTATGATGAAACTCCGCCTGGCCGTAAGGGAAGAGGGCGACAGGGTAATCTTCCTTAAAAAGGTGGAGGAGGGAAGTGCCGAGGGGTCCTACGGCATTCATGTTGCAGCTCTTGCGGGTGTTCCGGAATCCGTTCTTCAGCGTGCCCGCGAGGTCCTTGACGAACTGGAGTCTCGCGACCGCTCTATTTCCCGTGAACTCCTGGAGAAGCAGGAGGCACTTCCCGCGGTAAAAACGGGAAAGCCCGTATCCCTGTTCAGCGAAACCGAGCTGATCGAAAGCGAACTTCTGGGAACCGATCTGAACGGTCTCAGTCCGAAACAGGCCCTTGATATGCTTTTTTCCTGGAAACAGCGTCTCGCTCCGGAAAAAAACCGCTGATCTTCCGGATTATTTAAATCGCAAGCGCGTATTTCCCCTGTTTCCTGTTATGGAGAACGGACAGGACATTGCTGACGCCGCAGCCTTCACTCTTCAGCTCTTTTTTCCCCTCAGCTGTATATGCTGCGGCAGAGAGTATCACCCGGATGCCTTCACCCGCTATCCGGGCAGCCGCTCAGGCCCGGTTCCTCTCTGCTCCCGGTGCAGCAGGCTTCTTTCTGACGAAATGACCGAACGTCCCTGCAGGATGTGCGGTAGAGCGCTTATTTCAGAGACTGACCTCTGTATGTCCTGCAGAAAACGATTTAAAGAAAAGCCTCCGGCATTTGTACGCAATAATGCGCTTTTTTCTTACCGGGGAAGGGCAAAATCGCTTATCTCCGCATATAAATTCGGAAACAGAAGGGAGCTTGCACCCTTTTTTGCCTTCCTCCTGGACAAGGCCATCCGGCAGACCTTCGACACGTCCGTGCCGATTGTTCCCGTTCCTTACCGACCTGCGGGGAAAAAACGGAGGGGCTGGGATCCGGTAGAAGAGGTCTGCTCCATCCTCTCTTCACATTACGACCGTATCATCATCAAACCCCTGAAAAGAAAGGGAAACAGGCAGCAGAAAAAGATGAGTGCAGCCGAAAGGGAGGAAAACATACGCTCGGCACTTACCTTTAAAAAAACGGCTGCCTTTTCCTCTAAGGACAGGAAGGACGGTAACGGGGTCATTCTCATCGACGACGTTTTCACCACCGGAGCTACTCTTCAGAGATGCGCCGGTCTTCTTTGCGAAAACGGCTGCCCCTGTCTTCAGGCCTTCACTCTTGTGGTCGATTAGGGTCTGCTGATATCCTGTTTTTGCATACGTGAGTTGACTATTATCCCCTCAGCTGATATCTTTTAAGCATATTTCAGCATTGCGGTCTGGAAGGAGTCGAATACGGCTCCTTTTTTATTGCTGGATAGATCACCATAACGGCTGATTCATTCTTTAACCCCTTGCTGCCAGGACAGGAAAGATGGAGTATTTTTCGAAGCATCATGATAATCCTATAACAGGAGAAATTGAGCCCATAATAGAAGGCCTGGGCTATAAAAGCGTTGAGATTGCCGGTAAGAAAAGCGGCAGTCGTTACCACGTTTCGATCATAATTACGAAACAGGATGGTATCGGCCTTAAGGACTGTGAAAAAGTGCATAAAGCGGTGGTTCCGCGCCTTGAGCTTATTCTTGATGACCGGGATATGCATATAGAAGTTTCCTCTCCGGGAATTTCCCGTAATCTCAAAAGCGGTTCCGAATTTACCGCTTTTATCGGTTCCGCTGTCAGAATACTCCTTATGGATAATTCCGACTGGACAGGCGGTACCATTCTGGAAGCAGACGAAAAGGAAGTAAAGCTCTCCACAAAAGAGGGCTATAAAGAGTTCCCGTATTCCATAATAAGAAAAGCAAAACTTGTGGATGCACAGGAGGGTGAAGCATAAATGGCCGTAGGATTGGCAGAAGCTATCCGGTCTCTGGTTCAGGACCGGGGTATATCGGAAGACCTGGTAAGGAAAACCATCGAGGATTTTCTCCTTGCCGCATATAAAAGGAAATTCAACACAACCGAGAACGCCGTTGTCCGTTTCAATGACGACGGAAGCGAGGTTTCCATCTTTGCCGCAAAAGAGATTGTGGAAGAGGTGGATGATCCGGTTACTGAAATCGAGCTTGCGGAAGCCCTCACCTTCAGTGAAGAATGCGAGATCGGTGATGAACTGCTGATTGAGATTAATCCGCAGGAGTTTGACCGCGTTGCCGTTCAGAGTGCAAAGCAGAAGGCAAAACAGACTCTCAGAGAGATTCAGAAAGATACCCTTTACTCCGAGTTCAAGGAGAAAGAGGGAGAAATGGTCATCGGCTATTTCCAGAGAGAACGGAATGGAAACATTTTTGTCGATCTCGGCAAGATTGAGGGTATTCTGCCCCGCCGATACCAGTCTCCGCGTGAGGTGTACCGGCCAAATGACCGCATAAAAGCGCTGATCTACGAAGTCAGCAAATCACCCACGGGACTTCAGATTGTTCTCTCAAGAACTCATACCGATTTTGTAAAGAGGATATTCGAACTTGAAGTACCCGAAGTCTATGACCGGACCGTTGAAATATTCAAAATTGTCCGGGAACCGGGCTACCGAACAAAAATAGCCGTTTTTTCCAACAGGGATGATGTTGACCCTGTCGGGGCATGTGTTGGAATGAAGGGTGTCCGTATTCAGGCCGTTGTCCGTGAGCTTGAAGGCGAAAAAATTGATATTCTCAAGTACGACATAGATCCCCGTTCCTTCATCAAGAATGCGCTCAGCCCCGCGGAAGTTCAGAATGTGGTCGTTCTGGATGAGAGCAAACGTCAGGCTCTTGCCGTCGTGGATGAAAACCAGCTTTCCCTCGCGATCGGAAAGCAGGGGCTCAATGTCCGTCTGGCAAACAGACTTGTAGACTGGAATATCGACGTCAAAACCAATGATCAGTTTGAAGAGATGGATATCTCAACGGAAACCAGGAAAGAACTCAATGCTCTCTTCAACGATACCGAATACGATGAAAATATTGAAGAAATAAGCAGAATTGCCGAACTACCGGGAATAAGTGAGCGTCTGGCCGAAATTCTTCTGCAGAACGGCATTGAACTCATAGAAACCCTTGTCAATTTGTCTGTTGAGGACCTTGCCAGACTTGAAGGGGTAACGGCTCAGGATGTTGAAAAAATAGAGAGCATTATTTCCGAAAATGTTGATATTATCGAAGAAGAAGTTGAAGATGAAGGCGCAGCAGAAGAGGATGAAGGGGAGCAGGAAGCTTCCGCCGCAGCGGAGACTGAGGTTTTTCAGGAAGAAACCTACGAATGTCCAGAGTGCGGACACTCTATCACCATCGACATGACCTCTTGCCCAAATTGCGGTGTAGGTTTAAGCTTTGAAGTCGAAGAAGATGATGAAGAATCAGAAGACGAAGAGGAGCAGGAGGTTTAAAAACCTCCTTTCACGGGAGTAGTAAAGGAACTTTATGGCTGAAGAACAAGAGAATACGCAGAAACCGAAAGTAACACTGATCAAGCACCGAAAACCACAGGTCAGTTCACCCGTTCAGGAAGAACCGGCTGAAAAAAGCGACAAAAAGAAAGTTGTCGTTGTAAAGAAGAAACCCAAAAAAACGGTGGTAACCAAGGTTGTCGCAAAGAAAGAAGAGCAGCCTCAGCCCAGGGCGGAAAAGCCGGTAGAGAAACCTGCAGAAAAGCCCGCAGAAAAAGCTACCGAAAAAACCGAAGCTCCCCGTAGACCAGCTGCTCCCAGGAATCAGGATTCTCCTCAGGGACAGAGAAGAGGACCGCTGCCTACTCAAGGTCCTGCTCATAACGATTACCCGAGAAGAAGAATGCCGGGTTCCCCTGAACCTCCCCGCAGCAATACAGCCCCTCCCAGAGGCGGATATCGCGGCCCCGGAGCCCCTTCAGGACCTCCACGCGGTCCTTCCGGTCCCGGCGGACCCCGAAGAGGTCCCGGTGGTCCGGGCGCTCCCGGAGGTCCCAGAAGACCCGGAGGAGCCGGCGGACCCGGAGCTCCCCGCAGAGGCCCGGGCGGATCTGCTGAAGCTTCAAAACCGGATCTTAATGAAGGCAAGAAGCAGGGCGGGAAGAAATTCTTCAAATCAAAGAAAAAGCCCGTTTACCAGAAGACACGAAGAGAAGGTGTTCAGGAAAAGTCTTTTCAGATAAAGAAGAAACAGGCTCTTCGTGCAAATCCGATTCCCAAGGAAATCGAAATTATGGAAGTAATTACGGTTTCCGAACTTGCGAGAAAAATGAATCTCAAGGCTTCCGAGCTTATCTCCAAGCTTATGGGAATGGGAATGATGGTAACCATCAACCAGCAGATCGATGCCGAAACGGCTGAGATACTTGCGAATGAGTATAACTGCAATGTTAAAATTGTCAGTCTTTATGATGAAACGCTCATCGAAACCGTGGATGACAAGGAAGGTGATCTTGCGGACAGACCTCCGATTGTTACGGTTATGGGACATGTTGACCACGGTAAAACAAAACTCCTCGACGCCATCCGGTCCACAAACGTGGTCGACGATGAATTCGGCGGAATTACCCAGCACATAGGTGCATACAAGGTAGTCGTCAATAATCAGGAAGTGGTATTCCTTGATACTCCCGGACACGAAGCTTTTACTCTTATGCGTGCCCGTGGCGCACAGATTACCGATATCGTTATTCTTGTGGTTGCGGCCAATGATGGTGTAATGCCCCAGACTATGGAAGCCATAGATCATGCCAAAGAAGCCAAGGTTCCCATCATAGTCGCCGTAAACAAGGTTGATCTTCCCGAAGCGAATGTTGACCGTGTAAAGCAGCAGCTTTCAGAATACGATCTTATTCCCGAAGACTGGGGTGGAAATACGCTTTTCTGCGAAATTTCCGCTCTCAAGAAAGAGGGAATTGATGAACTGCTTGAATCTATTCTTCTCCAGGCGGAAATTCTTGAGCTCAAGTCCAATTTTGACTGCCGCGCCGAGGGAAGAGTGCTCGAATCCAGGGTAGACCACGGAAGGGGTATTGTTTCCACGGTCATCATACAGAGAGGAACCCTCAGGGTTGGTGATGCTTTTGTCGCGGGGGTCTATCCCGGCAAGGTAAGAGCAATGTTCAATGACCGGGGAAAGAAAATAGAAGAAGCACCTCCTGCAACTCCCGTCGAGATTCTCGGTTTTACCGGCGTTCCCGATGCGGGAAGTCCCTTCCAGGTTACCGAAAGCGAACGCCAGGCCCGACAGGTCGGCACCAAGCGGCAGGAACTGGAAAAGCAGGGAGAAGCGCAGAATGTCAAGAAAATAACTCTGGACAACCTGTACGACTCCATTCAGCAGGGAAGTGTTCAGGAACTGAAGGTTATTGTAAAGGGAGATGTACACGGTTCGGTGGAAGCGCTGCGCCAGTCTCTTGAAAAACAGTCCACAAAAGACATCCGTCTTGTGGTAATACATGCAGCTGCCGGTGCCATCGTTGAAAATGATGTCAACCTTGCCGCCGCATCCAATGCAATTATTGTAGGATTTCACGTCCGGCCGACTCCCAAAGCTCTGTCTCTGGCCGAGCAGGAGAAGGTTGATATCCGTAAATACAATGTCATTTATGATGCCGTTGAAGATATCAGATCCGCCATGGAAGGCATGCTTGCCCCGGATCTGAAGGAAGAGGTTATCGGTACCGTCGATGTAAGAGATACCTTCAAGGTGCCCAAACTCGGGGTAATTGCCGGATGCTATGTGACAAGCGGAAAGGTGAAACGGAACGCCCAGGTTCGCGTCTACCGCGATAATATTGAGATGTTTACCGGTAAAATCGGTTCGCTCAAGCGCTTCAAGGATGATGCAAAGGAAGTCGATGCAAACTATGAATGCGGTATCGGCATTGACAACTACAACGATCTTAAGGTGGGCGATACCCTCGAGGTATTTGAAATACGCGAAATAGCGAAGAAGCTCTGATTATGTCGGATTCCATACGGCTCAGAAGAATCGAATCATCCATTCAGAATGAAATAGGGATGATGATTCTAAGACAGATGATAAAAGATCCCCGGGTAGACGAGTCTCTGACCGTTACCCGGGTATCGGTTTCAAAAGATATAGCCTACGCGAAGGTTCACGTCTCGTCCCTTTCCGGTGATGATTCCCTTCATGAAGGCGTCGAAGCTCTGAATCACGCTGCCGGTTTTATACAATCGAGACTGGGCAAACAGCTGAAAACAAAAAATACACCAAAATTACGATTTCTCGAGGATCATTCCATCGAATATGGTGTTGAAATGACCAAAAAACTCGAGGAGCTGGATCTGTAAGGTGACGCCCGCGGGAATTATTCTTATCGACAAGCCCGAAGGAGTAACCTCTTTCGGGGCTCTTCATCCTGTAAAAAGGGCTCTGGGTAAAAAGGTTAAGGTCGGCCATACGGGCACCCTTGATAAATTTGCATCGGGGCTCCTTGTGGTCTGCGCAGGCGCCTATACACGTCTGGCATCGGTGCTTACCGCAGCCGACAAAAGCTATGAAGCAGTCATCAGTTTCGGCGCCGAAACTGATACCCTCGACCCTTCCGGTCAGATAACGGCAGAAGCGGCAGCTCCCTCAATGGAAAAGATTCTTGAGGTTCTTCCCGCCTTCCGCGGCACCATCCGCCAGCGGCCTCCTCTTTTCTCGGCCCTTCATGTAGACGGAGAACGTGCCTATAAAAAAGCTCTCCGGGGGGAAGAAGTGGAAATGGCAGAACGCGAGGTTACCATACACGCTCTCGAGCTCCTTTCATACCGGGAGCCGCTTGCAGCCGTCCGGGTCAGCTGTTCCAAGGGAACCTATATCCGCTCTCTTGCGCGCGATATTGCACTTGCCGCCGGTTCCAGGGCTCATCTGAAAGAGCTGAGAAGAACCAGTGTTTCGGCCTTTTCCGTAGACGACGCGGTACACCCCGATCTCTTTGATCCGGCCCATCACCTGCTTCAGGGCGGGATGATTATTCAGACAATGAATAAATACTTCATAACCGCTGTCATCGATACGGACATGATCAGAACTGTCCGAAACGGAACCCTGCCTTCCTGCGATTTTCTTGAATCATGCTTTTCAGGAGCGGAAGATGGCCGGAAGAACCGGGTGCTCCTTTTCAGTAAAGAGGGAAGAATGGTTTCGTCTGTTTCCCGCAGGGCCGACGGCGAATTCTCTTTTGACTTTGTTACCGTGGAGTAGACAGTGGAAGTTTACCCCTGGAAAGATTTTCTGTCCGATCCGCCCTCAGCCGACAGAAAAGGCTCAATGACTATCGGAGTCTTTGATGGTGTTCACAGGGGACACCAGTCCCTGTTCAATGCGATGAAACTGGAGTCCCCGGCGGAAAGGTGGGTCTTTACCTTTGCTTCAAACCCGAGAAGAACCCTCAGGCCTGAACGCTTTTCCGGTGATCTGACCAGCCTCAGACAGAAACTCTCTATGTTCCGCCGGCTGGGTATTGACAGGGTAGTACTGATTGACTTTTCCGATGAATTCAGTACACTGACGGGGAAGGAATTTCTGTTTTCAATCGTAAAGAGGATACCTGTCCATACGATTGTTCTTGGAGATAATTTCAGGTGCGGAAGAAACGGCGATACCAGTGCATACGATGCCCGGGATTTGCTGTCTTCCCGGGGTATCGAAGTATGTATCCCTCCATCGGTTACCTGGCACAGTCTGACCATAAGCAGCACTCGTATCAGGAGCGCCATTCAGGAGGGCAACTTTACTGCCGCTCTTGAAATGACTGAAAGAGCCTTTACTCTCGACGTGGCCGACAAACCTCAGCGTTCGGGAGACGGGGCCATTAGAATAGAACGATGCAACATGTACCAGATCCTGCCGCCACCAGGAGAATATAAGGTGCTTGTTCATCGTAAGGGTACATTGCCTGTACATTCAACGCTTCTTGTTGAAGAGGCGTTCATTAGCTGGCCGGATACTGTTACGATACCGGCAGAAGAGATTCAATTTGTTATCAACGAGGAGTAAGTAAGATCATGTTGACCAAAGAAAGGAAAATGGAGATCATGAAGGAGTTTGGCGGCAGCGAAGCCAACAGCGGAGCTACGGAAGTGCAGGTTGCCCTTCTTACCGCAAGAATTGAGGATCTCACCGAACACTTCAAAACCCACAAAAAAGATCACGCAAGCCGAAGAGGTCTCCTCAAGCTTGTAGGTCAGAGAAGAAAGCTTCTTAAATACCTCAAAAGGGTTAATCTGGAAGGCTATCGTTCACTGATCGAGAAGCTCAAACTGAGAAAATAGCGACAATAAGGAAATTCTATGTTACATCAAGTCAAAATAAATGTCGGTGGAAAAGACCTTATCTTTGAAACCGGAAAGATGGCCAAACAGGCCAACGGAGCCGTCTTTGCCCGTTTTGAAGGCAGCGCCGTTCTGGCAACCGTCTGCTGTGCGGGAAGCACCATGGAAAACCTGGACTTTGTTCCCCTGCAGGTTGAATATAACGAAAAATATTACGCCGCCGGAAAAATTCCCGGCGGCTTCCTGAAAAGAGAAGGCCGTCCTAAGGATAAGGAAATTCTTGTCTGCCGGCTTATCGACCGTCCCATGCGGCCGCTTTTTTCCAAGGCATTCAAAAGGGAGATTCAGATCGTACCGACCACGGTCAGTGCCGATCAGATCAATCCTCCCGACATTATCGCCATGAACGCCGCCAGCGCCGCAGTTACCATTTCGGACATTCCCTTCGAAGGTCCCGTCGGTTCGGTACGCATAAGCTATGTCGATAAGGAAATGATTGTTAACCCCACCTTTGATCAGATTGACCGCTGTGATATGGAAATTATCGTAAGCGGAACCCTTGACGGCATAACCATGGTGGAAGGCGGAGCGAACGAAGTACCGGAATCTCTTCTCCTTCAGGCGATCGAGGTTGCAGAACCGGTCATCAAAGAACTTTGCGAGGCTCAGATAAAGCTTCGTGAGCTTGCGGGAAAGGAAAAACTTCCCCTGGTCAAAGATGAACGGGTTCTTGAAAAGAGTGATGAAATGCGTGCCTTCGCCTATTCAAAGATGGAAGAAGCATGCTTTGTAAAAGGGAAAATGGAGCGCGGAGCGGCAATCAAGGCCGTAAAGAACGAGACTGCGGAGAAATTTGCCGAGTACATTACCGAAGAAAACCTTCCGCTCTTCAAGGCGCTTCTCGGCGACCTTGAAACCGAGATTGTACGTACTTCCATTCTTGAGAAGGGAATACGGACCGACGGCCGTGATCTTGAAACCATCCGCCCCATTGAATGTGAGGTCGGGGTTCTTGACCGTGCACACGGAAGCGCTCTCTTTACCCGGGGTGAAACTCAGGCACTTGCTGTTACCACCCTTGGTACGATCTATGATGAACAGATGGTCGATAACATTGACAGTGATAAATCCTACAACAACTTCATGCTTCACTATAATTTCCCTCCCTTTTCGGTAGGAGAAACCGGCCGGATGTTCACCGGACGCAGGGAAATCGGCCACGGACATCTTGCCCATCGGGCGATTGCCGCGGTTCTGCCCAAAAAAGCTGATTTTCCCTATACCGTCAGAATTGTGAGCGAAGTGCTCGAGTCAAACGGATCTTCCTCCATGGCAACCGTTTGCGGCGGTACACTCAGTCTTCTTCATGCCGGCGTACCCATGCGCAAGCCCGTGGCTGGTATTGCCATGGGACTGGTAAGCGAAGGAGATAAGGCCGCCATCCTCAGTGACATTCTCGGAGAAGAGGATCACCTGGGAGACATGGACTTCAAGGTTGCCGGTACCGAAGACGGCATAACCGCCTTCCAGATGGATATAAAGATTACCGGCGTATCCAGCGAGCTGATGAACCGTGCCCTCGAGCAGGCCAAGCGCGGCCGGATGCACATTCTCGGAATCATGAACCAGACCCTTAAGGAACCGGTCAGTGATGTCTCGGACTATGCACCGAAGATCCTTACCATGAAGGTTGACATCGATAAAATCGGTGCGGTCATAGGACCGGGTGGAAAAAACATCAAGGCTATTGCCGAACAGAGCGGTTCGGAAGTCAACATTGACGACAGCGGAACGGTTACCATCTTTGGTAAAACAAAGGAAAAGGCCGAAATGGCAAAGGTAATGATTCATTCCATAGTCGAAGAACCGGAACCGGGAAGAATTTATCAGGGTACCGTAAAAAGGCTGATGGATTTCGGCGCTTTTGTAGAGATTCTTCCGGGAAAAGAGGGACTCTGCCACATCTCCAAGCTGTCCCGCCAGCGGGTAAATGCCGTGAGCGATGTACTTGAGATGGACCAGAAAATTCCTGTCAAGCTGATGGAGGTGGACCGTCAGGGCCGCCTTAATCTGAGCTATATTGACGCCCTCGAAGAGTTGGAAAAAAAGAAATAGACGGAGAGGTATATCGGCATGGCAAGGGTCATTGTTCACGGACAGTATGAAACTGAGCTTGTACCGGAGTACGGATCGGTTCATGCATCCGGAGCAGACCTCAGGGCCGATATTTCCGAACCATTGGAGCTGCTGCCGGGGGAACGTATGATGGTTCCCACCGGTGTGCGACTTCAGATTCCCGAAGGATATGAGGGTCAGGTTCGCCCACGTTCCGGGCTCGCAGCGAAGCACGGAGTAACCGTACTCAATACACCCGGCACCATCGATTCGGATTATCGCGGCGAAATAAAAATCATTCTCTACAACTCGGGTAAGAGCCCCTACCGTATTGAACCGCGGAGCCGTATAGCTCAGCTGGTTTTTGCAGCGGTTGTTCAGGCCGAGTTCATCCAGCTTGAAGAACTTGAAGAATCAGAACGCGGCCCGGGAGGCTTCGGCTCTACCGGCATATGATGATCCGACATCATCGGGCACAGTTCGGAATAATTCACCGCTATGTACTGAGAGAGTTTCTCTTTTCTTTTTTTATTGCATTTCTCTTTTTCTTTTTTATTTTTTTTGTAAACCAGCTGCTCCTCCTGGCCGAAGAAATACTCGCCAAGCGGGTAAGTCCGGGAAAGGTCGCACGCCTTGTTTTTTATTCTCTCCCTGCAATTCTGGCCTTTACCTTTCCGTTTTCCTCCCTTCTCGGAGCCCTTATGGCCATCGGAAGGCTCTCTTCCGACAATGAAATAAAGGCAATGCGTGCCTCGGGAATTTCTCATGGAAGACTCTTTGTTCCCGTTCTTTTTCTGGGAATAATGCTTACTGGATTCTCTTTCTTCACGAATGATTTTCTTCTTCCCAGGGGTACGATTAATTTCGCCCGTCTGTATCGTGATATTCTGTACACCAACCCCGCTCTTGAACTGGAGTCCAACTCAATCCGCCGTTATAAAGAAACGGTCCTCGTTACCGGACTGGTCAGGGGAAAGGAAATATACGACCTGATAATTCTTGACCGTAATGAAGATAATCAGGAACGGATGATAAGCGCCTCAAAAGCTGTACTTGAACAGCACGAAAGCGGAGAAAGCGTAATACGGCTCAGGCTTGATTCGGTTTTCGGACATACCATGAAAAGCGGTGACGGCAACTATGATTATTTTACGGCAAATACCATGGAGTATAATATTCTCCTTTCCACTTTTTCCTTTACGGTCAATAACCTGACGCCAAGAGAGATGAGCGCTTCCGCCGTCTACGATGACATTCTTGAAATGAGGGGAGAGTATGCCGAAAGGGTTTCGGAATACAAAAAAAATATTGAAAGGAGTCTTGCCGAATACAGGCATGCGCAAGAGACCGGACGATCCGAAGAAGAGACGGAACGTCTGAGGGAACAGTATGAGCGACTTTCCGGAAACCTTCCCTATGACAGGACCCTGCAGCTCTATGAGATAGAATTTCACAAGAAACTTGCAATTCCCTTCGGCTGCCTTGCCTTTATGCTTTTTGCCTTCCCTGCAGGACTCCTGCCGAAGAAAAGCGGACGCTGGGTTGGTTTCGGAATAGGGCTGATGGCGGCACTGCTTTACTGGGCCCTGCTTCTGGCAGGGCAGACCCTTGGACTTCGTTTCCGTATTGCCCCGTTTCTGGCCATGTGGTTTCCCAATTTTATCATTGTCTTTCTGGGAGCGGTCATTTATACAATCAGGAGACAGAGATGAAAACCATGCAGCTTATGCTTGTGCGTGCATTTCTTCCCGTTCTTCTTCTGTCGGAGTTTTTTTTCCTCCTGATTGTGATTCTTGTGGATCTCTTCTCCAATCTGTGGCGTTATCTTCAAAATGAAGCAGGACTGTATGAAATCCTTATGGCTTCGGCTTACTACATTCCCAAGGCTGCCCTGTTCGGGCTTCCGCCGGCCCTCCTTTTCTCGGTGGCCTTCACCCTGGGGAATTATCAGGCAAAAAATGAACTGATAGCAGTTTTTGCGTCCGGAGTCTCCCTGATCCGTTTTACCTTTCCGATCATTCTTATTTCTTCCTTTCTCAGCCTCGGAAGTTTTTATTTTCAGGAACACGCGGTTATCCCGACATGGGCCCAGAAACGGATATATTCCGATTCCCTTATTGGAAGGAGCACCGCGGAGAATAATACCAACGTGGTTATCTTGTCGGGTGGAGGTCGTTTTCTCTACAAGGCTGATTACTATAACGATAAAAACTTTTCCCTTACCGGAATAAGCGTTATCGAAAGAGATACACATGGCCGCTTCCTTCGCAGAATAGAGAGCGAATGGGCTGAGTTTTCTGAATCCGGCTGGAAGTTCCACAGAACACGCTTATTTACCCTGAACGACGAAGGCAGGGTAATCGAAGAATACCATTCCGTTCTCGATGATCCCGAATTTACCGAACCGCCCGCCAGTTTCCGAAGGCAGGTAGGCAGCGTAGAGGAGCTCAAGACCGAAGAGGCGAAGATCTGGATAGAATCTCTTCAGAAAACCGGAAGCGACCGCTATCAGGAAGCTCTGACGGGCTACTACGAACGTTTCGCCTTTTCATTGACACCGCTCATCGTGACTCTTCTTTCCGTTTCAATCAGCGGATACTTCCGGAAAAACATCATGCTTATGAGCCTGCTTTCCAGTCTTGTCATATCTGTTGTATATTACGTATCTGAAATGATGCTTGTCCTTTTTGCCCGTCAGGGCCTGATTCGGCCGATAACGGGAGCCTGGGCAAGTGCGGTAATCTTTCTTATGCTGTCACTTTTTATGCTTAAAAAAGCCAAATCCTGATTCTGGAGAAACCTTGATGCTCTCGATAACACATTATGATAAAAACAGCCGTGCACGGTGCGGTACCCTCTCCCTGCCTCACGGAGATGTAGAGATACCGGCCTTCATGCCGGTTGGAACAAATGCGAATGTAAAGGCTATTCACCACAATACGGTCGACCAGATGGGGTACAGACTGATTCTCGGCAATACCTATCACCTCTACCTGCGTCCGGGAAAAGAGGTATTTGAGGAGTACGGCGGTCTGCATAATTTTTCCTCCTGGCCGCACAATATCCTTACCGACAGCGGCGGTTTCCAGGTATTCAGCCTTGCCCCCTTCAGGAAAATACGTGATGAAGGAGTCCGATTCAGGAGCCATATCGACGGATCCTACCATTCCCTGACGCCTGAATCGGTAGTGGACTTTCAGGAGACTCTCGGCAGCGATATTCTCATGTGTCTGGATGAATGCACAGCCCCCGACATTACCTATAAAAAAGCGCTTGAGGCCTGCCGGCGGACCACCGCCTGGGCCCGGAGAAGCAAAATTCGCTGGGAGCAGCGGCGCGAAGGATACGACGGAAAACTTTTCGGCATCATCCAGGGGAATTTTTTCAGGGACCTCAGGAAAATGAGCGCCGAAGAGATTATTGAACTCGATTTTCCCGGCATAGCCATAGGCGGTCTTTCGGTAGGTGAGTCGTATGATATGTTCGAAGACTTTCTTGCTTATACCGCGGAGTTCCTTCCATCTGAAAAGCCCCGTTACCTGATGGGCATTGGAACACCCGATTATATATTTGCGGCGGTTGAAAACGGAATCGACCTTTTCGACTGCGTATTCGCCACAAGAATTGCCCGGAACGGTGCGGTATTCACCAGAGACGGCCTTATCAGCCTTAAAAAGGTGCGCCACTCCCTGGACAAAGGACCGATTGCCGAGGACTGTCAATGCGAAGCCTGCCAAAGGTACTCCAGAGGTTACCTCCGTCATCTTTTCAAAGCGGGAGAACTCTTCGGTCCGATGCTTGCCACACAGCACAATCTCCAGTTTCTTTACGATCTTCTTGAGAATATAAGATCTTCCATCCGGGAAGGGAGCTTTACCAGCTTCAGGGATGATTTTCTTGACCGATACATGAGAAAAGGAAACTGAAAAATGCCGCGGAAAGAATCGGGAAAAAGCGACAGCACCCTGTTCACAATGATTGTCATGGTATGTACTTTCGGGTCGCGTATCCTCGGATTTGTAAGAACGGCGGTCATTTCAGCCATCTTCGGGGCAGGGGGAAAGGCAGATGTAATAAATGCAACCTTTGCGGTACCGAACAATCTTAGAAAACTGCTTGCCGAGGGAGCCCTCAGCAGCGCCTTTATCCCGGTATTAAGTGAAACCATCGTACAGGAGAGTGACAGGAGGGAACGCTCTTCCCGCCTCGTACGTACCCTCATAAGCTTCCAGCTGCTTATCCTCGTTCCCTTTACCATACTCGCGGTAATCTTCGCCGAACCCCTTGTAAAACATGTAATAACCCAGTTCACCGATCCGGACCAGATAGCACTTGCCGTCGACCTTTTCCGCTTTTTTATCGTCTACCTGGTGCTCATAAGCATAAGCAGCGTCCTTATGGCTCTCCTCAACAGCCATGACCGCTTTTTTATTCCCGCATTCACCCCCGTCTTTTTTTCGATTTCGGTTATCTCTTCAATCCTCCTTCTTCACCGTCAGATGGGAGCATTCTCAATGGCCGTCGGAGTGCTCTTCGGCGGGCTCGGACAGATCCTCTTTCAGATCCCCGAATCACGCAGACTGGGCTACAGTTTTAAACCGCTCCTTATGTTCAGGGATGAAGATTTCCGGAAAATAGTGAACCGGTGGCTTCCGGTCCTGGCCACATCTTCCATCTTTACCATAAATCAGCAGGTAGCCTTCATCCTTGCTTCGGGCCTTGAAACCGGAAGCGTATCTGCTCTCAGTTATGCCCTGGTCTTCTGGCAGCTCCCCTTCGGCATTTTTTCCGCCTCGGTCACCACGGTCCTTTTTCCGAAAATGAGCAGACAGGCCGGAAACGATGATAAGGAAGGCTTGAAGGACTCGGTTCAATACGGCCTGCGCTTTCTTTTTGTCCTCCTCGTTCCTTCGGCGCTTTTTCTCTCCTTTTTCGGGCTTGAGACAGTTTCCATGGCCCTTCAGAGAGGGAAATTTACCGCCGATAATACCCTCATGACAGCTTCGGTACTGACCGGCTACTGCTGGGGACTGTTCAGCGTAGGTGCATTCACATTTCTTCAAAGATTTTTTTACTCTATCAGGAATTACCGGCTCCCGTTTATTGTTGCCGCTCTGGTTGCAGCAGTCGATATAACCCTTTCCATTATTCTCAAGGAGACGGCACTTGGTGTAAGCGGTCTCTCAATAGCAAATTCCGTCTCCTTCACTCTGGGTACGGTCCTCCTGCTTATTCTGGCCGCCGGGGCTCTCGGCGGCCTCGCTCTTCGATCGTTTCTCTTTACGGGCTTGAAGGTGTTCGCATCGCTCATCCCCGCCGCCGTTTTTGCTCTCCTTATGAGAGAATTTTTCGGGTCCTGGTGGATCGAAGGTTCCCATCTTGCGGGATTTACTTATCTTGCAGGAGAAGCTATCATCATGATAATGCTGATTCTGGCAATGTATAAAATAACCGGCATAGAAATGATGGACAGCATCCTTTCCAGGATTTCCGGAAGGAGAAAACCTTGAAACGGCTTATAATACCTTTCCTTATTCTTTTTTCTCTCTTCACCATGGTGGTCCGGGCCGAAGATGATGAAATAAAAAGCGTTTATGAAGAACGTCTTGAAAAAATTGCCTACGGAATAGACAGCGAGGTTGAGTCCCTGATAGACACCCTGGTGGAAGAGCGTGACGACAGATTTATCAAAGAGCTTCTTCAGCTCTTTGATTCCACCCTTAATGCAAGTCTTCAGGAAAAAATCATCGGCTACTTTGAAAAACGTGAACTTGATGACGCCGTAGATCCGGTATTTTCGACCCTTAAGCGCGAATGGGACCAGGAACTCTCGCGCAAGCTTACGACCGCCATGCTGGGCTACCTCAAAAAGAGACAGAGTCCGGAAATAACCGGTTTTATTGCGGAAAATCTTGTTCCGGACCGTGATGAGACAATTTCCACCGCAGCCATATCCGCCGTCGGAGCTTCCGGCAGAAAAGAGTTTGCCGGGCTTCTTCTTGATGAACTGGAAGAAGATGATGTTTCTCCAAATAAAAGGGCGGAACTGATCAGTGCTGTGGGACTCCTGGGTGATCCCGATGCCGTAACGCTACTTTCGGAGCTCCTTCTGGATGAAGCGGAGGATAAATCCATCCGCTGGCGTTCGGCGGATGCTCTCGGGGAAATCGGCGGCAAGGATAGTCTGGATGCCCTTTTATCGGTATTCGGCAGTCCGGACCCGATCCTGCGAAGCAAGGCGGCAGCGGCTCTCTCCGGATTCGAGAAGGCTGAAGTGGAGGATGCGCTCATCCAGGCTTTGCGGGATTCTTTCTGGCGTGTGAGAGTCGCGGCGCCACAGGCACTTGGCGAACTGGGGTCAGATAAAGCGGTTGATATTCTTATCTACAAGGCGAAGAATGATCCGGATGTACGGAATGTACGCCTTGCATCGATGGCGGCACTTGGAGAAATCGCCGGTTCAAAGGCTGTCGATTTTCTCTATGAGACCTACCTTGATGACAAAGCTCTCATACAGATCAGAATGGCAGCACTGCGCGCGCTTCTCGAAGCTGCCCCCCGAAAATCGCTTGCTGCGGTAAAAAAGCTTTTCGATACCGAAATAGGCGAGAAGGAGAGCGCCATCGTAATCGAAACCGCAAAGCTTCTTTCAACATCCGAGAGTGATTCGGTGGAAGAACTCTATGCACAGATGTTCAAACTTGATGACCATCGGGACCTCGTTATCTATGCCCTGAGGGGAATCCGCATCAACAAGCTTACCAGGCTTCGTGGAGAGGTCGAAGCGCTTACCGGTGAGGATGTTGATCAGTTCATCCGCAAGAACGCGCTCTCGACCCTTGAAACACTGGATTAGAAGAAAACAGCGATCTATTCATCTTCCTTTTCAGGCGGTCCCGGGGAATCGATCGAATGGAGAAGACGGTTTATATTCTCCAGAGGGGATACCCAGGCATGGAAGCTGAAGCTTATGGTAACGTTCTCGCTCAGCTTGTAGGTAATGGGGATACCCAGAGATCCCTTCAGCGGATGCTCCTTCATGGTGAAGCGGGAGGGATCTTCCGGAGTGAACCTGAAGTGCTCTCCGGAGCGGCTTATCGTTCCGATAACGGCGGGAACCGGATAGAGGAAAATGATAAAGGGCGAAGAAGCAGATCCTCCGACCCTCAAGGTCTCGCCGTCCTTAAGCCACTTGATGTTGCGTTTTCCTATTAAACGGTTCTGTTCCTGAACCGTCATCTCTATCGCTGTTTTGCCTGCAGCCCTTGCTTCCTGTATCTCCTTCAGAGAATAGAGTCCGCTGCTGCGTCCGGGCGCGGATGAAACACCGCTGCTTCTTGGAGGAAGAGCCCTCTTGTGTTCACGGCTGAAAGCCATAAGCTCATCGGCCGCGGCATTCTTATCCCGGGCGGAACCGAAATTTGCCAGCAGAAGCGCGCTTTCAGCCTGCGTATCATCGTTTGAAACGAGAAGCGTTTCTTCTTTATCCTCTTTTTTAAGCCCATAGGGGGTAACTCTATCTTTTTCGCGGACCTGCTGGACATCAGCACCCGGGCCGAAAGACCTTCTCACTATCCAGATAATCATCAGGAGAACAACGAGAGCCGCCAGGCCATAGAGCAGATACCGCAGCTGAAAGGCGTTCAGACCACTGCGGCTTCCGGAAGACCGCAGCACGTCGGCACCGAGAGTCATGCGGCGGGGGAAGGCTCTGTCGCTGTTGGCCAGGACAATTTCAAGGTCAAGCACCTGTTCGCCATCTTCAATTCCCGCGGGAAGGGAAAGATTAAGCTTAAGACGCTCCCGCTGCCCCGCTTTTACCCCCGCGGAAACGGACTTGACGAGAGAAGCCTCTCCGTTGATAAGTACATCATCAATGACGATAGAGGCCGGCTCATTCAGATGACTGATAACTGCAAGCTGGAACACAAATTTTTCCCCGATTTTTCCAAGGGAATCCGGAAAGACCAGTTCCAGCTGTCCCGTGGCTCTATGGGCAAAACCTTCTTCATCGGGCGTGTAGGGTACTATGTCCTCATCAAGCTCCTGACTTATTACCGGCAGGAGATTACTGCCGGACTTTCCGCCGATTGTTTCTCCGCCGCCGCCTTCAAAATCTCCGGTCCCGTTTTCCGCAAGTTCTTCACCAGTGGAGAACTGTATAATGTGAACATACCAGCCATTCCGGCGCATCGATGCCGCAATCTCCGCAACATCGCTGCTGTTGCCGGCGGAAACAGGGTAGGGACTGCCGGGAGGCGGATCATGTATTCCGTCCGTGAGGATAAATATCTCTTTTCGGGATTCAAGCGGAAGATCGGAAACGTAGTCATAGAGCGACTTGAAAGCGGATACCAGGTCGGTATGCCTTCCGAGGGGCTGCAGAAGCATCAGCCGGGCGATGACCGGCTTTATCTCTTCGAGACCCTTCATCTTTCTGGATATTTCATAGTCCGGCTCTCCGGCGAAGCTGAGGAGATGGAAGCTGTCTCCAATCGTCAGCTGCTCGGTAAGGATCCGCTCTATCAGATACTCCCTGGTATCATCAAAATAGTTGAACATGCTGCCCGACGTATCAATCAGAACAACTGCGTCAACACTGTTTGCCCTTGTTTCGGCTGCGGGTATAAGCAGCAGCAGGAGGATGACGGCAGACAAAACGCCCTGCCGTCTCCATTCATCTCTTTTTTTCATAATCAAGGCTCCTCCGCAAAAGAAAAGAGGTTACTGAATAATGGCTTCTTCTATCGCTAATACCGTATAGTGATAAACCCTTTCGTTTATCTCGAATTCCAGCGCTTCTCCTTCTTTATGATTCCAGAGTCTGCTGCCGAAAGGACTGAGATAACTGATTATATTTTCGTTCGGGTTCGATTCCCAGGGACCAAAAAAGCTGTACACTTCTTCCTTTCCGGTATCATTGTTCATCAGCCGGACCTTTGTCCCGAAGGAAATCTTGTTCGTATCAAGGTCCGAAGGATCGAATATGATTGCACGCTCAATTTCGTCCTTGAGCTTCTGCATGGTAATATTAAGCAGCTCCTGCTTCTCTTTTCCTGCCTTGTATTCCGCGTTTTCCTTGAGGTCTCCCATTTCAATGGCGGCGCCGATCTCCTTGGATGTCTCTTTCATCTCCACATCGTTGATATGCTTCAGCTGCCGTTTTTTCTCTTCCAGGGCGGCCCTGGTAACAATGAGACCGCGGGAAACCGTCTCAATCTCTTTTTCTCCGTAGAAACGGAAAGCCGGAAACCGTTCCATAATGCTGTGCTTCAGTTTGATCTTTATGGCGGTATCAAGTTCCTTTACATCATTTACAAGGGTAAAAAGACGTGTAATGGAATCTTCATCGGCTTTTTTGATGTACTCTTCCAGCTTGTTTTCCTTGAGGAGGAAATTATGGATCTGCCTGTTGAGTTTCCTGTTTTCCGCAACATCCCGTTTGTTTGATATCTCACGGAAGGTTATGTCCAGAAGGTGAATCATGCCGATAAGAACTTTTTCATAGGAAATACCGTATTCTTCACTCCAGCTTTCCTCGTCAATATTCCTGGCAATCCAGATAAATGCTTCACGTTTTTCCCTGTACTGATCAAGGAGAAAGGTGAAGAGTTCCTTTATCTTATCCTTGTGTCCCTTCGACTCAAGTTCATCGAGTATATAGCGGGTCAGATAGTGAGGGAAAAGACGGACATAATATTCGGGCCAGTTGGAAACACTCTTCTTCAGACGGTCCAGGAAATCCCTCTTAAGATCGGAATCGTCCAGAAGCTGAAAGATTGCCTCTATATCCGGGATTTCCAGGATCAGTTCCTTGAACTTTATCATGAGTCCCGGATTGAGAAAGGGGTAGTCCCGGATAAGTCTGCTGATAATGAGAAAGCTTGCGACCACATATTCATTGGCCTGATTATAGGCCTTGAGAAAACCGGTAAAGTAGTTGAACATTTCTCCGAAATAATCGGATTCGGGATCCGAATGTTCCAGGAATTCCCTCATTATCTTCAGTCTGCCGAAAAAATTCTTTTCGGCGCGGAAACGGTTGAAGGTTTTTTCTTCAAAACTGATGGGAGTATCCCGGACCACAAAGTAGTCCACCTTATCGGGAAGGTTTCCGAAGGAGGGATCTGTCTTCAGTATTTTTCGGGCTTCCGTGGACCAGGTGGACCATTCTCCCGGAGTCAGAACACTGTCGACCAGTTCCGATTTGATCTGCTTCATATTGGCGGCATTGTCAAAACTCTTTATCACGGTTCTGAGAGCCCAGGGAATTTCTTTCTTGATACGGTCATGGAGCTTCTCTTTCGGCCAGACCACCTTGAGCACCCAGATATGATCCCGTGAGAGGCTGGCGAGAGCACTGACGGCCATTTTCAGACTCATCTCGTGTCCCCGTTTACGTGCAAAATCAATATAGACCTGATCACCTTTTATTTCACGGATTCTACCGACTCCCCAGGTCCGGTGACAGACGAAGTTCCCCGCGTCGAAGGAGATGTGCTTTTCAAAATCGCTTATGGCATCGTGTACGTTTCTCCAGTTCTGATTCAGATTGGAGAGCCGTATATACTCGTCGAGGTGACTGTGATCCTTGTGTTTCTGCTTGAAACACTCGGTAATTTCCTTGCGGGCCCAGAGATTTTTGGAATCATAACCGAGAATGCGCTTGAGAATCGCAATCGATTTATCCCACTCTCCGCTGGCCTTATACTCCGCGTACAGAGCTTCAAGAAGCTGTCCGGCCCGTTCTTCACTTATGGTTTTGGCAACCTTCCGTTCAACGTGGAAAAAGAAATCACCTTCCTGAGGAATATACTGAACGAGCTTCTGCCAGATATCCTTTACCTGGTTGAAGAGGCGCTTGTTTATATAACGGTGGATGGCTTTCTTGTAGAAATCGACAGCTGCCTCAATATCACCTTCTTCCTCTTTCCGTTCCGCAAGGTGACGGACTATGTCAGCTTCTTCATAATCAACCTTGATGAGACGTTCCCAGACAAGATACTTCTTATCTTCCTCATTCTCGTGATCATAACATTCGGAAAGCGTGCGCAGGGCATACTTGTTTTCACCAAAATTCAGGATTCTGTTACAGAGATACTCTACAACCTTCCATTTATGATTATCCGAAAAAATGGAGATCAGCTTGACCAGGTTGGAATCGTCTATCTGCTGGCGGCCCAGTGCGAGAATACCGGCAATATAGAGCGCAATAATACTGTTTTTGGTATGGTTAAGATGTTCCTCACAGAGCTCTCTTACTTCGTCCTGGGCATCTTCATCTTCCAGGCCTTCGATAAGCGCGTCCAGTTCCTCAAAATTTGCGATAGAATAGTTATTCAGGGTCGCACGGGTCCACTTTTCCTCATTTAGAAGCTCGCCAATTTTCTGCATGTGCACTTCAGACATAATAAATTCTTCTCCGATCTATGTGGTAAACTGTTCATACACGGATTCATCAAGCAGTTTGATCTTCCGCAGGACTTCCTCGACGTTTTCACGAGAATCCTTCGATCCTATGTAGTGGTCGATAAGCCAGAAATAATGATTGAGCAGTTCAGGCACCAGTAATGCCTTGCGCTGCTCATCCCGCTGCTCACGTAGCTCTCTCTCAAGTGAGTAGATTGCCTGTTTCAGGCGACCATACTCAAGCGGACGGAGCTCCCTCTTTATATTGAATACACCGAACAAAACGGCGTATACCGGAAGCCATACCTTCAGCTCATTACCAGAATACCCTATAACTCTTATTCTTTCAATAAGCCGTACAATCAACTCGGATTCTATGAAGTCAATATCCACCGCGCAGGGGTTGAGAAAGAAAGCCTCTCTGAAAAAGACCTTTGCCGGCTTCGTTTCGTTCAGAAAAGCGTAACAGTCCGCAAGTTCCGCGATATATTCAGGGTTTTCCCGTCTGCTCTGAAGGGCACTTTCCAGAAACTCGGAAGCACGTTCGTAATCGCCCAGAGCCTTCAGGCACCTTCCCATGCGGAAAAGCAGGTCAGGATCCGGTACGGAAGCTCCTCTCAGACTTCTCTGATACGACTCGAAAGCGGTCGAAAAAAGCCAGAGTCTGCAGGCATAGGTGCCTCCGTCAAAGACATACGTACAGCCGCGGAGATAATTAAGAAAATTGACCCATTCCCTTAAAAGATACTCACCGCGTTCCATATCCTCGGTCAGCGATTCAAGACGGGTATGCCTGGGCTGCCAGAATTTTACATACTTGAGGGAAGCAATGACATCCGGATGCTCAAAATCTATCTCCAGACAGGATTCAAGCCTGCTGTCGGCTTCGGTAAAAAGCCCTGCCTTCATGAGATCGAGAATATCGGTCATCTGTTTTCCAAGAATTTCGTTCTGCTGCTGTTTCGTGAAAAAGCTCCCCAACACCCGGATCTTATGGTGGTTGTTTATTATATCACGATCAAAGGTTTAGTCAATAAAGTGGAAGATTGCCTTTATTCCCCGTATCTGGTAAAAAGGAAGTATGAATAGTACACCGCTCATAGCTCCGTCAATATTATCCGCCGATTTCAGCTCCATCGCCGAAGCCCTCTCCAGAATAGAGGATTCCGGAGCGGATATGGTTCATCTTGATGTTATGGATGGTCATTTTGTTCCGAATATCACTTTCGGGCCTAAAATGGTTGCGGACATAAGAAAACGCACATCTCTGCCTCTCGATGTTCATCTCATGATTGAGAATCCGGAGCATCACATCGATGCTTTTATCGATGCCGGAGCCGATTACCTTACCTTTCATCTTGAAGCGGCGGTCCATGCGCACCGTATCATCCAGAGAATAAGAGAAAAGGGTGTTAAAGCGGGAATCTCTATCGTTCCGGCAACCCCGGCCTCGGCCCTGTCCGAACTGATATCTTTTCTTGATCTGATTCTGGTTATGACGGTCAATCCCGGGTTCGGAGGTCAGAAGATTATTCCCGAATGCATAAAAAAAACAGGTGAAATTGCCGCCATGCTGAAGGTGAGGGGAGACAACGTCCTCCTCGCGGTCGATGGAGGAGTAAACCGGGAGACGGTTTCCATGGTCAGGGAAGCAGGCGCGACACTGCTGATCAGCGGCAGCGCCTTTTTTCAGTCCGCTGATCCGTCCGAAGAGGTTCGATTTCTCAAAGGCATTCTTTCGGTTTAAGAAGGAAGCCCCGAATACCGATAATAGGTACGGGAGAGTAGATAATGTCAGATATCAAACGATCATTGCCGTTTCTTCTTCTTTTTACTGCCCTGGTTCTTCCTCTTCAGGCTCAGGAATCGGGCGCGGATAAAATGAAAAAGGCTCTTGAGCTTTTCAGTTCCGGATCATACCGGGAATCCCTCCTTGATCTGAGGGCTATAGTGCTTTCCGAGAAAGACCGGAATCTCCACGGGGCGGCCTATTTCTGGATGGCGCGTTCACAGATGGCACTGGAAAACTATGAAGGAGCCGCCCGCGATCTGGAGTACTTTCTGGACACCTTTCCCGGCAGCAGCTTTTACGATGAAGGGCTTTACTGGAAGGGCCGGCTTCTTTTTATTCAGAACGATTTTGATAATGCCATCCGTGCTCTTTATAACTTCATCGAACGTTATCCGGAACATGAATATCTGGCCAACGCTTACTTCTGGATTGCCGAATCCCTTTACTCTCTCGGTCATCTGGAAAAATCCCAGCGCATCTTTAATCTCGTGCTTTCCGAATACCCCGCAAGCTACAAGGTGGAAGCTTCACGATACCGGCTTTCACTTATCGAAATGAAAAACCGGGAAGAAGAACTTATGCGTCTTCTTAAAATGAGCCATGAGGAGTACCTCTACGCTCTAGAAGAGTTTCAGAGAAGAGAAAAGAGCTACGATCAGGCCATATCGGGATATCAGCGCAAGCTTACCGCCCTGACGGCAAATGACAAGGAAGCGCTCGTTCAGGAACTGTCAAAAGAAAATCAGGATAAAGAGAGTGAAATCTCCGCTCTTGAGCGGCAGGTATCTCAGCTGAAAGCGAAAATTACCGAACTGACCTCTGCCCTTGAGCAGACCCGTCAGCAGTTTGAAGAAAGCGGAGAGAGCGTTCCGCAGCTTGTTCCCCTGACGGGCAGCGATGCCGCAGTAGCCGAGCGCGAAGCGCTTCTCGCGCTCAAGGTGGATGCTCTTCTTCTGAAGGAGTTTTATATTGACTGGCTCTTGGATCAGCAGGAGGGGAAATGATGACCATTACAGGAAAACGGCTTACAGCCGCCGCAGCAGCGATACTCCTCCTCTTATGCGCAGTTTTTCCGGCAGCCTCTCTGGAGCTTAAAGAAGGCCGCATTAAAATCGATCTCAATGAAAAGAACGGAAAGTTCTCCGCTTATTACGAGATCAAGGCCGGATCGGGAGATTATATTCCCTTCTTTTTTGACCGGGATCCGAGAACTACCGGTTTTGGCTTTCTCACCGGCAACAGGATCTACTCCATGGGAGAATCTTCCGGCTTTTCTCTGACCACGGGAAAAGAACAGGGCGGCGGCTACTTTCTCTGGAAATCCAGCGGCTTTACGGTAAAACAGTCCTTCAAGTTTATCCGTTCGGAAGGCTCGACCCTTGCCGACGGTTTCTCGACCACTATTACCATTACAAATGTTTCGGATCGGGATCAGACTATCGGAGTTCATTATATCTTTGATACCTATCTGGGAGAGGAATCGTCCCGTCATTTTACCACCGACAGCGGTATTGTTCTTAAAAATGAAACCGAGTACGAATCGGTCCTTCCGCTTTACTGGGTAACGCCCTTTTCCGGCACCGGATTTCAGGGAGTGCAGGGAATGGTGCAGGGAAGGGGCATATCCGCGCCTGACCGCCTGGTGTTTGCAAACTGGAAAAGACTTCAGGAAAATATCTGGAACTTCAACGTACAGTCCTCCCGTAATTTCAACATGCTTCCTTATTCGGTAAATGATTCTGCGGTCTGCTACTTCTTCCTTCCGAAAAGGGTTGAAGCGGGTGGAAACCGTGAACTCACCTTTGCCTTCGGAGCCTACGGCGGCGGCCGTTTTGCTGCTACCGGAGGACAGGAGTCATCGGAAATACAGGCACTCTACGATAAGGCCGTCGAGACGGGGACCGGCTCGGTGGACGATACGGAAACCCTTCTCAGGGAAGATCTTACGGCGGTTAACGATCTTATTGCAAAAATAGATGAACTTATGGATTATCCGGACAGTGTTACCGAAGAAGATCTTAATGTCCTGCGTCAGATTCTGGCGACCCTGAATCAGCGAAAGGGAAATTACCAACGCAGGTAATGGGGCCGGATTATAATGGCTTCTAAACCTTTCTCCAAAGCGGCTAAACTCTTCAAGCATCGAAGGTTCGAACAGGTTATACGCCTGCTCGAGCCTCAGGTCTTCCGCTTCCGCGAAAGCTTTAATTTCTATCATCTCCTCGGGTTTTCATGTCTTCATGTGGGTGATTACGGCAGCGCCTATACCTATCTGAAACGGGGTCACAACCTTAAGCCGGCGGATATTGAAACAATGCTCGGCCTTGCAGCCGTCCATCTAAAACGGCAGGAGACCGCCCAGGCACTGGAATACTGGCTCGAAGTACTTGAAAGCGAGCCCAAAAACATCTATGCCCAGCGGGGTATGCGGCTTCTCAAAAAAAACAGCGATCCCGAGTTCCTTGTCGACTATTCGGAATCCGGCAAAATTGAGCGTCTTATTCCTCAGGCATCGGGACCGGTACTTCTTCCCCGCATCGTTATTCTCATTGTGATCCTGCTTCTTACCGGAGCAGTTCTTTTCTTTGCCCCCTTTTCGCCCCTTTACCGGTCGGATCTTACCAATGCTGAAACTATCGGGGCCCTGGACCTTGGAGATTTGACCGATCTGGTGGAAGGAGAAAAAATCGATCATCCTTTTTCATTTACCGAAAAAGAGATAGAGAAAAAGTTCGAACAGATAAGCAACTACTTCCATGCAGACCGCGACAACATGGTCCGCAGGGAAATAAACCGGATACTTCTTTCAAATGCCTCTTTCGGAGTACGTGAAAAAGCAAAGCAGGTGCTCCCTTATCTGAAAACACCGACATTCTCCACCTTCCGGGATAATTTCTCCTATTCCGAAGTAATTCTGGAACCTGCTCTCCATGCCGGCTGCTTTGTCAACTGGAAGGGAGCTGTCAGCAATCTTTCAATCAACGAAACAAACATCAGCTTTGACCTGCTTGTCGGTTACGAAACAAACCGTGTAATGGAAGGAATCGTACCCGTTTCCGTACCTTTTTCCGTTCGTATCGACCCCGAGAGAGCCATCGAAGTACTTGGATCGGTGCGTCTGAGCGGAAACAACACCTATCCGGTAATCCTTGATGCAGTTTCAATACATCAGTTTATTCAGGAGTAGTCCAGGTGCGTGCAGTTGTTCAGAGGGTAGGCGGATGCAGTGTCAGAGTTGAAGGTGAAATTGTAGGCTCAATCGGGGGCGGTCTTCTGGTGTACCTCGGTGTGGAAGAGGGTGATGAACCAAAGGATCTTTCCTATCTGAGTGAAAAAATAAGCGGTCTTCGGATTTTTCAGGATGATGAAGGCAAAATGAACCTCTCGGTGCAGGACATATCCGGTTCCATTCTTGTGGTTTCCCAGTTTACTCTCTGCGCCGATACCCGTAAAGGGAAGAGACCAAGCTACAATTCCGCCGCTCAGCCCGCGGTCGCGGAAAAGTTCTACGAGCAGATGATCTCCGATTTTCAGAGCCGCGGCATCGAAACCTCAAGCGGACGCTTCGGTGCTTCCATGGAAGTGTCTTATATCAATCAGGGTCCCGTCACAATCCTTCTCGACTCTAAAAAGCGTTTCTGATAGTATAGCGTAAACGCCGTTTCCGGGAAAAAGAAGACCATTGCAGGTAAGCGTTTCTTTTTCAATCAAATGTGCGGTTTTGTGCGTATATATGTCTAGGGGGATAAAAGTATGGCAAAGAAAAGCAGTACATCTTCAGCATCCTACGAAAACCGGGAAGAAAAGGATAAGGCCCTGGACGCGGCCCGTCTTCAGATTGAAAAGCAGTTTGGAAAAGGTTCTCTTATGAAACTCGGCGGACAGAACCTTCAGCTCAACATCGAGACAATTCCTTCCGGCTCGATCCTTCTCGATGCCGCCCTCGGAGTCGGAGGTTATCCGAAAGGCAGAGTCGTTGAAATCTACGGTCCCGAATCTTCCGGAAAGACGACCCTTGCCCTCCACGCCATCGCGGAATGTCAGAAGCAGGGCGGTATTGCCGCCTTTATCGATGCCGAGCATGCCCTCGATCCCGCCTATGCCAGAAACCTGGGTGTCAATATTGACGAAATGTGGGTCAGCCAGCCCGATAACGGTGAACAGGCCCTCGAAATTGCCGAAAGCCTTGTCCGCTCCGGAGCGGTTGATATTATCGTCGTGGATTCGGTTGCAGCCCTTACGCCCCAGGCTGAAATAGAAGGTGATATGGGAGACTCCCACATGGGACTCCAGGCACGGCTCATGAGCCAGGCCCTCAGAAAGCTTACCGGGATTATTTCCAAAAGCGGTGCCTGTCTTGTCTTCATCAACCAGATCCGCATGAAAATAGGCGTCATGTTCGGAAATCCCGAGACGACAACCGGAGGAAAGGCACTCAAATTTTATTCCTCCGTCCGTGTGGAAGTCCGCCGGATAGAAACCATATCAAAGGGAGCCGATGAAGCTATCGGAAACAGGGTCAGAATCAAGATCGCCAAGAACAAGGTAGCGCCTCCTTTCCGAAAGGCGGAGCTTGAAATTATCTTCGGGAAGGGAATTTCAGCAAGTGCGAGTCTCCTCGATGCGGCGCTGAAGTACGAAATAATCCAGAAAAGCGGTTCCTGGTACTCCTACGGAGAAGAAAGAATCGGCCAGGGCAGGGAAAATGCAAAACTCTTTCTCGAGTCCAACCCGGACCTTGCCGAGGAAATTGACCGCAAGGTGCGTATAGAGCTTTTCCCCGTGCCCGAAGGTTTTGCGCCGGAAGCTGCTGCGGCCGGGACCGCGGCAGTCGAGGCAAAAAGCGAAAAAGCGGCAAAGCCGAAAGCAGTAAAAGAGGAAGTGGAATCGGTCGCCGAAGGTACGGAGCTGTTCTAAATGACGGTCGCGGTCGATTCGGATTCCTCGATTATCGATGAGAAGCAGCGGTTCAAGCTGGGTGAATTTGAAGGCCCCCTGGATCTGCTGCTCTTTCTTATCCGCAAGAACGAGGTTAATATTTATGACATCCCCATAGCCGATATTACGGAGCAGTATATCGGCTATATAGAATATGCGGCGAGAATTAACCTTGAAAATCTGACCGAGTTCTACCTGCTTGCCGCGACCCTTCTGTACATAAAGAGCCAGATGCTCCTTCCCGTGGAGGTCGATTTTGATGATGAGTTCGAGGACCCCCGGCAGGAACTGGTTGAACGTCTTATCGACTATCAGAAATTCAAGGAAATAAGCAAACTGATGGAGGAGAAGGAGCGCGCTGCCGAATGGACAATTGAACGCAAAAAGAAGCAGCGTTCCCTTCCTTTCTCCAACGATGATGATATGTGGGAGCAGATTGAAGTCTGGGACCTTCTCAAAAGTTTTTCAACGATGATCGGGACACTGTCCAGCGAACGGATTATAGACCTTTATGAGGAAGTAACCATAAACGAAAAGATAAGCCTGATTCACGAATACCTGGAAGCCCGTGAATACTTCCTTTTTACGGACCTTCTTAAAAACCAGACATCAACCATGGAAATTGTCTGTTCCTTTCTGGCTATTCTTGAAAGCGTCAAGGTTAAGCTTATCGCGATATTTCAGAACCGCCTTTTTGGTGATATTCAGATACGAAAACGCGTTCCTCTTCCGGGTGAAAATCTCTCCGACTATGATTTTTCCGAAGAGGCGGAAGAGGAACAGGAATAAGAGGTGATGAAACTGGACAGGGAAACAGCATTAATTGAAGCGATCCTTTTTCTGGAAGGGGATCCGATAGAAACAAAACAGCTTGTGAAATTTTCCAATCTCTCCCAGGAGGTTGTGGAGCACTCCATACATCAGCTCTGCGAGCGTTACGCCGGCGACGATTCCGGCCTGGAGCTTCTGGAAGTAAGCGGTGGATGGCAGCTTGTACCCAAGCCGGAATTATGGGAGTACCTCAAGGAACGTTACGGCAGAAGGAATGACAACAAGCTTTCGAGGGCGGCCCTTGAGACCTTGTCGATTATAGCCTACAGCCAGCCGATAACCCGCGCGGAAATAGAAAATATACGTGGTGTTTCTGCCGACGGAATGATAAAGCTCCTCCAGAGCAAGTTGCTGGTAAAAGCGGTCGGCAAGAAAGAGGTACCGGGAAAGCCGACTCAGTACGGCACCACAAAGGAGTTCCTTAAACTCTTTCGCCTGAAAAGCATATCCGAGCTTCCGCGGCTGGATGATCTTAACAAGGACAGGTTTGAGCTCAATGGATGAGAGGAACGACAATGAAGAGGCAATCCGGCTTCAGCTTTTCATGGCGAGAAGCGGGATAGGTTCGCGGAGAGCCTGTGAGCGCCTTATCGTGGAAGGCTCCGTCAGGGTCAACGGCAAGACCGTAAGCGGTCAGGGCATTAAGGTTGTACCCGGTGTGGACGAGGTTGTGTATAAAGGCAGGCTGATCAATCCGACGACAAAGCTCTTCTATATTGCTCTCTATAAGCCGGTGCGTTACATGTGTACCCACCAGGATCCCGAGGGAAGACCCCTCGCGGAAGATTTTATCAAGGGTCAGTTTCCGGTAAGGCTCTACAACGTCGGAAGGCTCGACTTTCTCTCTTCGGGTCTGATTTTCTTTACCAACGATGGTGAGTTTGCAAAAATCGTCACCCATCCTTCGCTCGAAATTGAAAAAGAGTATATTGTCGAAACCTCCCGCAAGCTTACCACTGAAATTCTTGATCAGTTTAAATCCGGCATCACCATCGAAGGGGAACGTTATAAAATCTCCGATTACCAGATGCTTTCTCCCGTCAAAGCAAGCCTCATCCTCAAGGAAGGCAAAAACCGGGAAATCAGGAAGCTTTTTACCAGCAGAAATGTAAAGGTAAAACGGCTTCACCGTGTAAGAATAGGTCCGGTTACAATAGCAAATATGCATCCCGGAGAGTTCAGAATGCTCAAGCCGAAAGAAATAGCATGGTTCATGAAACAGCAGAAGGGGACGGGTAAAAAGTGATAGTAGCAATAGACGGTCCTGCGGGGGTCGGTAAAAGCACCATAGCGCAGGAAATTGCACGGAGAAGCAGTTTTTATTACATCAGCTCCGGGAAGTTCTACAGGGCCGTAGCACTCTATGTGCTCGAGCATGGCTGCTCATCCGATGACATTGACAGGGTGCTCAGGCTGGCGGACGAAATGGATTTCCGCATTATCGAGGGAAAACTGCATGTTGGAGAACGGCTTGTAGAGCCTTTAATTCACACCGACAAGGTTGATGCGGTTGTAGCATCGGTAAGCTCAATTCCTCCTTTGCGAGATATTATAAACAGGGCTCTCCGGAAAGCCGTAGAGCGCATGAATGTTGTCATGGAAGGACGCGACATCTGTACCGTCGTGTTTCCCCATGCGGAAGTTAAGGTTTTTCTTGATGCCAGTGTGGAAACCCGGGCCATGCGGAGGTTCGGACAGGGGACCAGTAATCTTACCTATGAAGAGATTGAAAACGCTATCCGCGAACGCGATACCATCGACCGTGAGAAGCCTGTGGGCGGTCTCAAAGTGGCCGATGATGCCCTCTATATAGATTCATCGCTCTTGACCATAGATCAAGTTTGTGAGAAAGTGTTAAACGAAATATACATAGCTGAACAAAAGGTTAACCAGGAGAATGATGGTAGTGATGACTGAGAAGGATTCCGAGAAAAGCACAGACATTCAGGCTTCTCTGCAGGAAGAGTACCTGAAATCCCTCGAGGAGCTGGAAGAAGGCCAGCTGGTCGAGGGCTCAGTAATCCAGATCGGACCGGAAAACGTGTTCGTGGATGTGGGTTACAAATCAGAGGGCAAGATTCCTCTGACAGAATTCGAAACAACACCCGAAATCGGTGATATTGTACATGTGGTGCTTGTCCGCAAGGAAGGAAAAGGCGGGCAGGTTGTCGTTTCGAAGAACAAGGCGGATGTAAAGCTCTTCTGGAAAGAGCTGCGCGATGCATCCGAGGGCGAGCTCCCTGTTGATGGTACCTTTGACAAGGTTATCAAGGGCGGTTTTGAGGTAGACCTCGGTCATGGCGTACGCGGCTTCTGTCCGATGTCCAAGACCGATGTGCAGAGGGTTGAAAATCCCGATGAATACCTCGGAGTCAAGGGAAAATTTCTTATCGATCGTCTCTACAGTGACAATAAGCTCAAGATTGTTCTTTCCAGACGCGGTTTCATGGAACGTGACATCGCCGCCAGGAAAGAGAAATTTTTCTCCCAAACATCGATTGGAGATATCGTTACCGGTACGGTCAAGAGTTTCACCAGTTTCGGTGCCTTCATTGATCTGGGAGGTTTTGACGGCCTGCTCCATATTAACGATATGAGCTGGGGGCATGTCACCCGACCCAAGGATTATGTAAAGAAAGGTCAGGAGGTCGAGCTTAAGGTGATCAAACTTGATCCCAACGAGCAGAAAATCAACCTGTCAATCAAGCATTTTGCGCCGGATCCCTGGCTTGCCTTTGAAGAAAAATATCAGGTAAATGATGTTGTCAAAGGTACCATTACAAAGCTTACCGACTTCGGAGCCTTCATTGAGCTTGAGGAAGGGATTGAGGGGCTTGCTCATATTTCCGAACTCTCCTGGGTAAAGCGCGTTAACCATCCCAAAGAAGTTCTCTCCATTGGAGATGAAGTTGACGTCATGGTACTCTCTTATGACATTCAGCAGGGCCGTGTAAGCCTTGGTATCAAGCAGGTTCATGCCAACCCCTGGGAAAGCATTGCTGAAAGCTACCCTGTCGGAACAAGAGTTACCCGCAAGGTTGTAAAGATTACGAACGCCGGCGCTTTTGTCGAACTTGAAGAAGGTATAGACGGTTTTCTCCATTCGGATGATCTCAGCTGGACCCGGAAGATCAAAAATCCTGGCTCCGTTTTAAAGATCGGTGAAGAGGTTGATGCTGTCGTTATCAGCGTGGATGAGGAAAATCACAGGATTCGACTCGGTGTTAAACAGCTGGAAGAAGATCCCTGGCAGAGTCTCAAGAAAAACTACCCCAAAGGCAGTGTTATTGAGGGCGAAATTACCAGCATAACCGACTTCGGCATTTTTGTACGTGTTCCGGGCGGAATAGAAGGACTCATCAACAAGTTCAACCTTACCCAGCCCGGCGAAGAGGTTACCGACGACGTACTTAACCGTTTCCAGTCGGGCGAAAAGATTTCCTGTCTCGTAACCGACGTAAATCCCCAGAGCCAGCGGCTCAGCCTTTCGATTCGTGAATATGAGAGAAATCTCCAGAGAAAAGAGCTTTCAAAATACATTCATGATGACGATGATGAGTCTACAGCCACTTTCGCAGATATTCTGAAGGAGAAGGGTGATTCTTTCGACTCATAGAAGGTATGCTGAACGTCGATTCACAACGGCTTGAAACACTCATTGAGATAAATGAGCTAATCAATACCGACTTCCAGGACGGTCGTTCCCTCCTGACGAGGATACTCGAATCAGCCACAAAGCTGACAGGAGGGGAGGCTTCCTCCCTTCTGCTTCTTCAACCCGAAAATGGAAAGCTTTACTTCGAAATTGCTCTCGGTTCAAAACGTGGTGAACTGGAAAAGTTTACCCTTAAACGCGGCGAGGGAATTGCAGGCTGGGTTGCTCAGAATAACCGATCTCTCATTGTCAACGATGTTGATAAGGATGACCGGTTTTTCTCTGAAATCAGTGAAAAGATCGGATTTCAGACCCACTCGATTCTTGCCGTTCCCATGAGAGTAAAAGAGCGCTGTATCGGTGTAATCGAAATAATAAATAAAAAAGAAGGCTCTCTTTTTTCACAGGAAGACCTGCAATGGCTTGAAGTATTTTCAAACCAGGCGGCCCTTGCCATACAGAACGCAAAGGAATACCAGAAAATACGTGATGAAGTGCTCAGGCTTCAGCAGCAGATACCGGGGAAACAGGGTTTCCATACCCTCATCGGAAGCAGTCCTGCAATCCGGGAGAAACTGGAGCTTGCCGAAAGAATAGCAGGCACCAATTCTTCAGTTCTGATTCTTGGTGAAAGCGGCAGCGGTAAGGAACTCTTCGCCGAACGTATTCATCTTGAAAGTGAACGCCGCAGTGCACCCTTTATCCGGGTAAACTGCGCGGCTCTTCCCGAACATCTCCTGGAAAGTGAACTCTTTGGACACGTAAAAGGCGCATTTACCGATGCGGTAAAAGAACGTATAGGCCGTTTTGAACTTGCCGACGAAGGTACTATTTTCCTTGATGAGATAGGTGATGTGCCTCTCTCCATACAGGCGAAGCTCCTGCGTTTTCTGCAGCACCAGGTGTTTGAAAAAGTGGGCAGCAGCGATTCTATAAAAGTGGATGTCCGTATTATAGCGGCAACCAACCGCGATCTTGAAAAGGCAATGGACGAAGGAACATTCAGACAGGATCTCTATTACAGACTTAATGTTCTCCCGTTCACGGTACCGCCGCTGCGGGAACGAAGAACAGATATTCCCGAGCTGGCCGAGTCTTTTCTTATCAGGGCGCGTGCTGAAACAAAAAAAAAGATCTCGGGTTTTTCGTCGGAAGCAATGGACGCTTTATTAAGTTACCGTTGGCCGGGTAATGTACGAGAACTCGAAAATGTAGTAGAAAGAGCAGTGGTCATTACCGAAGATGAGTTTATTGCGGCGGCCAGTCTTATGCTCCCGGGATCAAGCCCGTTTTCGGCCGATAACTACGCGGGAAGCAAGCTTAAAGACGCTGTATGGCAGTTTAAAAAGCATTTTATCGTCCGTTCCCTGGAGGAGCACGACTGGAATCAGACCGATACTGCTAAAGCAATCGGAATTCAGAGGACCTATTTATCCAAGCTTATAAAAGAATTGGAAATAACACGATAACCAGTAAAGGAGCAGATTGAAACATCATGGCAAAAAAAGACGACAATGGAACAACAAAAACTTTTTCAGCACGGCTTGCGGAGGCTCTGCACAAATACTGGAAGGGGATTATCTACGCCCTTATCGGGATTGTGATAGTCGTTGCGGCTCTTGCAATCTACACCGGAATAAAAGAACGGAAAATTGAGGCAGGAACAGCACAAGCGGAAGAACTGCAGGAGAACTTCCTGCAGTGGCAGAACAGTGATGATGATCAGCGAAACGAGCTTGAGAACGGAATTACCGGCGAGATTGACAGTATCAAATCCGATTTTTCCGGGACCTTCGCCCATCAGCGTGCTCTTCTTATTGAAGGTAAAATGGCATGGGAAAAAGAAGAGTGGGATAACGCCGTTCTTGCCTTCGAAGAAATTGCCCTTCGTTATCCGAAGAGCTACCTGGCTCCCGTAGCGCTGATGAATCAGGCTGCCGCCCTGGAGGAAGCAGGCAATGATAAAGAAGCGGTGGAAGTGTATCAGAAGCTTGTCGAAGGCTACTCCTCAAGCAGTCCCGATGCACCCCGTGCTCTTTTCTCCATCGGACGTCTTTATGAAACGACGGGACAGCTGGAAGCGGCTTCCGGCGCCTACCAGGAACTTATCGAGACCTTCCCCGATAGTGATTGGACAAAATTGGCCAGAGACCGTATAATTTATCTGGAAACCCGTTAACGAATACAAAGGCGCCTGAGGGTTTTCATCAGGCGCCTTTTTTGGAGGCAGCAGGTGAAAAAAAGCGGCGGAAAACGCGCGAAATTTCTGGAAACCCGTATTTTCGGTTTCTTTATTGCATTGATGGTGATTCTGCTATTTTTCGCCGTAAATCAATATACTTCTTTCTTCAGCAATATCGAAGACAAGGTTCTTGATCTTCACTTCCGATACAAAGATCTCTTCCTGAGCAAAAGCATTCAGGAAGGTGTAAGTGTGGTAAACGCAAACCCCAACATAAGCGAAGATCTTCTCATTGTCGGAATAGATTTCCGCACTCTGAACAGGATGGGCCGCTGGCCTTTCCCCAGGTCCACTCATGCTTCACTCCTGAATACCTTTTCCAGAATTCAGAATCAGAATGAACGCGAACGTTCCGTCTTTCTCGATATTTTCTTTAATGAACCATCTGAAGATGCAATTGAAGATGTAATTCTTCTTGAAAGTATGGGCGAAAACGGCAGGGTGTTCCTGGAAACGCTGATGGATGAAGTTCCGCCTCCACTGGAAAACTATGATGAGCTTTTCGCACGGCAGGATGCCCTGGTTGAAACCTATGGCTCAATCGACAATATAAAGGGCGACTGGAAAACAATGCACACTTTTCCAGGATTGCAGCCGCCGCTTAAGCCGTATGCCCTTAAATCAGCCGGATTTGGACATGCAAACTATCTGAAAGATGCCGATGAGGTATTCAGACGACAACCTCTTATTGTCAAATCATCAAGGCTCATCGAAGAAATTCCTTTCCGGGAAATAGTTCCCGGCTTCTCCCTCGATGAAGAACGTTTTCAGAGGCTTGTCTGGACCGATGAAACGGGCGGACAACATACCATTGACTATCCGATTACCGAACAGGTCCTCCAGAAAACTGCAGGTGAAATGGAGACAAAATCTCCGCAGCGTGTAGTAGATACCGACGGAGACGGTGAACCGGATGACAGCTATCATATAGTTAAACTGTACCAGGACCAGTTCCTGCCGGCAATAACACTTGCGCTTGCTCTCGATTATTTCAACAAGGACCTGAGTGAGATAGAGGTTACCATCGGCGAACAGATTTACATTCCCCATCCCCAGTACTATGACGCTTCCAGAGACATCTGGGTACCCTATGAAATTGTAGAAGAACCGGCCGTTTACAATGAAGAAGGGGCAGAGGTCAGCCCTGCGGTGACACGGGTGCTTCATGAAATAGAAATTCCGATAGATGAAAACGGCAATATGCTGATCAATTTTATGGGTCCTCCCAGTTTTGCGGCGGCCGGGGCACGGCAGACCTTCCCTGTCCGTTCCTATTCGGGATACGCATCCAATCCTCCCGGGCTTGATCCAGCCGGCTGGCCGAGAACCCGTGCTCTTACCAATAAAATTGTCATGGTCGGGGCTTTTGCGAGAGGAATTGCCGATGATGAAAAACCGACACCCTACGGCCTTATGTACGGAGTTGAAATTCATGCAAATGCTCTGAACACCATTATCATGAACAAGTTTATTCATCAGGTGCCTTTCTGGGTGAATCTTCTTGTTCTGGCCGGTCTTGTTTTTATGATCAGTCTTATCAGTTCACGTTTTTCCACTGTATGGGCAATGGGAGCGCTTCTGGTATCCGTAGCGGCACTCTTTATTACCGCATCACTTCTCTTTGACCGTTCAGCAATGCTTCTTGAGTTTACCACACCGGCCCTTGCATCTGCCTTCGCTTTTCTATCCATAATAGCCTACAAGGCCATGACCGAAGAGAAAGACAAGCGTAGAATACGATCAATGTTCGGCACCTATGTAAGCCCTCAGGTAGTCGACCAGATCCTTGCCAATCCCCCGGAACTGGGTGGACTCGATAAAGAGATGACGGTATTCTTCTCGGATATCCGCGGTTTTACCACAATCAGTGAAAGCATGACTCCCCAGGAACTGGTCAAGGTCCTGAACCGCTATCTTACAGCCATGACCGATATCATTCTTGCAAACGAAGGAACCCTCGATAAATACGAAGGAGATGCCATAATGTGCTTCTGGGGTGCACCGCTTGCCCAGCCGGATCATGCATACCGCGCATGCAAAAGTGCGGTTCAGCAGCTGGCTGCACTCAAAAAGCTCAATGCCGAAGTACCCGAGGCTCATCGTCTTGATATAGGCATCGGCTTGAATTCCGGCATAATGACGGTCGGCAATATGGGAAGCACCCAGCGGATGGATTACACCCTTATAGGAGATAATGTTAATCTCGGTGCCCGTCTTGAAGGCACCAACAAGCAGTATCAGACCAACATTATTATCAGCGAATACACTTACGGCCTTGTCAAAGAAAGGGTTATTGCCAGGGAACTGGACAATATCCGCGTAAAGGGCAAGAGCAAACCGGTGCTCATCTATGAACTTATCGACTACCTTGAATAGGAAAAAACAAGGGGAGGGCGGTAGCGCCCTCCTTTTCTTTTACAGGCTTATACCTCTTATCAGTATCCTGACTCTGATCCTGTCCTGCGGTATTCCAAGTCCCGTTTTTCTTGCTCCGCCGGAAACTATCTCCTTTACCAATCCAAGCTTTTATCATGCCGACAGGAATAATCCTGATATCTTTCGTGGTTATGAGATCTTCTATTTGATCTATGATTCTGACACAATTTCTTACACAACAGATGATGAATGGGAGAGCTTTTTCAACAGCACTATAAACTCTTCAATAATCACTAATCCGAATAGCACTTTAATGCAGTATTCCTATACGTCATTGAATATACCAAGTCATAAGATACGGAGAGCCTACGCTTCTTCGGATCCTGATGGCCCTGACTATATACCGGTAATGATTCCCGTAGATCCAACCACCGTCTCCTTAAGCGGAGGAACAACCGCGCAGTTCCGGCTTTACTATAATGACTCTGATTTGTTTCTCGAAGAAAATTCCAGCACCCCTCAGACAATAATTGCCTCCCTGGAATTTCCCACCATCTACAATACGGCATCCGTTATTTTAAAACGTAGGGTGTTTGAAGCTGAGGATTCAGTAATAAAGAGCCTTCTGTCTTTTGATAGTCCTTTAGCTTCTTCTACCGATGATCTTCCTGCCTCTTATGATTCCATTGCTTTCTTTGCCCTGACCACCGGCTTCAGCATGTCCAGCGGCCAGGTTATCAGCACGGTAACTTATATTGGCAGTCTGCCGGTTATCTGAACAGGCTTGATACATTACAGGAGAATTGTTATCATTCATCCACTTATACCTGAACTGGAGAATATCTGACATGCTCGATTATTATCTTCTCATTGGACTTATCTATGCGATTATCGGATTTTTCCTTGCTCTTATCTTCTACTTCGTTCTGCGCAAGCCGGTCTTCGGACGCTTTGTAGGGGCTCTTATTATCGCTCTTACCGGTTCCTTTTTCGGTGGTGTTCTTGAATATCTCTTTTCGGATCTTATTAAATCCCTTTCAAACTTTGCGGGAGTGGTGAATATTTTCCCCCCAATCATAGTTTCCCTTATCTTCCTTAAACTCTTTTCCAATGTAAGCGCAGGTAAACGGGCAGAGAGGAACGGCAATTCCGAAGATTCATAATTCCTTTTGAGCTGCTGTTGAATCATGCCGCAGGCAACATCTTCACGTCCGTAGGACAAAACTTTATTTTTTACAATAATATTTCTACTTCTCATAATGTATATTCTGTCTACTACAATAT
>NPIE01006011.1_pt1 | contig 50694 bp, 40 predicted proteins | sample 8637661 | NCBI WGS metagenome assembly NPIE01 (sample SAMN07420842, study PRJNA396082) | bioreactor metagenome | isolation source: sample BA12 brine-fed electro-methanogenic bioreactor BA | place: Japan: Kochi | collected 2016-12-09 | reverse complement strand
TTTCTTTTCTATATACGAAGGGATGCCTTTGGCAGAACCTACGACCTTCCCGATGAATCGGGACGCGCTACCGGGAAGAATTAATTAATTGTTCAATCTATTTTCTGCTTTTCATTTTCTTAATTCTTCTTTCCTCGGCATGGGCTTCTTTCTTGGTTTAGAAATCTTTAGTGTAAACAAGTTTCAAAGGTCTTCCAGCTCTTGTAGATTTAGATTGGTCGGAATTATGTTCAGGCAATCTTTGTTCTAAATTATTAGTATGGCCAACATAATAGATATCAAGTGAAGTGGAATAAAGTATATAGAACTTGAAAAACATAGTCGGGGTGATAGGATTCGAACCTACGACCTCTTCGTCCCGAACGAAGCGCGCTACCGGGCTGCGCTACACCCCGAATAAAATGCAAAAAAAAATACCAACTACTTCTACCGAACAGAATTTATTCCAACAATAAATCGAGGTTACAAGCCAAAAGTGTGATTAGTAACAAAATTCAAAAATATATATTGCAAAATCGTTTTTCAATAGATAAATTTAATTATAAATTTGAGTCCAGCAGTTAAAATTCTAAAATATTTTTATTTATTGTTGTATTATTTATAATAATTTCTTAAATAAGTATTATAATATGCACGAAAATGACATATTCTAATAATCATAAAGGAGTTCATATGAAAAAACTCTTTACATTAATGGCTGTTTTATTATTCTTTGCTTTCACTAGCAATGTTTTTGCACAACTTGCTAAGGATAGTTGGGGATTTGGATTTGGTTTTTCTTATCCCAGGTTAGTCTCACATGCTGCAACTGTTAATCCTAAAGATGATGGATTGGGCGGTTTTTTAACAATTCAACGTAATTTTTCTGAACATACTGCTATAAGATTACAAGCAAAATATAATAAGCTTTCTTATGGATGGGGTGCCGGATTTAATAAAGACGCCAACACAAACGTTATATCCGGTAATTTTGATTTTGTTTACACCTTTGTTCCTTGTGAAGTTGTTTCACCTTATATTTCTGCGGGTGCGGGCGGTGCATATTTTATAATGGATAATCCTCCGACAGCAAAAGATGATTTCTATGATTATCAAGTTAATTTAGGTTTGGGGCTTGATATTGATGTTAGTGATGATTGGAGTATTACAACAGAATTAGGAATTCATCATCCTGCTAATGACTATGTTGATGCTACAACCGGAACAGGGCGAGGTGGTCTCTTTGGAAGTTCAGAAGATAACTATATGTCTTTCAATCTTGGTTTAATGTATACTTTCTCGAAGGGTGAACCGTCTAAATATTGCCAATTGTATGACGGGATAAGCCCAGAAGTTCCCGAAGTAGATTACGAAAGAATCGAAAACATTGTTAAGAAACATATCCCTGAAGTTGTTGAGACACAAGTTGTTGTAAAAGAACCTATGGAACAAAAATGGGTTCTCGTTGGTGTTAATTTTGATTTCAACAAAGCAACTCTTAAGAGTGAATCATATCCAATATTATTCCACGCTGTTCAAGTATTGCTAATGAACCCTGATATGAGGGTTGAAATTCAAGGTCATACCGATAATATTGGTTCGGAAGATTATAATATGAAGCTTGGTGAAAAGAGAGCTCAATCTGTTAAAGATTATTTGGTTGCTCGTGGTATTTCAGCAGACAGATTAACTACTCGCTCATTTGGTGAAAGCCAACCAATAGCAGATAACAAAACTGCAAGCGGCAGGGAAATGAATAGAAGAGTTGAGTTTAAAGTTCTCAACTAATTGATTGATTTTAAGGGGTCACTTGTTGACCCCTTTTTTTAGCCTGTTTACATTGAACTAATTCTTACTTATTATTGCTGACAGATTTTCCTTTAATTTTATCCGGAGAGATAACTAAGGAATGAAAAAAGAAAATACATACAAAACAAAAACGGAGACCTCAGAGACTTCTTGTCGATGAGGATTTTTTTTATATGAACATAAAAGCAAAAATTATTGACGAAGACGGATTAAAAAGAACAATAACCAGGTTAGCGCACGAAATAATTGAACGCAATAAAGGAACTCAGAATATTGTTCTTGTTGGTATGAGAACCCGCGGTGAATTTATTGCTCAACGTATTCACAAAAAAATTAAAGAAATTGATGGTGCGGAACTAAACCTTGGTGTATTGGATATTACTTTGTACCGAGATGATTTTAGAATGAGACTTAAACAACCCGAAGTTTCGACAACCAACATAACTTTCGATATCACAGAAAAAGATGTGATTCTTATTGACGATGTTCTCTATACAGGCAGAACGGTCCGTGCAGCTCTTGGTGCTTTGATGGATTTGGGAAGACCGAGTACAATTCAATTTTGTGTTTTAGTTGATCGCGGACACCGTGAACTGCCTATTAAAGCAGACTTCGTCGGGAAGAATATTCCGACATCGATTAACGAAGAAGTAAAAGTGAAGTTAAAAGAAGTTGACGGGGAAGATGCCGTTTATTTAGTTGATATTTCAAAAGAAGATTAAAAGAGAGAAATACAATGCCATTATCCAGCAGACATTTATTAGGATTGCATGGGGTACCGAGAGAAGATATTCAATTAATTCTTGATACCGCAACCACTTTCCGTGAAGTGCTTGAAAGACCGATTAAAAAAGTACCTACACTCCAAGGAAAAACAATAGTCAATCTTTTTTATGAAAGCTCTACACGCACCAGAATTTCCTTTGAGCTTGCACAAAAAAGACTTTCCGCAGACACAGTTAACTTTTCAAAATCCGGCAGCAGCACAAATAAAGGAGAAACTTTCAAAGATACCGTCAAAAATATTGAGGCGATGAAAGTTGATATGATTGTTGTTAGGCATGAATCAGCTGGTGTACCTCATTTTCTTACTAGAATTTCAAGTGCCAATATTATTAATGCAGGAGACGGAAGGCATGAGCATCCGACACAAGCATTGCTTGATATGTATTCAATAAAAGAAAAAGTTGGAAGACTTGATGGCTTAAAAGTATGCATTGTAGGCGATATTGCTCACAGCAGAGTTGCCCTCTCGAATATTTTCGGGTTAAAAACAATGGGCGCACAAGTATCGCTTTGCGGTCCTAAGACAATGATACCCAAAGGGATTGAATCGCTTGGAGTTAAGGTTACTCATAGTATTGATGAAGCAATTGCAAATAATGATGTACTAAACGTGTTACGAATTCAACTTGAACGAAAAGCCGGAAGTTCGATACCAAGTTTACGTGAATACCATAATTATTTTGGAATTACTGCCGAAAGAATTGAAAAAAACAACCGGGATATTTTAATTCTACATCCCGGTCCAATAAATAGAGGCGTTGAATTATCCTCCGAAGTTGCCGACGGCCCTTACCAAGTAATTCTTGATCAGGTTACAAACGGAGTTGCAATTCGGATGGCAGTACTGTATTTGCTTGGAACTAAGAATTAAATTCTAAATTCGGAAGGAATGAAATGAAAATTCTATTAAAAGATTTAATACTGATTGATCCCTCAATTAAACGCAATGAGAAAGCCGATTTATTAATTGAAGATGGGGTAATTACGAAAATTGGTGAACTAAAGACTAACGATTTCAAAGATGCAAGAGTAATTGAACTTGATGAAAAAATATGCTCGCCCGGCTGGTACGATATGCACGTACATTTCCGCGAACCCGGCAGAGAAGATGAAGAGACGATTGTTACCGGAAGCAACAGCGCTGCTGCCGGCGGGTTTACCGGGGTTGCATGTATGCCAAACACTTCGCCCGATATTGATTCTGCCGAAGTCGTAAATTTGATAAAAGAAAAAGCAAAAAATCATTTGGTTGATGTTCACCCCATAGGTGCCGCAACTCTGAAACGTGAAGGTGAAGAATTAGCCCCAATTGCCGAGATGGTTGAAGCCGGTATTGTTGCCGTAAGCGATGACGGTGTTGCTATTAAAACCGCTGCTATTTTAAGAAGTGTTCTTGAGTATGTTCAGATGTATGACATCCCCGTTATTGAACATTGTGAAGATCCATCACTTGCTGATGGAGTTATGAACGAAAGTGAAGTATCAACTCAGCTTGGACTTCCGCCTATTCCAACCGTAACAGAAGATTTAATTGTAATGAGAGATATAATGATGGCCGAATATGCCGGTGGATGTGTTCACATCTCACATATCTCTTCAGCTAATGCCGTAGAAATGGTTAGACAGGCAAAGAAAAAAGGGCTGAGAATTACAGCCGAAGCAACCCCTCATCATTTTACATTGACTGATGAATCAATCAAGACTTACGATACAAATTATAAGATGAATCCTCCGCTTCGCTCACAAAAAGATGTTGATGCTATTATTGCCGGTTTAAAAGACGGAACTATTGACTGCATAGCCAGTGATCATGCACCGCATTCTATCGAAGAAAAAGAGATGGAATTTATTTATGCACCAAACGGGATAATCGGTTTGGAAACAGAACTCGGCTTGACCTTAACCGAACTCTACCACAAGAAGCATCTTACATTAGAACAAATCATTGAAAAATTTGTAGTAAACTCCCGCAAAGTACTGCGATTGGAAATTCCAACTATCGAAGAGGGTAAAGAAGCTAATCTTACCATCTTTGACCCGGGGCAAGTTTGGACTGTTGATGTAAGTAAATTCAAATCAAAATCTAAGAACTCACCGTTTGACAAACGGTTGTTAACCGGTAAATCAGTAGCGGTAATAAATAATAATCAAATGTATTTCGAAGGCGAGTTCACTAAAATATAAACTGAGTGTCCACTCTTCTATACAAGAGTGGATACTGGTTTTCCATTTCTCTAATAAAATTCAGTATTTTCATCCCCAAACGATGTTTTTTACCAAAATCATTTTTGGCATTTCCTTTGTTTATTTAGTTCTAAAAACGGAGGAAAAAATGAAAAAGAATATCGTTAAACTTAACCTTGTTGCTTTTATTGTTGCGGGTTTATTTTTAACATCCTGCGACGAAGAATACTTTTATGATACAACTCCGCCTTCACCACCTACGAATGTTGTGACAATAACAGGCGATAATTGGATTGAAATTCAATGGGATCATAACCGCGAACGCGATGTTGCAGGATATAATGTTTATTACAATTATACTTATGACGGAAGGTACACTTTAATAGGAAGTACAACCGAAAATTACTTTCTCGATTACGAAGCCGTAAATGGTGAAACATATTTTTATGCCGTAGCCGCATATGATTTTGACGGTAATGAAAGTGAACTAAGCTACGATTATGTAAAAGACACACCACGTCCGGAGGGATTTAACAGATCTGTTTTTGATTATTTTACATCTCCAAACAAGGCAGGCTATGATTTTTCTGGTTACACAGTTGTACCGTTCGATTCTTGGGATGCTGATTTCTTCTTCGAAAATTATGAAGGAACTTATTATATAAATGTTTGGGATGATACTAATTTACAAGATATGGGCTCTACTTATGATATTTACGATATAACGGAAGCACCTGTTAGTGGATGGATACCATTATACGAGGGCGAAAATGTGAAATATACTGAAGCTGTTCCCGGGCACACATATGTCATTTGGACTTTTGATGATCATTATGCAAAGATTAGGATAAAGAGTATTCAAGGAAATATGATGGTTTTTGATTGGGCATATCAAACGGTAACCGGTGAAAGGGAATTGAAACGAGGAAGCCGAGTAATTAATACAACAGGCGAGAAGAGAGAATTAAGAAAAAATTATTAATACTTTCTGATATAATAAATTGAAAGCATCTACTCTCTGGTGGATGCTTTTTTATTGTCAATTAACTATTTTTTAAGTCAATCAAATTAACTTAGCTGATGCATCTCTTAAGATATTACATCCTTATTTTTATTTTAGTGTTTTGTTCGAGTTTATTAAACTCTTTAGCACAAAACAAACCGGATGGAATTAAAACCTTATTAAAGATAGAGGATGCTTTCCACAGTGGCAATGTTGGTAAACTCTCTCAATTTATTGATAGCAAAACGTATTTTAGCTTTACTTCCGATTTGAGTGGGTACTACAGCTATTCCCAAATCTATAACTTATTGAAAGATTATTTTGAAGCATATAAACCGATTAGGTTTAAGTTTTCGAGTATGTCAGCAGATACTAATTCACCTTTTGGTTGGGGAGAATTTGTTTATTTAAAAAACGGAGTGCGCGGCTCCCATAAAATTTTTATTTCACTTCAAAAATCAGGACCAAATTACTACATTTCACAAATATCTATAAATTAAAGAGGAATTCATCAACTCTATTAATAATAAAATAATAGGGATAAGTTCGGCTTTTATTATTATCGTAATAATTCTATTAGGAATTATTCATCCGATCGTTTTAAAAAATAAAGAAGAAAATTGGGAAGAAGAATTAAACACAAGAATTGAAGAGATTGAAAATTATGTTTCTGTTCATCTCAGTGAAAAACAAAGTTTAATAACAAATAAATTACAAGAATTAAAAGATTCATTAAGAAATGTTATCGATTCATCAACGGAATTTAATGTTATCTCAGAAGCTAAGCTTATCAATAAAGAATATCAATTAGTGGTAATCGATTCGAGTAACAATTTAATATTGTGGGATTACTCAGCTGTATTAAATCAAGGGAGCATTATCGATGAATATTTTAGAGCCGGTGAAACGTATTTTTTATCTAACAGCTTAATTGATTACTTAACAGTTTATGATACCATAAAAACATCCGACAATATTTACTATGCAGCGCTTTTTCAACCGATTGAAAAAAACTACAAAATAGAAAATGAATATTTTGCACCTCTCAGTATCACCGAGCAGTTAACTAATCAATTCAACACTGAATTTGAATTTAACTTTTTTAGAGAAGCTCAGCCTTCAAGAGATGGACGAAAACATTCATTTCCTATCCTTAATAACAACAATAACAAAATTGGCATCGTTACGTTTCTTAAACCGTTACGAGAATCCGCTTTGCAGGCCATTTCTAATACGTTTAATATTCTTCAATCTTTATTAACTTTATTTCTCTTCATGATTGTCGGGGTGTCGGTTATAAAATATACTTTTCAAGTTAATTATAGAATTGTAAAATTTCTCATTATCTCTTCGTACATAACCGGTTTAAGATTTGTAATTCATACGCTTGGAATTACTTCGTTATTCAAAAATTGGGATATAGCAAAATCGAAATATTTTTCTTCTCTTTTCGGTTTTGGAATCGCAAGTTCACCGTTAGAATTATTTTTGTCGGTTCTCGGTCTATGTTTTATAATCGGTATGTTATTTAAGTACGTTGATGATTATTACAAAAATATAAAACACTCGCAACATAAATCTTTATCTGTATTTATAATCTCATTAATTTTTTTCGGGTTTCTCTATTTACTTTCTCTCCGCGGATTAGGTGCTTCAATTAAAAGCATAATTTTAGATTCCTCTTTGCGATATTACCGTGAGAGTTCTTTGTTCCCTTCGAGCATCGAAACTTTTATGCTGTTTAATGTTTTACTGATCGGTTTGATAATTTTTGTTGGAACTCTTTCATTTTTGGTGATTGTTTTCTCAAGGGTTCCCCAAAAATATAAAAGGATTAATGTTTTCTTTCTTCTCTTTCTTATAATTCAATTTTCGGGTTTGGTGTTCGATTTAATTCAAAAGGAACCACAAGGCACACCATTTTTTAGAGTTTTGTTCATACTCGCGTCTTTTGTAGCCTTGTATTTTATTATTCAAAAAAGTAGTGGTGGTATTCGTCAGTTGTTTGTTTACTCTATCATTTCATCGGTATTGGTAATTATTTTATTGACGCAATACAACTCATTGGTTGAAAAGGAATCTTTGCGCAAAACAGCTTACAACTTAACGAGACAGAATGAAGATTTACTTAAGTTTGCCGTTCAGGAAACATTGGTTAGTGCAATAACTGACCGTGAAACAGTTCAAGCTTTTTATTACGGTAATAAAAATGCAAGTTCGGTTGCTTTTAAACTATGGAGCAACAGTATTCTGCAAAAAGAATCACTCGGCAGCTCGATAAGTTTGCTTGATAGCAATCATTACCCAATTGGTTCTTTTGATTTTAGATTTAATAGAGAATTTAGAATTGATTGGGATAAATATTCCGATGAACTTTCTGACCTGCATGAAATAAAAGTATTTGAAGAAGATATTCTTTTTTCGGATAATAAAGTTATTCGCGGTATAGCAACCGTGGAAAATGTAGAGGGTGTTTTAGGTTATGTAACGGTAAGTGTTATTTATGACTTAAGTTCACTTGGAATATTAGATGCCCCTGATTTCATTATCTCCGATGCCGGCTACATAAATGATGCGATAGATTATACGAAGTTGAAGATATTCGACTTTCATCAAGGAACGCTTATTAACTCAATTTCAAATTATAATCTAGGTGAAAACGAAATTTTATCAATACTTTCTGCACCTTTTGACCGGTACGGAGAAGCATGGCTTAAATTGGAAATTAATAATGAAGAACATCTTTTGTTTGTTTTAAGACATGAACAAGATAACATAAGCAGAATAATTGCCGTAGCTCTAAAAGAAAAGGAATTAAGCTGGGGACTATTCGATTTCTTTAAAATATTTTTCGTTCACTTGGTGATAATTTTAACCGTATTTTTAATTTACTTAGCTTATTTGCTTTATAAAACACGGAAACTTAAAATCAGTTTTGCCGTCAAGTTGCTTCTTTCATTTATTTTAGTTTCCCTTATTCCTTTAATTCTCGTTTCATTTTTCTTTAGAACGGTTACTACTGAGAAAAACGAGAGCGCTATTGAATATAAACTTGAAAAAAGAGCAAAAAATGTTCAAGAATATTTAAGCAATTATATTCATACAAGTTCACTTAATTTAAAAGGTGCTTCCGAAAAAGCTTCAGATGATTTGGGAATTAATTTCACTTTGTACAATAATTATAATTACTTGTATTCAAGTAATGAGCAGTATTATAAAGTAGGATTAATACCACAAGTTCTGAATCCCGTTGCTTTCGAAAAACTTATGCTGCAGGGAACAAAGGAAATATTGATTAATGAAAAAATTGAGAATTATAATTTTAATGCATTCTATTATAAATTCAGCATCTTAGGGGAGTACCATGTTATCAAAGTATCCGATGCATTCAATCGTATTTTACTCCCGCTTTCCGGGCAGGAAGTTGATGTTTACATATTTGTGAGTTACTCTGTCGCATTGATCATTATACTGATACTTGGTTTTATTTTAACCAAACAAATTTCTCAACCGATTGAAAAGTTAAAAAATGCAACACGCTCGGTTGCAAGCGGCGATTTGAACGTGCAAGTGAAAGTAACGAGTGAAGATGAAGTTGGCGAATTAGTGAAGGGCTTTAATTATATGGTTAAGGAACTCAAACGAAGTCAAGCCGAATTGGCTGAATTTGAAAGGGAAACAGCTTGGAAAGAAATGGCAAAACAAGTCGCTCACGAAATTAAAAATCCTTTAACCCCAATGAAACTTTCGATGCAGCAATTGAAAGTAGCGTACGATGATAATTCACCCAAGTTTAAGGAACTTTTTGAAAAAGTCTCCAAAACAATTATAAATCAAATTGATACATTAAAAAATATTGCTTCCGAATTTTCTTCGTTTGCAAGAATGCCGAATCCGAAATTGGAGATAATAAATATAAAAGATTTGATAAACAATGCCGTGAATCTATTCAGTGATGAGAAAATTAATTTCGTGATAACCGGCGACAGTTATAACGTTGAGGCGGATAAAGACCAATTGAGCAGAGTGTTTGTTAATTTAATTAGAAATTCAATTCAAGCAGATGCAACAAAAATCAAAATTGATTTTGGTAAAGAAGAAGAATTTCTTGTTGTTAACTTTAAAGACAACGGCAAAGGGATAAATCCGGAAAGTGTTGACAAAATATTTGAAATTAATTTCAGTACAAAAGAACAGGGAATGGGAATAGGATTAAGTATGGCGAAGAAAACAATTGAGAATATCGGTGGAGAGATTATATTAAAAGAAACGAGTACTAAAGGTACTACTTTTCAAATAAAGCTTCCGGTAATTTGATATGGTTAAATTAACACCTTTTCAGCAAGCAGCGCTTAATTACAACAATCATATTTCGCTTACTGCAAACGCAGGCTCGGGTAAAACATTTGTACTGGCTAACCGCTATGTTGAAATTGCCATCAATGAAAACATTCCTTTAAGTAAAATTGTTGCAATTACTTTTACCGAAAAAGCCGCCGGTGAGTTAAATAAAAAAATAGCCGATGAAATTGAAAATCGAATAAATGAAGAATCGGATTCAGACAGGTTGAAAATTCTTCATCGTTTAAGAAGGCAATTAACCTCCGCCAACATTTCTACAATACATTCATTTTGTATTAATTTATTAAAAGAATTTTCTCCCGAAGCTGGAATAGACGCAAACTTCATACCGCTTAATCAACAAGATGCTGATGAATTATTCGATTTGACGATTGAAGACTTTATTATTCATAATCTTTCGAACAATGAATTATCCAAACCGGTTAAAGATGTTATTAGACTGCTCGGCGGTAAGAATAACTTTGTAAACGAACTTAGGTCGTTGACAAGAAGTCGCAAAATTATATCTAAACTCCAAGAGAATTTATATTCAAAAAGCGATGATGAAATTCTGAGATATTTCTCGGAAAAAACGGATGAGTTTCTAAACCAAATATTTACAAAAGAAATTGTTCCATTATTAAAATTAATAAAGCAGCTAAATGATCTTGTAATTAAAAATGATAATGAAAATCAAATTGCTATAGAGATACAACATTTAAGTGGTATAATATCACAGAATATTTCCGTTCTGCAAAAATTGAAAACTTTTTCATCTATCCTAAATGAATTATTAACAAAACAGGGCACTGTAAAAAAAAGAGGCTATATAAAACCGAAATTTGAGATTGACCGGAATCTGATTAATAATATAGAATCTCGAGTAAATGATTTAAAAGCCTTAAACTCGTTTACTTATGATGAAGCTGCAATAAAAACACTTATTAGATATTCAAAGCTAATCTTCCAAATTACAAATCAACTAATGCATGATTATGACGAAAGAAAACGTAAAAACGGTTACCTCGATTTCGAAGATATATTAATTGAAACTAAGGAACTTACTTCAAAAGCAAATTTTAATGAGTTGCTTAAAGACAAATATGAATATATAATGATCGACGAATATCAGGATACAAATGAAATTCAATACGAAATATTTATGCCGATTCTCAACAACCTTAAAAAGGGAAATTTGTTTGTTGTGGGTGATGAGAAACAAAGTATTTATATGTTCCGCGAAGCTGAGCTGGAAGTTTTTCATAAAACGAAATCTGATATTACTAAAATAAATACAAGCGGAGATTTACTGTTGCCCCACAGTTTTCGTGTTGCTCCTCAAATTGCTCATTTTACAAACGAGCTATTTTCAAACTTATTTGAAAATGCTAATCCGCTCTACAACGAAGTTGAATACAATAATTTAATTTGCGCACGAACAAAAGAAGAAAAAGGTATAATTGAATTCTTAATCAACACGGAAAAAGAACAGGACGAATCCTTATTCATTGCTGATAAAATTGTAAACTTAATTAACGAGCAAGAAAATTTGGAGTGGAATGATTTTGCAATACTTTGCCGTAAACGCAATGCTTTTTTAGAACTCGAAAAAACCTTCGGTGAATATGGAATACCATACGTTATAGCCGGCGGCAAAGGTTTCTATCAAAGGCAAACTATTTATGATGTTTATAATTACATTTCATTTTTGTTGAATCCCGAGGATGATGCTTCTTTAGTAGGGCTATTGCGTTCTCCTTTTTACTCGTTTGGTGATGATATTATTTATAAAATATCATTAGAAGATGGAGTAAGTTATTTTGAGAAATTTAAATCGTTTTCTAATAAAAATTCTATCTTTCAAGACACCATAACACTGCTTGACAAGCATTTAAACTTAGCTTCGTCAATACGTCTGCCGGCACTATTGCGGGAGATATTCAACTCTTGCGACTATTGGGCAGTTAATGCTGCAAAACAAAATTTCGAACAGGAAATTTCAAACTTATTTAAACTTCTCGGCGTTGCCCGGAAGTTTTCTCTCCAGAGCTTCAAAACTTTATATGATTTCAAATTATTTTTAGGTGAATCAATCTCTTTGTTTGAAGACGAAGGCCAAGCTCAGCTTGCCGATGCCGGTAACGCAGTAAAAATAATGACGCTTCATCAAGCAAAAGGATTGGAATTCAAAAATGTTTTTCTCTTTAAGTGTAATGAAAAAGTAAAAGATGATTCAGTTCGCGCAAAGAGTTTAGCTGTTGATAAATCTTGGGGACTTCTTACTAAAATTCCCCTTAATAATAATTATTTCTCTGATTATGTTTCACCTGCTGTTGTTGATATCTACAATTTTGTTGAAAACCGAAAACAGGTGGCGGAGGCAAAGAGACTTTTTTATGTCGGTGTAACAAGAGCAATTGACAATCTATTTATAACCGGCACTGTAATAGATGATAAATTTGAAAAGAACTCTTTCCTTGATTTTGCATCAAAAGGATTGAATCTTGATCTTCAAAACGAAGAGTTTACTATTAAATCTTCTTTACAATTTATGGCAGACTCCTCGAACGATTTTAAGATTACCGATCACCCGTTTGAAACCAAAGTTAAAATTAATACTCAATTACACGGGATAGAACATAAAAGAATTGAAAAGCCAAAAGTGAATCCTTATGCTGAAATTAAAATTGATAAAATCACTGACCATGAAAAAAATGAAATCGTATCAGCCACTAAAATTGCGATATTCAAACAATGTCCAACCAAATATTATCTTACTTATGAACTTGGCTATACTGAACTATTTAAGCTGACCAAAACATTTATCAATGAATATGATTTTAAGTACAAAGAGGATGATGAGTTAAGTATCTATGCTGATATACGCGGACAGATAATACATAAAATATTAGAAGAAGAAACCGATGCCCGGCAATTGGAGAAAAAGGTAAAAGAGGAAGTCGAAAAGTTTACCAATAGAATCGCTGAAAATAAAGATGAGTTAACCTTGGCAATAATCAATGATGTAAAGACATATTTGCAAAGTGAAACTTATAGGCAGATAAATCGGTACAAAACCTTTCAAAATGAATATGAGGTCTATTCAAAAGAAGGGGATTATTATGTGTACGGCATCATTGATAAACTGATATTTGATGGTAATCGTTTATTGATCATTGATTATAAAACCGATAGAGTCAAAGAATCTGATATAAAAAGAAAAGCTGAACATTATATTCCGCAATTAAAATTTTATGCTTATGTTTTATCCCGGAAATTCAGAGATATCGGTAAAATTGAAGTTGAACTGATATTTATTAAACATCCCGATAAAAGTGTGAACTTCACCTTTGATAATAATGAAATACAAATTTTCGGGAAAGAAATTAAAGAAATAGTTGGATTGATTAGAAAAGGAAGTTTTGTCAAAAATCTCAATCATTGTAGCCAATGCCACTTTGCACTCAATCAAATGTGCGTACTACAATCTTAACAAACTCACAATGTAAATTGACTAATTGAAAACAGGGGAAACGTATGTATATTATTAAACAAAGTAATTATTCACAGCAGGAAAAATTAGACGGAAAATATGAGTTTAATTCTCGAGATGAAATACCTGAAACATATAAATGGAAACTTGAAGATATATATGATTCGGAAGACACTTGGGAAAAAACATTTGCCGAACTAAAAAAGAAACAAACAGAATATGCAAAATTTGCGGGCACGTTGCACGAATCATCGGATAAACTGAAAGACTGTTTAAAGTTTGATGAAGAAATTGGAATTGAATTAGAGAAATTATATCTCTACGCAATGCTTAGTAAAGATGAAGATTTAACAAACTCGAAAAGTAATTCACGTTATGAACGAATAATGATTCTACACTCCGAGCTTACAGCCGCCAGTTCATTTGTTGTTCCCGAAATATTACAAATCGATGCACAAAAGCTCTGGAGGTATGTTGAAGAACAGGACTTTCTGAAAACCTATAAACATTATTTCGAAGATCTTCTTCGCCGGAAAGATCACACACTCTCTCCCAAAGAAGAGAAAATTATGGCAATGTCGCAGACCGTTACATCAATTCCATACAACACGTTCAGCATCTTTGATAATGCCGATATACAATTCCCAACAGTAAAAAATGAAAAAGGTGAGGAAGTAAAAATTTCACACGGAAGATATACTGCATCGCTTTATTCGTTGGATAGAAATTACCGTGAAAGAGTATACAGAAATTATTACAAACCGTTTAAAGAATACCGTAATACCTTAACTACTTTGTTTAACGGGAATATTAACGCAGCAATATTCAGTGCAAAAGCAAGAAATTATAAATCGACCCTAGAAGCTTCATTAAAACCAAACAACATTCCGGTTGAAGTTTACGATACTTTGATTAATACCGTTGCCGAAAATTTGGAACCAATGAATAGATGGGGGAAAATTAAAAAGAGGATTTTAAATTTAGACGAACTTCATCCATACGATTCATACGTCACATTGTTTCCCGGAACTGAAAAAGAATATAAGTATGAAGAATCAAAACGGCTATTGCTCGAATCATTAAAACCGCTTGGTGAAGAGTACTTGAAAGATTTACAAAAAGCATTCGACGGAAGATGGATTGATGTTTTTGAAACTAAAGGCAAAAGAAGCGGAGCTTATTCATCGGGAACAACTTTTGGGGTTCATCCTTATGTATTGCTCAATTGGCAAAATCAGCTGAACGATGTTTTTACTTTTACGCACGAGATGGGACATAATATGCATTCCCATTATACCGGTGAAAATCAGCCGTATCCATATGCAAATTATTCAATCTTTTTAGCCGAAGTAGCTTCCACTTTAAATGAAGCACTTTTATTGGATTACTTGATTGAGAACGCTTCGACAAAAGATGAAAAATTATCGCTGATTGAAAAACATCTCAATAATGTTACAACAACATTTTACAGACAAGCTCGGTTTGCTGATTTTGAAAAGACGACCCATGCATTAACCGAAGCCGGTGAAGTTTTAACACATGAAAGGCTATGCGAACTTTATGGTAAAAATTACGGCGAGCTTTGGGGTGATATTATGACTGTTGACGAAGAAGAAACATATACCTGGGCTCGAGTTCCTCATTTCTATTATAACTTTTATGTTTATCAGTATGCAACAAGTTTTGCGGCATCTCAGGTGCTTGCCGATAAAATTAAAAATGAAGGTCAGCCTGCAATTGAAAAGTATCTTAACTTCTTAAAAGCAGGCAGTTCCAAGTATCCGATTGATGTGCTGAAAGAAGCGGGTGTTGATATGATATCAGAAGAACCAATTAAAGCCGTTGTTAATAAGATGAATTTATTGCTCGATGAAATGGAAAATAATTTATAGGAACAAGCATTGTCATTCCCGAATGGTTTTATCGGGAATCTATAAAATAAATTATTTACTGTTAATAGAACACAGATAACGCAGAAAAAACTGATCTACGCTGATTTTATTAATGTTCTATTGCCTTTTGAAAATAAATATTTAGAAAAATATAATCCTTTATAGGAGAATGTGATGAAAGTCTACACAAAAAAAGATTTGAACGAATATGCTCTTTCACTTACTTACGATGATATAAGTTTAATCCCTCATGAAATATCCGAGATAAAAAGTAGAACTGAAGTTAACACAGACACAAAATTTTTAGACAGAGTGATGAAAGTTCCGGTTGTATCAAGCCCGATGGATACTGTAACCGGAATTGAAATGGCAAAAACATTAAAAGAAATGGGCTGTATCGGTATCCTTAATCGCTTCGATTCATCTCTTGAAACTTTCTTGAATTATGATAAAACTCAAAATTCAATTGATGCTGTTTCAATAGGTCTGACTACTTCCGATGATATTATTTCGAAATTAGCCGAGTTGAATGTCATTGTATGTATCGATACGGCAAATGCAAGCAACAAAGAAGTATTGAACAAATGTGAACAAGTTAAAAAGAAACACAACTTAAAAGTGGTGGTCGGCAATATTGCACACGGTGCAACATTAAAAGATTTGGTGAACGCGGGAGCGGACGCTGTTCGAATAGGTATTGGCGGAGGAAGTGTTTGTACAACTTCGGTTCAGACTGGTATAGGTATTGGACAAGTTTCAAGTTTGCTTAATGTTTACTATGCTCGCGAAAAAGATAATCTTGATATTCAATTAATAGCGGATGGTGGAATTAAAAGTCCCGGTGATGTTGCAAAAGCTCTTGCACTCGGTGCGGATGTTGTTATGCTCGGAAGAATGCTTGCCGGCACAAAAGAGACTCCCGGTGAAGTAATTAAATACAGTGATCAGCTTTGGAAGAAATACCGCGGCTCCGCTTCGTTCGGTGTTAAAATGAAGAGCGAATTTATTGAAGGTGAGGAAACAATGGTTCCGTATAAAGGAACTGTTAGAAATGTTATCAATACAATATCGGATGGATTGAAAAGTGCATTGAGTTATATGAACTGTAAAAATTTGACTGATCTTAGAAGCAAAGATTCATTCGCAATTTTGAGTAACAGCTCTTATATAGAAAGATTACCGAAGAAGTAAATTTTTTTGTAAGGGTGAGCTTGTATATTGTATTGCTGTCCGCTTTAGCAAAGATTTTTTCAATGGCCGTCTGCTTTAGAGTGTGTGGCACAACTCGAGTTCTTACATTTTATGAACACGAACTCACCCTTGCCGAAGGCATCCCTTCGGGGAAATCCCTCCCCGCCAGCCGGACGGGCAGGTATTAAAAAGAGAGGCACTTGAAAAACGGAGCGAATTCCCCCTTCTCTTTTTAAGAGAAGGGGCCGGGGGATGAGTTCCTAAACATTCGATTGTTATGCCACACACTCTTTAGCAGACGGATAAGAAGAAAAAAACAGAACAAGGACTTTAGTCCTATTAAGTGCTCAGAATAGTGCTAAAGCCTGAAAACTTTTTGTTAATTAACCTTGATCTTAAGCATGTTCGTAGTGAGCTGGGAATGGCTATTTTTTTAAATCTTAGCACGCTTCAATCTTAATGAATTTGATACAACCGAAACAGAACTGAACGACATTGCCAATGCTGCAATCATTGGGTTTAATAAACCGAGCGCGGCAAGCGGAATACCGATTGTATTATAAATAAATGCCCAGAAAAGATTTTGCTTTATTGAGCGAATTGTTTTTCCCGAAAGATTTATTGCTTTTACAACATCTTTCAAATCACCTTTAACCAAGGTCACATCACTCGTTTCAATTGCAATATCTGTCCCGGTTCCTATTGCAATCCCAACATCAGCTTGAGCGAGAGCAGGCGCATCGTTTATTCCGTCGCCAACCATTGCGATTCTGTTTCCGTTTGCTTGAAGTTCTTTTACTTTGCCGGATTTATCCTCCGGTAAAACATTCGCAAAGTAATCATCGACACCAATTTTAGCGGCTAGAGATTTTGCAACCAACTCATTATCGCCCGTCATCATTATGACTTTCAATCCGTTTTTCTTCAATTTATCAATTGCTGATTTTGAACTTTCTTTTATCGGATCTTCTATTGTCAGCAATCCGATTAGCTTTTTATTCTCTGCAACAAAAATGACAGTCTTTCCTTCTTTCGAATAATTATTATACTTCGTTTCAACTTGAGAAAGATCTACAGAGTTTTCCTCCATCAGTTTTTTATTGCCTATTAAATATAGCGAGCTGTTCAATTCCGCTGATAAACCAAATCCACTTTTTGACTTAAAATTTTCCGGTTCATCAAATTCTAATTCATATTCTTTTGCTTTTTCAACAATAGCTTTTGAAAGCGGGTGTTCGGATTTGTTTTCAATTGAACCGACTTTTTGAATCAGCGTATTTTCATCATAATTGAATGACAAAACATTACTTACTTTCGGTTTGCCTTCGGTAATAGTGCCGGTCTTATCGACGATAATAGTTTTTATTTCGCGCATCAATTCTAAAATTTCACCGTTCTTAATTAGTATGCCGTTGTTTGCGCCAAGTCCGGTTCCGACCATTATGGCTGTTGGTGTTGCAAGTCCTAATGCACAAGGGCATGCAATAATTAAAACAGCAACAAAGTTAATCAACGCTCTGTCGAATGCGGCAGATTCCGGAATAATCATCCAGGCCGCAAAAGTGATCAACGCGGTTAAAATTACAACGGGAACAAAAATCGATGCAATTTTATCCGCCAATTTTTGAATAGGAGCTTTTGAGCCTTGCGCTTCTTCAACCATTTTGATGATTTTTCCGAGAACGGAGTTATCGCCAAGTTTCTCTACCTTAAAATTGAATGAGCCGCTTGTATTAAATGTACCGCCTATAACTTTTGCGCCGATCGATTTTTCAACCGGCATACTTTCACCGGTAATCATTGATTCATCTATATATGAACTGCCCGAAATTATCTCACCATCCGCCGGAATATTTTCACCCGGTTTAACAATTAGAATATCTCCGATTCTTAAATCGGAGTAAGAAATAATTTCTTCTTTCCCATTTCTTTTTACCAATGCTTTATCGGGACGAAGTTTCAAAAGTTTTTTAACGGCCGAATTCGTTTTCTTTTTTGCCCTATCTTCAAGCCATCTGCCGAGTAAAATTAATGTGATTATTACTGCTGCCGTTTCAAAATAAACGTGGGGAGTATTTCCTTCCTTAACTATTAGAGCAGGGAATAAGGTTGAAAGTACACTATAACCGTATGCTGCTCCAGTTCCAATTGCCACAAGCGAATTCATTTCAGCAGAGAAATGTTTTAGGTTGTTCCAAAAGATTACGAAAAATCTTTTGCCGGAAATGAAGATTACGGGTGTGGTCAATATCAACAATATATTATTTGTAGTATCGCGATCGAGCTGCCAAATTTCTCTGAAGAAATCGAAATCATAAAACATACTTATTATGAAAATAGGAACGGTAAAGATTAGTGAAAGAAGAAAATCACGTTTTACGCCGGAGTAACTTTCTTCTTCGTGTTGATGTGAATGATCTTGTTCACTATGCTTACCGGACTCATCTTCTAAATCCAATTCGTATCCGTATTCGTGAACCTTTTTTGCTATCTCATTTAAGTCAAGCTGATCTATTTCGGATTCAAAACTCAACTTCTCGTTGGCAAAATTTACCGAGACGTTTTTAACATCGTCAAATTTGCTCACGACTTTTTCCACCCGCGCAACACAGCTTGCACAAGTCATCCCCTTAACAGGTATTGAATACTTTTTCATAATTTTAATTCACCACCTTATAACCTGCTTCTTCAATAGCGGATTTTATTTGTTTTTCGGTAACTTTTGCTTCATCAAAATCAACGTAAACTTTACCAATATCCACTTGATGTGAGTTCAATTCCAATTTGTTTAATTCCATCACAACAGCTTTTACACAGTGATGACAAGTCATTCCTTCTACTTTATATTCTTTATTCATTACTATTTCTCCTGTTGGTTTAAGTTACTGTACAAATATAAAAATGAAAGAAAGGGGAGTCGTTACAAAATTTTGAAAAAGAGTTATAAAATTTCGGCTTTGTAGTATAGCACAGATGGAACGCTAATCTTTTTGATTGTTATGATTTACGCATATTAAAAGCATAACAAATCATAAACATCATAATAAATCTGTATTCCATTTTTACGAGTTACACTTGGTCTAAGGGTTTTCGTTTTTGTGATGTGCTTTCTTTGAACTGTGTTGCGGTTAAACCAGTGTATTTTTTGAATTGACTTGAGAGATGATTAACACTTTTGTAGCCAAGAGCATATGCAATTTCACTTAATGTTTTATCTCCGTAACGTAAAAATTCCTTTACCTTTTCAATCTTTTGAAGAATTATAAAATGCTCGATAGTAGTTTGCTCAACTGCAGAAAAAATCTTACTCAGGTAGGAATAATCTTTCCCGGTTTTTTTCTCCAAAAAGTCCGAGAATTTTATGTCTTCTTCAACCTCGGAATGATGAATTTTTTTAATAATAATATTCTTAATCTGTTCAACTAATCTCTTTTTTGAATCCTCGAGGAGTTCAAATCCGTTTTCTACAAGCATTCTACTGATGGTATTTAATTCATTTATTGATAGACTTTCTTTTAATTCAACTCTGCCGAGCTCAATATCTATTATAGTATAACCGAGTTTTTTCAGTTCATCATTTACAACTTTAATACACCTGTTGCAAACCATATTTTTAATGAAGAGCTGCATAAAAAGAAAGGTTATTGGTCGGTTTTTAGAGGATGCAAATCATCTTCTGCGGAATCTGTATATTTTTTTAGAGGGTCGTCGTTAATACTTTTCAGATTCTTTTTGGTTTTCTGTTCTTCGGTTTTACTTTTTCTTTGTTCTACCGGTTTTGGTTCTCGTCTGTCGCTCGAAGGTTTCGAGGAAGGAACAAGTTCTGTTACTCTTTCAAGCCGTTTGTTTTTTTCTATCGGCGGTTCTGGTTTTTGTGCTTTGTTAGCGGGATGTTCTTTTCTTACTTCCTTTTCAACTTTTGGTTGATGAACTTCCTTTTTAACAATCTTTTTTTCCTCAACGCGAGGTTTTGTTCGAGATTTCTGATTAGTTGTTCTGTAGTGAGGTTTTAATTCCTCTTCAACCTTATTCTTATTCCGGAAAACTGTTTTGAATGGTTCTCGTTCATCGGAATCATCAAGTAAACCTTTGCTTTTTTTTACTTTATAGCTGATAAAAGATATAACGACGGTTACAACAAACAATCCGGCTGCAATTAGCAAACTATTATATATAATTGGGAGAAGTTCCATAAAAGATATATTATACTATTGTTTTGGTAATAATTAACAATAATATAAAGTTATCTTTCCTTTTGCAACTTTATTGTGGTGTTCTCAACTATAATTTCTTGATGGTTTGTACAGGTATTCGTCTTCGTCATCGGAATAGTACTGAATTGCCTTAAAGTTTTCATAATATTTAGGTAATGCAATTGAGCCTGATCCGCTAACGACAAATTTCTCTTTTGGGGATTCTTCCGGTCTTAGACTGTTTACTATTTCGAGCCTATTTCTAAATGAACCGGAATTTGTTCGTGTATTATATCTCTGGGTTTCATATGTCTTTGTGTATTCAGAACCGTGCCTGTTATTATTTTCTTTAATTTCTGATTGTTGAGTATCATTCAAAACGGTGGTTCTCTTCATTCCATAAGGAAGTTGAGAAGTCCTGCGAAGTTCGGGTCTCTTTATAGTAGGCACAACCTTAATAGTTCTCTGCGAGGGCAGTTTAGATTCCGGTAAGTACCTTGATGGGGTTCTATAATTAAACGATTCGTTTTCTTCATCGTCGTTGCCATTTCGATTTCTAATTTTATATGCTATATAGGAAACCGAAACAATGACAACCATTAAAATCCCAAACAAAAGCAAACTTGTATATAAAATTGGTACGAGTGACATATTTTTCCTTTCTTTTAACTATTCAGTATTATGCAAGCCTCATACCAATAATTTTGTCCGTTTTTGATTCAAAAAAAGAATTATTGTAATAATAGAATGAGACTGTGTATCGAAATGAGATTGCTTGTCCGTAAAATATGAATTCAAGTAAGTTGTTATAAATAAATAAATTATAGAGATTCTTAGTTTGATTTTATAAAGGATTTTGATATTTTTCTAAGCTCTATATAAAAGAATTGGTAAAATCCAAGGGTTGATTATGACAAAAGCCGACATAGTGGAAAAAGTTGCATCGGGAACCGGGCTTACAAAGCTTGAAACCGAGGCAATAATTGAAGGTTTTCTAAATACCGTGATTCATTCACTTCGTGAAGGAAAAGGTATTGAAATTAGAGGTTTTGGCAGCTACAAAGTGAAAAAGAAGAACTCAAGGTATGCTCGCAATCCCCGTACCGGAGAAAAAGTTTTTGTTGAAGAACATTATGTCCCTGTTTTTAAGTTTTCAAAAGACTTTAAAGCAGCTGTTGATAGAGGAATGAAAGAAGTAGAAAAAAAGAAGTAAAATTAAGAGGGATATTATCACCGAAGAAATAAAAAATAGCGATTACCTCCGCTGTTCAATTTGCGGTACCGAAAATAAACTCGGCTCAAGTTATTGTGAAGAATGTGGGGCTAAATTAACTGATGGTGAAATAAAGAATGAAAAACCCCAGAAGAAAAATCAAAATTCCGGGCAAAAGAAGAAAATTAAAGAGCAGCAAAGTAAAACAGAAAAAAAAGTTATAAACTCTGTTAAACTTGTTTATACAATTGTTCTTTTGATTATTGTTGGTAGTGTCATTCTTTATTTGTCGGGTGTATTTGATGAGCCTGCTGTATCGAAAGTAACGCAGCAGCAACCGATGGATGACTTCCATCGTGGTGCAGATTTATCGCAGCTCCAAGAAATTAACCGTCTCCGTGAACTTGTTACAAATAACCCGGCTGATCACGAATCGATATTGCACTTAGCACATTTACTGAATGATTCCGGGTTCAAAGAAGAATCAATAAAGTGGTACAAGCAGTACTTAAAAGATCACGGTGACGTTGCAGATGTTTGGGTTGATATGGGAGTATGCTACTTTGACTTAAATGATTTTGATAACGCAATCTCTTCTATGAAAAAGGGAATTGAGCTAAATCCCCAACACCAAATTGCACATTTTAATTTGGGAATTGTAAACTATACAATGGGAAATTTAAATGAAGCTGTCGAATGGTGGAATAAAGCGATAGAGCTTAATCCAGCATCAGACATAGCAAATAAAGCAAGAGAATTAATTAATACTAACACGAATCTTTAGGAGGAATTTTCCGATGCCAAGTGGAAAGAAAAGAAAACGTCATAAAATGTCAACGCATAAGCGTAAAAAAAGACTCAGAAAAAACAGACACAAAAAGAAAAAATAGTTTTTAATAATATTCTAGTTCTTTGAAACGAAATTTTGGAAAGATGGAATGATGTGGGAATTCTGCATTCTATGTTGTGTAATTATTTCCCATTATTCCATATTTCCTTTTTTCAAACTTCCAACTTAACTTACCATAGTATAAAAATTCATTCAAGCCGACTTAGCTCAGTTGGTAGAGCAAATCATTCGTAATGATTAGGTCATCGGTTCGAGTCCGATAGTCGGCTCAGTGGATAAAAACAATAACAACGAAAATTTCTCGTTCTTCAACATATATCTTTTTTAAATTTAATGTTAAGTGAATATATCGATGCTAAACAAAAGGATTAACGAAAATGAATAACGGTAAAGTAAAATTCATTTATTGGCAAGACGAAAACTTTTAGTTAGGGTATTTAGAAAACTATCCGGATTATGTTACTCAAGAAAAGTTTTGAAGACCTGAAAGAGCATCTCAAGAATAAAAGAGATTAGTGAAGGAAATATTCCTAATGTTCGTAAGGCTGCTGAGTTTGAGTTAACTTGAAAAGAAGAAACTTAATCAAAGAAGTAGAGAAAAGAGGTGCAATCTTCATTCGTCATTGCGGAAAGCATGATTGTTATCAAAATTCTAAGACAAAAGTTTGACAACCAATACCAAGGCATAAGGATAGAAATGAATTTCTTCGGCAGGCTATGATAAAAATTATCATAAGCTTGGAAACATTTCTGCTTGGCGTATTTAAACTTTTCTTAACTACTATTTTCATTTCCATTCACTTATTTTTTACTTCTTGAAATCAAAAAAATCTTGTATATGGATTACAAATTAAGATCGAAGCGGAAATATTTTTTCTTAGTTACATCGTTATTAATTTTATTCACTTCATGTTCAAAAGATGTAGTAAAACAAATTCCGCAAAAATTTCCATCCGAGATTAATGTTTACTTCAATAAAGATGCTGATACAAGTTATGCCTTCCCGAATAACAAAGCGAACTTCAATGTTAATTTTGAAGACATTCTGATTAATAGAATAAACAAAGCCTCTTCTACAATTGATATGATGGCTTACGAAATTAATCTGCCGAGATTGACAAACGCACTTATAAAGAGAGCAAGTGAAGGAATAAAAATTCGTTTTATAATTGATGCAAAAAGTTATGATGAAGAGTTAGAAGATGATACCGTAACGGTTGAACGTTATACACTGATGAGATTATATCTTGAAAAAATGAATCGCGGCAAAGATTTGAAGGTTGGTACTGACGATGATATTGTGTTATTATCGGATTCGCCGATTTTTACAGTAACGGATACGACACTACGCAAAAAATATGATCTTCCAACTTTTTATGAAGATTATGAAGATGTTAATCTGAAAATCGGCAATAAAACAATTTCGGGGAATTTACTTGTTGATGCAGAACGCAAACCGGACTGTAGTGATTGTTATTATTCTCCCGGTTCCCAGATGCATAACAAGTTTGCAATAATAGATACTCAATGGGTATTTACCGGAAGTTGGAATTTTACAGTAACCGGTCTATACGGTACTGAAGAAAATATGAAACAAGGCAATCTTAACGGGAATCAAAACCACATCATCGAAATTAGAGATAGACAGCTTGCTTCAATCTACTTAACAGAATTTGAAGAAATGTGGGGAACTAATCAATTTTTACCCGATCCGGGTTCGGCTAAATTCCACAAAAGAAAAAAAGATAACACCGAACATATATTAGATATTAACGGCAGCAGAGTTGAAGTTTATTTCAGTCCCTCGGATAATGTTCTCGATAAAATAACTAATACGGTAGAACGTGAAGCAACACGTTCGGTTTACTTTACAATTTTTGCCTTCTCATATCAACCGCTCGTAGATGTATTAAAAGTAAAATGGGAAGGGAGTATCGAAGATATGCAGGGTGAAAGAACAGACTTTGATTTGAAAGGTATATTCGATGCATCATTTTGGAACCAGTGGTGGTCAGCATCAATAAATATGACAGGCAGAACCCCCTCGAGAACTTCGGAACTTCACCCCATGAGAAGATGGAAAAATCCTGCACCCGTATACCGCGATCGAGAACCAAGAAAACTCCACGCAAAAACAATGATAATTGATGAAGGCGTTGTTATTGTCGGCTCAGCTAATTGGAGTGAAAATGCCGACTCACAAAACGATGAAAACACCCTGATCATTTACGACAGATTCATTGCAAATCAGTTTATGCAGGAGTTTAGAAAAAGATAAAGGCAAATGAGACGCTTTGTCTATATTAAATTATAACCTCCCGTAAGAAAAGGGTTGCGTTTAATTTCAGCAATGCATATGTTTTAATCGTTTCAAAGTTTTCAAATGAATAAAAATCCCAATGAGTTCCGAAGAAAGAGTTAAAAGAGAAATAATTCAAAATTTTGGTCACGCCTACCGCGCATTCGGTCTAAGCAAATTAATGGGTCACGTTGTTGCATTGCTTATTTATTCACCAGAACCGATTTCACTTGATGATATTTGTAAGAGTTTAGGAAGAAGCAAAGGTCCAATAAGTCAAATTATGAAACGCTTACGTGATCGCAATCTTATTAGAAGAGTGTGGCACGAAAACAGTCGCAAAGATTATTATGAAATCCAACCGGAAATTTTTGAAAACGCTTTCCGCAATAACTTTGAACTAATAAAATCCAATACCCGTCTTGCCAAACAACTGAAAACACTTGTAGTGAAAGAGAAAAATAAAAACTTAGAGACTCTTAAAAACCGGTTGACTGAAATGCAGAGATTTTATGAGCTGACCGAGAAACACTATAATAATTTTTTGGATGAATGGGAAGTAGAGCGCGAAAAAATATATTCTAAATAAGAAAGCTTTTTTTCTTAATAACATTTTTTATTGATTGAACGTTTTAAATTTTTGAAACGTTAAAAACGTTAAGAGGAATAAAATGAAAAGATTAACTGGGAAAACCGCGGTAATAACCGGCGGGGCACAAGGAATTGGAAAAGCAACTGTTATTAAATTTGTTGACGAAGGGGCTAATGTTGCTATTTGGGATTTGGATGAAGAAAAAGGAAAACAGTTGTCTGATGAATTGAATAAAGATGAAATAAAGGTAACCTTTTACAAAGTGAACGTGGCCGAAGGTGAAGAAGTAAAATCAAATATGCAGAAAGTTATTGCGGATTTCGGTCAAGTTGATATCCTAATAAATAATGCAGGGATCACTAAAGATGCAACATTAAAAAAGATGACTGCTGAGCAATGGCAGCAGGTTATTGATGTAAATCTAACCGGTGTTTTCAACTGCACTCAAGCCGTGTCAGAACATATGGTTGAAAGAGGCAGCGGAAGAATAATTAATGCTTCCTCAGTAGTTGGTTTATATGGTAATTTTGGTCAAACTAATTACGTTGCAACTAAAGCCGGTGTTATAGGAATGACAAAAGTTTGGGCACGTGAACTTGGGAGAAAAGGAATTTGTGTTAATGCCGTTGCACCCGGTTTCATTGCAACGGAAATGGTTGCCGCTATGCCGGAGAAGGTAATCAAAATGATGGAAGAGAAAACTCCGCTCGGTAGACTCGGTAAACCCGAAGACATTGCAAACGCTTATTGTTTTCTGGCAAGTGATGAAGCTTCATATATTAACGGTACCACCTTAAGTGTGGACGGTGGAATAATTACTTAACTGATCGAGGATATTTGATGAGAAATGCTGTTATAAAATCTGTCGGCGCTTATGCTCCTGAAAAAGTTATTCCGAATTCATATTTCAATGAGTTACTCGGTGAAGATGTTGATACTTGGTTAAGAGAAAATTTAACAATAAAAGAAAGAAGATGGTGCAGCGAAAATCAAGCTACAAGTGACTTGGCAGTTGAGGCTTCAAAAATAGCTTTGAAACGTGCAAAGCTTAGGCCGGAAGATATTGATTTATTAATTGTCTCGACTGATACACCGGATTATATATCTCCATCAACAGCTTCCGTTGTGCAGGATAAACTAAAAGCAGTAAATGCGGGAACATTTGATATTAATACTGCTTGTGCAGGATTTGTTACTGCAATCGATACGGCTTCAAAGTTTATTAAAGCTGATGAAAACTACAACAATATTCTTGTTATCGGTGCATATGCTATGAGTAAGTATTTAGATCTGTCTGACAAAAAAACAGTAACACTTTTTGCCGATGGTGCAGGAGCTGTTGTCTTATCTGCTGAAGATACAATTGAACGAGGTTACCTGGGAAGTCAATTGCATAGCGAAGGTCAATACAACGGATGGATGGGGATTTACGGCGGCGGTACCGCCAATCCGCTTACTCCCGAAAAAGTTAAGGCAAAAGATCACCTGCTTAAGTTCGTTAAGAAATTCCCGAAAGAGATTAATCCTACAACTTGGACAAGAATGATTACGGAAGTAACTAAGAAACAAAATTTATCACCAAAAGATGTAAAACATTATTTCCTAACACAAATAAATATTAATTCTATTTGGGAAACGATGGACAATCTTGGAGTTGAAAGAGAAAGAGCACATACGGTTATGGATAGATTCGGTTATACCGGTTCAGCCTGTATACCAATGGCATTAAATGATGCATACGAAAAGGGAGAGTTGAAGGAGGGCGACCCTATCGTTTTTATGGGTTCAGGTGGGGGGCTGGCTTTTGCTTGTGCGCTGTTTAAGTGGTAAATGGAGGGACTTAAGTTCCCGGTTTACTGGTTCTTTTGTCCGTTGCCTGAAGGCAACGGTAAGTGAAGATTAAAAAATTACCGTCTGCTTTAGCGGACGGACAAATAGAAGGATAACAATAATGGGTTTTAACCCCATTATTAAAATTAATTGAGATAATAAATGAACATTGCATCAAGCGAATTAATAATAGCCGGTTGGATTTTGGTTATCTTCTATGCGGGAGTAATTCTATTCTTTGTTGTTAGGGGAGCACTCAAAAACAAAAGTATGCAGGATTATGCAGTTGGCAACATTGCATTCTCACCTGTAGCTGTTGGTTTGGCGCTTGCTGCATCAATGACGAGTGCGGCAACGTTTATTATAAATCCCGGCTTTATTGCGTTCTATGGTATAAGCGGTGTTATTTCTTATGCGATTGTTCTTCCTATTGCCGCTATGGTTTCTCTTGTTGTTCTTACAAAAGGATTTAGAAAACACGGCAGCAGTGTTAAAGCTCTTACTATGGCTCAATGGATGGGAACACGTTATAACAGTAAAAACTATTCTCTCTTCTTTGCTTTTCTTTCTCTGCTGCTTATAACATTTATTGTTTTGATTGCTGTCGGTTTAGCAAAGGTACTTTCCAAATCTCTGAACGTTGATGAAATATATATGATGGTCGGTATCGTGATTTTCATTTTCGGATATATGATGTTTGGCGGTGCAAACTCGATGGTTTATACCAATACAATTCAAGCAATATTAATGTTGGTTGTTGCTTTTATTTTGCTCGGTTCCGGTTACGAACATTTCAGTAACGGTGTTCACGGATTTCTCGATAAGCTAAGAAGTATTGATCCCAAGCTTGTGCAAACCTATAACGATAACAGTTTTTTATTTAGAGATTTCTTCGAAATTTTCGTCGCACAAATTGTTGTAGGTGTTGCTATTGTTTGTCAACCGCACATAATTACGAAATCTCTTTTATTAAAGACCGACAAAGATGTAAATAAATATCTAATTGCCGGTGTTATTACTGAAATGATTTTCTTCTTTGTAGTTTTCACAGGCTTATATGCAAGGATCACTTTCCCGGATTTAATGGTTGACGGATCTCCTCTTAAACTTGACGGCGTTATTTCTGCATATGTTGTTGCAGAGTTTCCTGTTTATGTTGGTTTGGTTGTTGTACTTGGTTTAATATCCGCCGGTATCTCTACAATAGAAGGATTAATCCAATCTCTTTCAACAACTGTTACGTCGGATATTGCAAAACCACTTTTCGGTAAGCATTATCCGAAAGAAGAGAGTAAACGAGAAAAATTTGAAATGGGTCTAAACAAGATTGTCATTGCTTTAATTGGAGTTGTAGCAATTTATATGTCATACGATCAAATGATAAATCCTAAACTTAGCGTAGCAATCTTCGCGCAGAATGGAGTCTACGCATATTTCTCGGCAGCCTTTGTCCCAATTTTATTCGGAATGTTTTTGAAAGATGTAAAAAAGATCGTCCCAATTACAGCTTCACTTACTGCGGTGATTGTTCACTTCAGTTTTTATTACGGACAAATCAAGGTTCCCTCTACCGTTGCTACCGGAGAAAATCCGGGTGTTGCTGCAGCTATGGCAATTTTAACCTCGTTGGTTGTAGGCGGATTTATTTATTTATCAACAAGGAGAAAACAAAGTGTTTAATACTCAATTCGATTGGATAGCGAGATGGGCAAAGTATACTCCCAATCGATTAATGTTGAGAGAATATGAAACCGGTTTGGAATGGAGTTACTCGGATTTTAATAATCGTGTAAACAACTTTGCTGTTTATCTGCGTGAAGAATTTAAGATTGAAAAAGGCGAAAGAGTTGCAGTTTACTCGAAGAATAGAGCAGAGTATGTACTATTCTTTTTTGCTTGTATTAAAATTGGTGCAGTGTTAGTTCCATTAAATTTTAGATTAACGCCCCGCGAACTCGATACTTTAATTAAAGATGCCGAACCGAAATTATTTATTTATGAAAACGAATTCGAAAAGGAAGTCAATAAGCTTCAAACACTTCAATCAATCCCGTTAAAAGAAAAAGTTGAAAATCTATCAAGAATTCTAAAAGATAAAGTTCCCAATATCACTTTTTCATATGAGCACGAAATTATTGAAACCGACCCGGTAATGATTTTATACACAGCCGGAACAACCGGGTTATCTAAAGGTGCAATAATTACACATAAAATGTTGTATTGGAATTCCATCAATACATCATTGAGATTGGATCTAACATCGCAAGATCATACTCAAAGCTTTGCACCTTTCTTTCATACGGGCGGATGGAATGTTTTGTTCACGCCGTTTGTTCATCACGGAGCTTCACATACACTCCTAACAAAATTTGACCCGGATTTAATTCTGCAGTTGATGGAAAAAGAAAAAACCACAATTCTATTTGGTGTTCCCACGATGCTGCAGATGATGGCTGAATCCGAATACTTTGACAAAGTTGATTTGGCAACAGTTAGATATGCTATTGTAGGCGGCGCGCCAATGCCTATCCCGTTAATAAACAAGTGGCACGAAAAAGGTGTTTACATTCGTCAAGGTTACGGGTTAACCGAAGTTGGCCCGAATTGTTTTTCTCTTCATCAAGATGATGCAATTCGCAAAAAAGGTTCAATCGGATTTCCGAATTTTTATGTTGAGGCAAAAGTTGTTAACGACAAAGGTGAAGAGTTAGGTCCCGACGAAGTAGGAGAACTTTGGCTTTATTCACCGGTTGTTACCCCGGGTTATTGGCGAAAAGAAAAAGAAACTAAACAATTTATCACAGACGGCTGGTTTCATACCGGAGATATGGTTCGTAAAGATGAAGAAGATTTTTATTACGTAGTAGACCGTAAAAAGAATATGTACATAAGCGGCGGTGAAAATGTTTATCCCTCCGAAATAGAAAATTATCTATATACAAATGAAGCGATTAGAGAAGTTGCCGTTATTGGTGTGCCCGATGAAAAGTGGGGAGAGGTAGGTAAAGCTTATGTCTCAGTAAAAGAAGATTCAAGGATTACCGAAGAAGAATTGAAACAATTTTGTTCGGGAAATTTGGCAAAGTATAAAATTCCTAAGTACTTCGAAATAATAGAAGAAATACCGAAGAATGACGCGGGTAAAATTGATAAAAAGAAATTACTCGAATTGCACTTAAATAAATCTAACAAACAAATTAAAGGAGATTCAAAATGAAAAAATTATTTGCGTTATTATTGATTGCGTTTGTCGCAATCAACTTCGTCGCATGCAGCAGTGATGACGATGAAGGTCCTACAGGAACAACTACTTACAAAATATCCGGTACTGTTACAGATGCTGACGGTAATGGGGTTGGAAACCAAACGGTAGAAGCGAAAAGTGCCGATGAAACAAAAACCACCACCACTGATTCGCAAGGTGCATATGAATTTACCGGTTTAAAAGCCGGCGCTACCTATACTGTTTCGGTAAACGGCACCGATTATTATTTCACTACCTCCGACAATCCCGAAGTAACTTTAAATGCAGATGCTAACGTGAACTTCACGGCAGTTGGGATTTACGGTACATGGGTTTCCGAAGGTACAAATGTTGCCCCGCTTTTAGTATCTCTCTTCGCTACTGCAAGAATTGAAGCAACATTTAATTCAAACGGAAGTTATGAAGTCGTTCAAACGGACACTTCCGGAGCATCTGTTACCTTGAGTGGAACATTCACAATGACAAAAAGTTCAGTTGATAATATATTCGAAATCACAGCTGAGCAAACAAGCCCTGCAGCTTTAACATCCACAGGTATTTTTGAAATCTATTCTGATAGCTCACCGTTTACAATGAAATATGAAATCGTTCAAACATCTCCCGATATTGGCGCAACTCCTCCTACTCCAGCTGCTGGTTTCGGAAGCACAAATGGTGGCGCATTAGGTACAATTAATGTTCAAACTTACATCAGACAATAATTTTTAATTATGGGTCTGTTTTTTAGCAGACCCTATTTTTATTATTCACTAAGTGGTGTTAGCCATGAAAAATTTATTTGTTATTATTTTGATGATTACCTCAATTATCATTGCTCAACCTAATCAAGGCTCTTGGAATTATGACGAAAATGAAGTCCCAACAGCTCATCCGAAGGAATTTCAATTTCTTGCATTTTTTATTAATCAAGGGATAAGTAATAACGTTTATGCAACAAACGATCTTCTTAAGGGGCAGACCGTTGGTCGTCTATTTGGAGGTAATACAACAACAACAGGACAAAATTCCAATTATTTTGAACAGCGCATAATTCCATTTTTGATTTATCAACCAAAGCTGCTCAACGGTAAAGCCATTCTTCGAATGTCATTTGAGATTGATTGGACTTGGGGTGATGTATCCTATGGTGCCGGTGGTAATTTTGGTTCGGCTATTTCTGCCGATCAAGTAAACCTGCAAACGCAAAATGTTGAGTTGGAATTAATACCCTTCAAAAATTTTGCAATTAATCTTGGCTTGCAGCGACTTTATGATACCCCATACAATCCTTATAGAACATTTGCAAGTACAATGCTAAAAACCGGTTACAGATTAATGTATTGGGGAACTGACGGTGTTGGAATTTCTGCAAGATACGATTGGGATTACCAAAGAATTAAAGCCGGGTATTACCAGTTGTATGAAAATAACATCAATCAAAATGATGACGTTGCCTTGTGGGAATTAAATTACGAAATGGATATTACTAAAGAATGGCGGCAAGGTATAACCGCATACTATGTTTATGATAGAGCAAATGGTGAAGGCGGTGTTTCTGTTCTTGGACAAGGATTAAACAGCAACTTAGCTCCATATAACGGTGTGTATCGATTCCCGTTAGGCTCCTTAAGTTATAAAGCAGATGTGTTTTGGGCGGGTACACATGGTAATTACAACCCCGAATTTACTATGGGTCGCTGGACTTTAAACGGTTTCTTTATGGCAAACTTTGGGGAAGTAACAACAGAGCAAGACGGTATAATTAAAAAGGCTGCAGATATTTTTGGTTATGCGGCTAATCTTAGAGCCGGTTACAAGTTTGGTCAAACCGCAGATGACAATATAATGCTCGATGTCTTTTATGCTTCCGGTGATGATAACGATCTTGATGATAAAAAATACAGCGGTGTTCTTACCGGTAATAATTGGGGTTCACCGGGAGGAATAATGGTTAGTCATGGTGCTTATTTACTTTACCCTCACGGAAATGTTGTAAATAGATATATAGCCGCAGTAAATGATTTATCAAACATGGGTCTTGGCCAAATTGGAGGAACACTAAATTTTTCAAAATCATTTATACCTCATAAAATGACGGGTAAAGTTGGAGTTGCAGCAGCGCAAAGCTTGGTAGAGCCAACAGGCGGTGGTAAAATGATTGGCTCCGAAGTTAACGCAATGATAGGTTATAAACCTGCTGTTTATATGGATGTTGAATTACACGCTGCGTATTTGTGGCTTGGCGATTTTTATGATAGTAAGGAAACCAATGGTGATGTTGATGTGAAACCTGATAACCCATTTACTGTTTTTGTTGTATTCAAGTGGTTGATGTTCTAGTTTGTTAAATAATAATCATTGAGAAAAAAATGAGAAATATAAAAGTAACTATATCGATACTTCTAACGAGTTTACTAATTGCTTGTTCACCTTATGGGAATTTGAGTAAAATGGAATTTGAAGATTTGCAATACCCGTACGAAGTACATAAAGTAAAATTGGATGACGGAAGAACAATAGCTTATGTTGATGAAGGGAGCTCCAATGAAGTTATAATCTTTGTTCACGGTCTCGGAAGTTATCTGCCCGCATGGAAGAAAAATATTGAAGGGTTGAAAAATGATTTCAGAACAATTGCACTTGATCTTCCCGGTTACGGAAAATCGAGTAAAGAACTTCATCCCGGAACTCCGGAGTTTTACGCTGATGTTATAGTTCAATTTATGGACAAGCTCGGAATTGAAAAAGCAAACATAAGCGGTCACTCTATGGGCGGGCAAGCTGCAATTACAATGGCTCTTAAATATCCTGATCGTGTAAAGAATTTGATTCTTGTCGCGCCGGCAGGAATAGAAGAGTTCACCGAAGGACAAAAAGAATGGTTTAGAGAAGTGATGACAGTTCAAGGAGTTAAATTAACCCCGGTTAATACTCTTCGAGCTAATGTATACGCTAACTTTTACAACATGCCCGAAGACGCAGAATTTATGATTACCGACAGAATCGCTCTTCGTGATGCAGAGCAATTCGAAAATTATTGTTATACCGTTGTTCAATCGGTAAATGGGATGGTAGATCAGCCTGTTGTTCATTTACTCGATAGAATTTCTCGACCCACATTAATTGTCTTCGGTGAAAATGACAACTTAATACCAAATCCTTATCTTAATCCCGGTTTTACCCGTGAGATAGGTGAGAAAGGAAACAAATTGATTCCGAACAGTAAATTAGTAATGATCCCCGAATGCGGGCACTTTTTGCAGTTCGAAAAGCCTGACGTTTTTAACAAGGCTGTTCGAGAATTTTTGAAATAACCCGATTTCTTCTTCGGGGCTGTCTCAAAAGCTTTGGTTTTCTCGATACATTCCGACCTGAAGCGTCGGAACACTCGAAAACCACTCAAATTCAGCGGTCATTGAGTAGCCCGTGCTTTTTGGCCGTATCGAAATGACCTTTTGAGACAGCCCCATCATTTAATAAACCTCCATATCCGTTTCTCCAATTCCTTATTTCATAAAAAGTTACCTGTGTCAAAAACATAATTTTTGTGGAAAAAATGCTTGACTTTACAATACCAAAAGCGTTATTTTGGGGATAGGTGGGGAAAAGTGTTGAATTTACCCAAATATTAAGTTTAAAATTATGTTCGTAGGCAGCTTTAAATATTCGATTGATGCAAAAGGTAGAATTGCTTTACCGGCTAAATTGCGTAAATATGTAAGCCCGGAGGCTAATGATACCTTTATTCTCACCCGTGATTCTGCCAAATGTATAGATATTTATCCGATGGATATTTGGAAAGCTTTGGTTGATGAGAAGTTGAGAAGATTAAATCAATTCGACCCGAAAGAATCAATGTTCCTCCGTCTGTTTTTACAGGAAGCTGCCGAAGACACCCTCGATTCGCAATCAAGACTACTAATACCCAAAAGTTTAATAGAGTACGCAGAAATTAAGAATGAAGTTTTCATCTTAGGCTCGGTAAACAAGATTGAAGTGTGGAACCCGGATGTTTATGAAAATTATGCAAAAGAAAATGCAGCTTCATACGAAGAGATTGCAAAAGATGTAATGAAGCGTGATGAATAAGCTTGTTCATCAACCGGTTCTATTAAGCGAAAGTATTGAACAACTGATCACCAATCCTAATGGAATTTATCTTGATGCTACAATCGGTTTTGGTGGTCATTCCAAAGAGTTCTTAAAAAAGCTGAGTAAATCGGCAAAACTTGTTGGGATTGATAAAGACGATAACGCTTTTCAATTCTGTAAAGAAATGTTTAAAGACGACAAACGGGTTTTGCTTTACAAAACAGGATTCAAAGATATTGATCTTATTTCAAAGATCGAGTTCATTGATAAATTTGACGGCATCTTTGCTGATTTGGGAGTTTCCTCATTTCAGCTTGATGAATCTGATTCGGGATTTACATATAGAGAAGAATCTCTTCTCGATTTAAGAATGAATAAAGAGGAAGGCATTCCGGCTTACAGAATCTTAAATGAATTTGACGAAAAGGAAATTGCCGATATTCTTTTTCATTACGGGGAAGAGAAAAACTCTAGAAAACTTGCTCGGTTAATTAAAGATGAGGTTTCAAAAAAAAAGATCACCACAACAACTCATCTTAAAGAATTAATCGAACGTTCAACCCCGCAGCCCTATGTATTCAAAACATTATCGAGGGTGTTTCAGGCGCTGCGGATTTATGTAAATAACGAATTGGATGAACTGAAGGAGTTTTTAGAAAAGTCTATTGATCTCTTAAGTCCGGGAGGAAGAATTGTAATTATAAGTTACCATTCTTTAGAAGACAGAATAGTCAAAGAACAATTTAAGTATGAAAGTCTTGATTGTATCTGTCCTCCTGGAACACCGGTTTGCATTTGTGATAAAGAAAAAAGGGTTAACATAATTACAAAAAAACCGGTTGTTCCTTCTGAAAAAGAGATAAAAGAAAATAGACGGGCGCGAAGCGCAAAATTAAGAGTGGCAGAAAGGGTATGAACAAAAGCAATTTTGTTAAAAATCTTGTTTTTCTTATCGCATTAATTTGCTTGTGGATTTTCCCGCACCTTTTTCTCAGCTCTGAAATTGATCTCTTAAAAAACCAAGAACAAAATCTCAGAATTTCTCTCAAAGTACTCAACGACAAAATTGAGAGATTGGTTGAGAATGATTTAAAATCATTGCAAAGCGAAGAAAGAATTGTACGAATTGCTTCGGATTCTCTCGGCTTAGTCAGGTCACTTAAACCATTTGATGAAATTATAATAGATAACAATCGCGTAAAGCAGATTGAAAAAATTGTAAACGAGGATTATGATTAATTCACGTGCACTCTTAGTTACTTTTATTCTTATTGCCGGCTTTGCAGCTTTGACTGTAAGGCTGTTCAATATACAGGTGCTCGATCATAATTATTATTCGGAGATTGCAAAAAATCAGCAAGATAAAGCTCTCGTTATTAAAGCCGAAAGAGGATTAATTAAAGACCGCAACGGAGAAATCCTTTCTTACACTCAAGATGACGTTTCCTTTTTTGTTGATACGAGAATGCTCGATTCAGCTTCAAGGAAGAAAATAGCAGCCAAATTTTCCGAAGTGTTTTCTAAAAGCGAAGAACACTACTTGAAGTTGATGGAATCGAAAAAGGGAAACGTCTTTTTGGAAGAAAAAGCTCCACGTGAAAAACTTCTTTCATTTAAAAACTTTGTAGTAGATGGACTGGTTACAATCGAAGACCCGACGAGAGTTTACGGTAACGGTTCTCTTGCAGCACATTTATTGGGATATGTAAATAACGACTTAATCGGCTTAGACGGTGTTGAAAGAGTTTTTGATAATTATTTAACCGGAACGGACGGACTTCTGTATGTTGAGCGTGATGTTCAAGGTAGAATAATAACAGTTAAAGAAGAAATGTCACGTCAGCCCAAACCCGGAAGCGATGTCTATTTGACAATTGATACTAAGTATCAAAAAATTCTTGAGCAGGAATTAAAAAAAGGTGTTGATGACTGCGGTGCTGCTTCGGGGTTGGGGATTTTAATGAATCCGAACACCGGAGAAATTATTGCATTGGCAAATTACCCGACTTTTAATCCCTCAAAATACTTTGCCTCTGATGATAAAATTAGACGCAACAGGGCATTAACCGATACATATGAACCCGGCTCTACGATGAAAGCTATTACAATGGCTATCTTGCTTGATGAAGGACTTGTAGACGAAGATGAAATTATTGATACGGAAAACGGTAGGTATAAAATTGCAAACGCGAGTATCTTAGATGTTCATAAATACAAAAAACTTACCGTACGTGAAGTTCTTGAACAATCGAGCAATGTAGGAATAACAAAATTAGTAGATAGGATTGACGATAGAACGTTTTATAAATATTTGCGTGATTTCGGTTTCGGAAATTCTACCTCAATTTCACTGCCCGGTGAATCAGCAGGTTTTTTAAAGAAACCCGATTTCTATTCTACCTTAAGCAAACCGTTTATGGCATTCGGTTATGAAATTGCCGTTACCCCGATTCAAATGGTAACTGCATTCTCAGCATTAATAAACGGCGGTATTCTTTATCAACCTCGTATTGTTGAGCAAATTGTTGATGAACACGGAAGAACAATTGAAAAATTTGAACCGGTGAAAATCAGAAATGTGATTTCAGGTGAAACTTCGGAACGAATTAAAAACTTACTATTTGGTGTAGTAGAACACGGAACCGGCAAGTTAGCCCGTTGCGATAACATGCTTGTCGGTGGTAAAACGGGAACAGCACAAAAGTTCATCGATGGTGAATATGTTAAAGATTACAATGCATCTTTTATCGGGTTTTTCCCCGCAGATAAACCTGAAGTAGTTGGACTGATTTTAATCAGTTCTCCCGCCACCGGAAAGTACGGTGGAGTTGTTGCAGCTCCCGTCTATCAAAGAATCGTCAATCGCCTTGTTGAAGAAGATATAAATGTTATTCCGCAGAGGATTACTATTGCACGTGAACAAGAATCAATAGATGAAATTTTGGCTCTTTCAATAGAAGAAGAACCTGTTTTTCTGCAGACAGCAAATATTTCAGAGTATACTCCTAAGGTAGAACAAGTTAATCAGTACGCAAGTAGAATTACGATGCCTAATTTAATAAACCGTTCTCTAAGAGATGCATTAGCGGTGCTTAATGAAATGGGATTAAGATACGATATTGAAGGAAGCGGTAAAGTTGTTGAACAAAGCATTAAACCCGGTACGGAAATTTCTTACGGATCTATATGCAGAATTAAATGTGAAGCAAGTAATACATTAAGAACATTAGGGCTCTACTAATGAAATTATCCGAAGTCTTAAATAATGTTCACGTTATACAAGTTTCCGGTAATGCCGAATCGGTAGAAGTTAAAGATGTAACAATCGATTCTAGAACTGTAAAAGACAACTCAATTTTTGTAGCTATTAAGGGATACAAAACTGACGGACACAGGTTCATATTCGACTCGATTAACAAAGGTGCTTCGGCTATTGTTTTAGAAGATAATTATGCAGTACCCGATCAAGTGTTTGATAAAGCCGGTTTAGTAAAGATACTTGTTAAAAACAGTAGAAAAGCATTATCGGAAATTTCGAATGAGCTTTACGGTAAGCCTTCACAAAAATTAAAAGTGATAGGAATAACCGGTACAAAAGGGAAAACCACTACCGCTTTTTATTTGAAATCTATTTTGGAAGCCGGGGGAGAAGATTGCGGTCTGATTGGTACTATTGCCAACTATGCCGGAAGCAAAGAATTAAAAGCGAGACTTACAACACCCGAAGCAAACGAAATAAACCAAATGATGCTGGAGATGTTAAAAGCAAAGGCCAAATACTGTGTGATGGAAGTTTCGTCTCATTCGCTCTACTTAAATAGAGTTGCGGATATTGATTTTGACTCGGCAATATTTACAAACATAGCATCAGACCACTTGGATTTTCATAAAACGTTTGAAAACTACCGGGATGCAAAGAAGATTTTATTCGAACTACTGAAACCTGAAGCTACTGCTGTTTACAATATAGACGACGAAAATGCAACTACTGTTATAAACGGCACAAAGGCAAAAACATTTTCGTTCGGTACAAATTTGAATTCGTATTATAAAATTGATCAAATTCAATATGACTTTACCGGTACACGGTTTAACATCACTTATAAAGAGAACAAATACGAAGTAGAAACAAAGTTGTTGGGTTTATTCAATGTTTACAACGCAACTGCTGCTTTTGCCTCGGCAACTTCGATGGGTATTGAAGTTGAACAAGCGCTCTTTGGAATAAAAAATACTCCATACGTTCCGGGCAGATTTGAATTGATTCAAAAAGGTGAGAAAAAAGTAATAATAGATTACGCTCATAATGCAAGCAGTTTGGAATCAGTGTTAAAATCAATTCAACATATAAACAAAGATGGTAGATCCATCCACACCGTGTTTGGCTGCGGCGGAGACCGTGATAAAACTAAGCGTCCTATAATGGGAAAAATTGCCGACGAACTAAGCGACGTAATTTATGTTACATCGGATAACCCGAGAACCGAAGACCCAAGCAAAATTATTGATGATATTGTGAAAGGAATTAAACGAAGCGACTATCACAGAATTGAAAACAGGGAAGAAGCAATTAAAACCGCTATTGAAAATTCCGAAGACAACGCCGTTGTTTTAATTGCAGGTAAAGGACACGAAACATATCAGGAAATAAACGGAGTGAGAAATTATTTCTCCGATAAAGATACAGCACTAAAATATTTGGGCCGATGAAAAAAATTACAATAACATTGGAAGACCTTTTCAATTTACCAACAGCGGTAATTTATAATCCCGATGATTATAAGCCCGTTTGCTCCGTATCGATAGATACCCGAAATCTCAAAAAGGGTTCACTGTTTGTTGCAATAAAAGGAAAAAGAACAGACGGTCATAAATATGTAAAAGATGCAATTGAATACGGGGCATCGGCAGTTCTTATTTCAAAAAGAAAAGAAAAAGAATTTAGAAAACTCAAAGTTCCGTATATAACTGTAGAGAATACAATTAAGGCTTACGGTCATCTTGCAAATATTTGGAGAAATAAACTTAATGCTGTAGTTATTGGGTTGACGGGAAGTAACGGAAAAACCAGCACCAAAGAAATGCTTGCGACACTTTTATCAGCCAAATTCTCAGTAACGAAATCAGTTGCAAACAATAATAATCATATTGGTGTCCCGTTGACCCTTTTCTCGGCAAATGAAAAAACAGAGGCGGTAGTTTTAGAAGAAGGAACTAATCACTTTGGCGAAATTGAATACATCGCAAAAATTTCGCAACCTGATGTTGCATTCATTACAAACATCGGTGACTCTCATCTGGAATTTTTAATTGACCGTGACGGAGTGTATAAAGAAAAATCTGCTCTTCTTAACGTTACAAATGAAAATGGCGGTATAGTTTTAATTAATAACGATGATCCGTATCAACGCAAGAATAAAAAGAAATTTAAAAATGTCATTACATACGGATTTAAAGGCAGGGTTGATATAAAGGCAACATCTTTTAAAACAAATAAAAAGGGTTTCCCTGAAGTTGTAATTGAAGGTAAAGGAAAGAAAATAAAAGCTGTGCTTCCTGTACTGGGTAAATCAAATGTTCAAAATTACTTGTCCGCAGTCAGTTCTGCAATTGCTGTTGGTTTAACAAAAAAAGAAATTGTTGAAGGAACAAAAAAGATTGTCTCGGTTAAAGGCAGACTTGAACCATATGTAACCGATTCGACAATGTTGATTGACGACACTTACAACTCAAATCCTGATTCTGTTAAAGCAGCAGTTGATGTTCTTAAAGATGTAAAAAATTACAAAAGAAAAATTATGATTCTCGGGGATATGCTTGAACTCGGCAAAAGAAAAGAAAAACTTCACGCAGAACTCCGCGAACCGATTATGAATGGAAAGATTGATGAAGTCTATATGCACGGTAAACTTATGAACAATCTTTATGACGCTTTGCCTTCAACCAAAATTGCAACCTTGCACTTTTCATTACGGGAAAGTTTAAAACGATTTGTTACTCTGATGGATATCAACGATGCTGTTATTTTGGTTAAAGGTTCACGCGGAATGAAAATGGAAGAGTTTTCCGAAATTATTAAAAAGAGAATGAAATAATGTTCTACTATTTGTTCGATTATATTAACGAGACTTTTAGCCCGCCGGGATTCGACATTTTCCGGTTCTTAACTTTCCGTTCCGCATTAGCCGCAATCACGGCATTGATCTTGGCTTTTTATATTGGACCGAAACTGATAGACTATCTTCACAAAAAACAAATCGGTGAAATGGTTCGCGAAGACGGTCCGCAAACACATAAAGCAAAAGCAGGCACTCCTACAATGGGTGGAATTATAATTATGATTTCTGTTACGATTCCTATTCTATTGTGGAGCGATATAAAAAGTACATACATAATTTTAACAACTGCCGGAATGCTGGTTCTTAGCCTCGTTGGATTTATCGATGACTATTTAAAAGTAGTTAAAAAATATCCGAAAGGATTGATTGCAAAGTATAAGTTGGTCGGACAAATTTTTGTGGGATTAGTTGTAGGTGCTGTAATTTATTTTTCACCTGAGTTTGCACAGTATAATACCCAGACAACTTTGCCGTTTTTCAAAAATCTAAATTTTGATTTCAGCTATCTATATATACCGGCTGTTGTATTTATCATTACGGCAATATCAAACGGTGTAAATCTTACCGATGGTTTAGACGGATTGGCAATGGGAACTATGACAATTGTGATGCTAACTTTGGCAATCATTGCATATATATCCGGCAACGTAATTTACTCTGATTATCTTAACATAATGTACTTACCCGGTTCGGGAGAGTTGACAGTATTTATTGCGGCGTTTATCGGTGCCGGTCTCGGTTTCTTATGGTTTAATTTTTATCCCGCTCAAATTTTTATGGGTGATACAGGTTCGCTTGCAATCGGAGGCGCTTTTGGAATTATCGCAATTCTTGTAAAAAAAGAATTGCTGATTCCTATTCTCGGTGGAATATTTTTTCTCGAAACCGTTTCGGTGATTATTCAAAGATTGTACTTCAAATACACCAAGAAAAAATACGGCGAGGGCAGAAGAGTTTTCTTAATGGCTCCAATTCATCATCATTTTGAAATGAAAGGGTGGAGCGAACCTAAAATAGTAATCCGGTTTTATATCATTACTATAATTCTGGCAATAATAAGTTTAGCTTCATTCAAAATTCGTTAATGGATATAACAAACAAAAAAATATCGATAATTGGTGCTGTACGAAGCGGAATAGCTGCCGCAAAACTTGCGAAAGATAAAGGTGCAACTCCGTTTGTTTCTGACTCTGCCGGAATCGAAAAACTAAGCGATGCTAAAAAGCAATTTGATGAAATGAAGATAGAATACGAATTCGGTGATCACACAGATAGAATTTATAATTGTGATTTTATCGTTACAAGTCCCGGCGTACCGGGTGATTCTCCGGTTTTAATTAATGCAAAAGAAAAAGGAATAGAAATTTACAGCGAAGTTGAATTTGCGTCATGGTTTTGTAAAGGAAAAGTTGCGGCTATTACAGGAACAAACGGTAAAACAACTACTACTGCTTTACTCAATTATGTTTTGAATGAATCGGGTATTAATTGCTTTGCAGCCGGTAATATTGGTGATGCATTTACGGGAATTGTAAGCAAAGTTACGGAAGATGATTACGTGTCCCTGGAAACATCAAGTTTTCAACTTGATCATATAAAATACTTTAAGCCGAATTTTGCAATGATTTTGAACATTACTCCCGATCACTTGGATAGATATGAAAATTCTTTTGAAAAATATAAAGCAAGCAAATTTAGAATATTTGAAAACCAAACGGATGAAGACTGTTTAATACTTAATGCGGATGACTCGACACTTAATAATGCCGCCGAAACCTCTAATGTTCAAAAATATTATTTCTCAACTAAAAAGAGACTTAACAACGGTGCTTATTTCGAAAACGGTGAATTCTTTTATACGATAAACGGTGAATCTGAAAAAGTTTGTGATGCCGCCGACTTATTTATAAAAGGCGAACATAATTACGCTAACGCGCTTGCGGTGTTAATCGTTGCAAAGAAAATAGGTTTATCAAACGAGAGTATAGCAAAAGCATTCTCATCATTTAAAGGTGTGGAACACAGATTGGAATTTGTGAGAGAGATAAATGGAATAAAATTCATTAACGATTCAAAAGCTACAAATGTCGATTCCGTTTGGTATGCATTAAAGAGTTTTGAAGAAAAAATATTGTTAATTCTCGGCGGTAAAGATAAAGGAAACGATTACGATAAAATCAAAGATTTGGTGAAAGAAAAAGTTCGCAAAATATATGCTATCGGTTCATCAAAAGAAAAAGTGTTTGAGTTTTTTAACTCCACAGTTGAAGTAGAAAAAAAAGAAACATTGCAGGAGTGTGTTAAAGCCGGACTCGAAGATGCTAAAGAAAATGAAGTTGTGTTACTGTCACCGGCATGTGCAAGTTTTGATATGTTCAATAATTATGAGCACCGCGGCGAAGTATTTAAAGAAGCGGTAATGAGTCTAAACTAATGAAACTATTAACGAGAACAATAATAGTATCGGTTGTGATGTTGATGCTCTTCGGCGGCGTGCTGGTGTTTTCAGCTAGCGGAACTTACAGCCAGGTTAAGTTTAACAATTTCTATTACCTGTTTAACTTGCATCTTTGGAAAATTTTTGCGGCAGTTGGAGTAATGATAATCTTTGCGTTAATACCGTATGAATACTATAAAAGATACAGCAAGCAGGCTATACTCGGAATAGTTGTTCTTCTTTTAATTACTCTGATTCTTGCGCCAAAAGTTAAGGGGGCTACACGATGGATAGACTTAGGGTTTATTCAGTTTCAGCCTTCGGACCTGGCAAAAATAATTTTGATAATGCACCTCGCCGTATTGATTGAAAAGAAATATGAGATCATACACGATTTTAAAAACGGATTGGTCTATTTACTTTTTTGGGTATTTCTTGTTGGCGGACTTGTATTGATACAACCGAATTTAAGTACGAGTATGATTATTGTATTAACGAGTTTTACTTTGTTGTATGTAGGGGGAGCAAGATTTAAGCACATAGCTTTTACATTAGGAGGTGCTGCTACGGTCGGTTTTACGATGATGATGTTGTTTGCTCACTCTCGTGAAAGAATCCTTGGATTTGTAAACAGTTTGTTTAACGGTGAATCGATGAACTTGCAGGTTTTCCAAGCTAAAGTTGCTTTGGGAAGCGGTGGTTTAATCGGTAAAGGTATGGGCAACAGCAGGCAAAGTGATTTGTTTTTACCGGAATCGTACGGTGATTTTATATTTTCTATTCTTGGTGAAGAGTACGGATTTGTCGGCGCAATATTAACACTTATGGTTTACCTTGCAATCTTTTTAGCCGGATTGATAATAGCAAAGAAAGCAACCGATAAATTCGGGCAGCTTCTTGCGTTCGGATTATCATTCAACATAATCATCAGTGCGTTTATAAATGCCGGTGTTGTCTCGGGGTTGCTGCCGACAACAGGAATCACTCTCCCGTTCATAAGTTTTGGCGGAACTTCAATTATAATGTTTGGAATGTCCGTAGGTATAATTTTGAGTATAGCATATGAAACAATTCGTAAAAGAGAATTAAGGATGGCGCAAGTATGAAAGGTTCCCCGATATATAGATTTGTTTTTGCAGGCGGAGGTACGGGGGGACATCTCTATCCTGCTATTGCTGTTGCCGAAAAAATAAGAGAACTAAAACCTGAATCGGAAATTTTGTTCATCGGTACAAAAAATAAAATTGAAGCAAAAGTTGTTCCTGCCAACGGGTTCAATTTTAAACCTGTTTGGATTAGTGGATTTTCGCGAAAAATGAACTTGAGCAACATTCTGTTTCCGGTAAAAGTTTTTGTTTCCTATTTCCAAAGCTTGTTTGCTTTGATGAAATTCAAACCGAGAGTTGCCATTGGAACAGGCGCCTATGTTGCTGGTCCCGTTATTTCTGCCGCTTCAACTTTGGGTTCAAAAGTGATTTTACTTGAACAGAACAGCTATCCCGGTGTTACGAATAGATTGTTGGAAAAGAAAGCAAACGAAATTCATGTGAGTTACGAAGATTCGAAAAAATATTTTAGGATGACCGATAAAATTAAGATAACGGGAAACCCAATTCGTCAGACTTTGCAATTAATTGATAAACAAACTGCAATTTCAAAGATGAAATTAAGTGCCGATAAAAAGGTTGTGCTTGTCATCGGTGGGAGCGGCGGTGCAAAAACGATTAATGATGCAGTTGCTCAAAACATAGAATCCTTTGTTGAAAATAATATTCAACTTTTGTGGCAGACCGGAAAATATTATTACGAAAATTATAAGCAATTCGATTCTGCTACGATAAAGGTAATGGCTTACATTGATGATATGTCTGCTGCATACTCTGCATCTGATTTAATAATTGCAAGAGCAGGCGCTACAACAATAGCGGAACTAAGTTATTTGGGGCTGCCCGCGGTGTTGGTTCCGTCTCCTAATGTTGCCGCAAATCATCAATTTAAGAACGCAGAATCGCTAAAAAAATATAATGCGGCCGAATTAATTGAAGATGCAAAATTGAATCAAGAAATAACCGGAAAGATTCAATCAATTATAAATGATGTAGAGAAGTTGAACGAATTGAAAGAGAACATCAAAAAATTTTCTAAACCGGATGCGGCAAAAGTTGTCGCCGAAAGTGCTATTAAATTAGCGGAGCAGATTTAATTATGGCAATGATGATGAACACAGTGAAAAATGTGCATATGGTCGGTATTGGTGGTATCGGTATGAGCGGTATTGCGGAGATACTTTTAAATCAAGGGTTCAATGTTTCCGGCTCCGATATTGCGAAGAGCGAAGTTACAGACAGATTGGAATCTCTCGGAATAAAAATATACGAAGGACACAAAACAGAAAACTTAGAAGAAGCAGATGTGCTCGTTTATTCTTCAGCCGTAACCGTTGAAAATCCGGAAGTTAAGGAAGCAATCGCAAGAAAGATTCCTGTTATTAAACGCTCCGAAATGCTCGCAGAATGTATGAGAATGAAATACGGAATCAGCATTGCCGGAACTCACGGTAAAACAACAACCACATCTATGGTAGGATTAGTTTTGACCGAAGGCGGAATTGACCCGACGATTATTGTCGGTGGTAAACTAAGCGGACTTGGCGGTACAAATGCTCGCTTGGGTAACAGCGAATACATAGTTGTTGAAGCGGATGAATTTGACAGAACATTTTTGAAATTGACCCCGACAATTGCGGCAATCACAACTTTGGAAAAGGAACACTTAGATACTTACAAAGATTTAGATGATATAAAATCAGCTTTCGTTCAATTTGCAAACAAAGTTCCTTTTTTCGGCTTTGTTGTTATTTGTCTTGATGAACCTGCATTGCAGGATATAATTCCTTTAATCAATAAAAAGATTTTTACTTATGGTTTAACATCGCAGGCAGATATCCGAGCGGTGGATATAAAACACAATGAATATTCAAGTAGCTACAATGTTATTTACAAGGATGAAAATTTAGGACAAATCACCTTGCATATGCCGGGAGATCATTTTGTGAAAAATTCTCTTGTTGCGGTCACTATTGCAAAAGAAATGGGAATCGATTTTGAAACTATTAAGAAAGCGCTTGAATCATTCAAGGGTGTTTACAGGAGATTCGAAACAAAATACAACAAAGAAATTTTAGTGATTGATGATTATGCTCATCATCCTACAGAAACAAATGCAACTTTGGCAGGAATTAGAGCAGGCTGGAAACGCAGACTTGTTGCTGTATTTCAACCTCACCTTTACTCACGCACAAGAGATTTTTATGCCGAGTTCGGAAGATCGTTTCTTAACACAGATGTTTTTATTTGTACCGATGTTTATCCGGCAAGAGAAAAACCTATTGAAGGAATTACAGGTGAAATGATCGCAAAAGCAGCAAAAGATTTCGGTCATAAGCATGTTATTTACGAGCCGGATAAAACTAAAGTGCCTGAATTACTGAAAAAGATATACAAGAATGATGATATCATCATAACAATGGGTGCGGGAGATATTTGGAAGTACGGAGAAAAATTTGTGGAGATGTTAAAGTAAATGCAGAATCTCAGCGGTAAAATAGCATCGATGGTTTTCGTAATTCTCTTGGGATTGGTTCTCTATTTATCGTTCGGTCTTGAGAAAAAAGAGGAATTAAAAATTTCCGTCATAAATATAAACGGAAACTCACATCTCCCTAAGAATGCTTACTTAGAATATGCAAAACTTTTTGGAAGTATTTCTGAAAAAGAGAAATCAAATTACAATTCTCTTACTCTGCAACTGATAAGAGATAGATTTCAAAAACATCCTTACATAAAGAATGTAGTAGTTAGTTATGAAGGGAAAGGGGAAGTAATAGTAAACATAACGGAAAAAGAATTTAAAGCATTACTCCTTTCCGGAAGTGATAGATATTTAATGACAAACGGAATGGAAGTACTACCTGTATTGGAAGGTTCGCAAAATATTAACTATCCGGTTATTCAAATTAATCCCGAAGGAAAGAGAGTTGAACATTTCCAAATAGCAAAGAATAATGAAGAATTAAAAACGTCATTTAAAATATTAACGGCTGCAAAATTACTTAACCCGGGTTTGTACGATAATCTTTCTGAAATAGATTTAAGAGACGGCAAGAATGTAATCATTTATTTCTCGTCTGTTGATTACCCGGTAATTCTCGGGAGAGAAAATGAAATTAAGAAAATGGTTGTCTTCGAAAAGTTATGGGAAAGTATAGGCACCGTTCAAGCAAATAAGTTACTCGAATATGTTGACCTCCGGTTTTCTGATAAAGTATATCTCGGTATAGCCGGAGATATTTTACAAGTAGAGGAAACTCAATCATGAAAAAGAATATTATAGCGGGATTGGACCTGGGAACGACGAAAGTTTGTGCTGTGATTGCCGAACAATTAGAAGGTAAACTCGACATACTCGGATTTGGTGTTTCACCATCCGAAGGTTTAAATAGAGGTTTGGTTGCAAATATTGCAAAAACAGCAGATGCAATTAAGGAGGCGATGGAAATAGCATCAAACCGTGCTGGGTTTGAAGTCAGAAATCTGAATGTGGGTGTTGCAGGTGAACACATCACAAGTTTGCGTCATAGAAATTATGTTACAATCAGTAATCAAGATAAAGAAATTACTCAAGGTGATTTAGATAGACTTCGTGCCGATGTAAAAACTATTCGCATTCCTTCGGATAGGCAGATTCTACACATAATCCCGGAAGAATTTTTTGTCGATTACCAAGGCGGAATAGAAGACCCTATCGGAATGTCGGGGTCAAGATTAGAAGCAGTTAATCACGTTGTGCTTGCCTCCATTCCGGCAATTCAAAATATTAAAAAATCTGTCGAACGTGCCGGATATACCGTATCGAATTATATACTTCAGCCGATCGCTTCAAGTGTTTCGGTTCTTGATGAAAATGAAATGGATCTTGGTGTTGCACTAATAGATATTGGCGGCGGAACCACAGACGTAGCAATCTTTCACGATAAAAGTATTAAGCACACAAAAGTAATTGGTGTTGCCGGAAATCAAGTTACAAATGATATTCGAGAATCTTTGGGAATAGTAACATCCGAAGCGGAAAAGTTAAAAAAGGAATTCGGTTATGCAACCGAAGAAGCAATTATTAAAGAAGAAGACATCTATATAAAGGGAGTCGGCGCAAGAGGAAATATTAAAATTCCGATTACACTTTTGACTCAAATCATTCATGTAAGAATGCGTGAACTGTTTTCTATTATAGATAACGAACTAAGACAAACCGGATTCAAAAATAAAATTAAAGCGGGAATAGTTTTAACCGGTGGCGGTTCATTGCTTAAGGGATGCAAAGAATTAGCCGAAGAAGTTTTTGGAATGCCGGCAAGAATCGGTATTCCGCTAGAACTTGGTTCGGGATTGTCCACCGAAATTGAAAGTCCTGAGTTTGCAACTGTAGGAGGATTAATAAAAGGAGTTCCGGGATCACCTGCAGAAGATACAGGTAAAACATTCAAACTAAAAAAAGATAAAGGCGGCTTCAATGTCGGTAAAGTTTTCAAACGTATACAAGAATTTTTTGATGAATTATAAAAATAAATATACCACAACAAGGAGGAGTTATGACTAAATTTGCCACACTAGAACGTGATCATGATCTTTCGGCACGTCTTAAAGTTGTAGGCGTTGGGGGTGGCGGATGCAATGCCATAGAAAGCATGATAAAAAGGGGGCTGACCGGCGTAGAGTATGTTGCAATAAATACTGATGCTCAAGTTCTGCAGAAAAACAGCGCTGATCATAAAATTCAAATTGGTGTCGGTCTAACAAAAGGTCTTGGTGCAGGGGCAGATCCTGAAGTCGGTAGAAAAGCTACCGAGGAAGACCGGGATAAAATTAAAAGCGTATTAAGCAACAGCGATATGGTTTTTGTTACTGCAGGAATGGGCGGCGGAACAGGAACCGGCGGCGCTCCTATAGTTGCTTCAATAGCTAAAAGTGTCGGTGCACTTGTTATCGGAATTGTTACAAAACCTTTCCGCTGGGAAGGTAAAAAGCGAATGATGAATGCCGAATCGGGTATTCAAGAACTTCGCCAATTTGTTGACAGCTTGATAGTCATACCTAATGAAAGAATCCTAAATATTCTCGATAGTTCTGTCGGCGCACTCACTGCATTCGATAAACCGAATGAAGTTCTTTATGAAGCTACAAGAGGAATCGCGGATATAATTACCGTACCCGGAATCATAAATGTTGACTTTGCCGATGTCCGCTCTGTTATGAACCAAAGCGGTGAAGCTTTGATGGGATGCGGTATTTCTTCCGGTGAAAACAGAGCCGTTGAAGCCGCACAAAAAGCAATTTCATCTCCGCTGCTCGAAGGCATCTCGATTAAGGGTGCTAAGAATATATTATTAAATGTGAGCGGTTCAAGCAATATGACGATGCAGGAGATTGAAGAAGGAAACAGAGTTATTTACGAAGCTGCCGGAGAAGAAGCTAATGTAATATTCGGCTTAGTAAATAAAGATGAAATGAACGAATATGTTTCTTACACCGTTATAGCAACAGGTTTCTCTGCTAAAAGTGAATTCAGCGGTGTGAGCAAACTGAAATCCGAGAAAAAAGAAAAACCGAAAGAAGATAAAGAAGAAATTAGATTCGGCGGATTTGATAAAAGTAAATTTGAACTTAGCGACACAGATGATCTGGATGTACCAACCATCTTTAGAGTAAAAGGTACTAAGAACAAAGTTTACGAATCATCTGACAATGAAGTAAAAGGCGGATTTAATGTAGAACAAATAGATGCCTTTGAAAGTGAAAAAGAAGAAGAAAAAAAGAAGAAAAAAGAAAAAGAGGCTGAATTAAGAGAGCAGGACAGCTCTTCATTTTTACGGATGATGATGGATTAGCGTTAACCCTTATCCCTTTCTGCCAAAAGGCTGTGTTGAATCCGACCTTGTTGTGGTGACTTGGATTCTATTCGGGATATCAATGCAGCCTTTTGTTTTTTAACTCCCGCTGTTAAGAATAAATAAATACCTGTAGCACAGATTTTCCAATCTGTGCATGTATAAATCTCACATTCAACTTAGTGCACAGACAAGAATGTATGT
>NPIE01002167.1_pt1 | contig 50803 bp, 43 predicted proteins | sample 8637661 | NCBI WGS metagenome assembly NPIE01 (sample SAMN07420842, study PRJNA396082) | bioreactor metagenome | isolation source: sample BA12 brine-fed electro-methanogenic bioreactor BA | place: Japan: Kochi | collected 2016-12-09 | reverse complement strand
TGTTTTGGCATCAAATCACAACCAAAATAGTCCTCATTGTAGTTGAGTCCTAATTGTTTATCAGTCTGTTTTGGCATCAAATCACAACAAACCAGCCGAGCATACTAAAACAGACCATATTGTTTATCAGTCTGTTTTGGCATCAAATCACAACGGGGACTTGGATACGAATCCGGAGAAGCAATTGTTTATCAGTCTGTTTTGGCATCAAATCACAACGGTTGAAACGCTGAAGAGTGATCTGGTTAGATTGTTTATCAGTCTGTTTTGGCATCAAATCACAACGAAGGATCTGGCACAGAAGATCGGTGTGGCATTGTTTATCAGTCTGTTTTGGCATCAAATCACAACCGAAACTGACACGGCGGAACAAACAAGCATATTGTTTATCAGTCTGTTTTGGCATCAAATCACAACGGATAATCTATTTAAAAGCCTGGAAGAAAGATTGTTTATCAGTCTGTTTTGGCATCAAATCACAACCCTCTCCGTGTCGATGACAGCAACCTTCCCATTGTTTATCAGTCTGTTTTGGCATCAAATCACAACGATCATATCATGATAACCCCAGAAGGCATTATTGTTTATCAGTCTGTTTTGGCATCAAATCACAACGTGAATGATTCTCTCCGGAGCCTTTTGAAGATTGTTTATCAGTCTGTTTTGGCATCAAATCACAACGGGCTGTCCTGGATGGAACCGGTTTCATTATTGTTTATCAGTCTGTTTTGGCATCAAATCACAACAGACACCGCCTGAATACCCATATATAAAGGGTTTATGCATGATTTCAGGATCAAAAAATTGATTTTTTCAGATATCTGAAGTGCTGATACCTGTGATTTTTCTTTCCCCGCTTGTCAAAGATCTCCGTTTAGAAAAATTCCAGTTGAGCCGGTGATTTCTGTACCGGCGGCGTCTTTTTCCCCCATAAGTTAATAATATCACCATACTGTTTGTCAGTAATTGTCATAATAGTCACACAACCTTTATCCGGAACAAAACTCCGGACTCTTTTAATGTGAACATCTGCACTTTCCCGGCTGGCACAATGACGGATATATACGGAGTACTGCAACATAGCGAAGCCGTCTTTCAACAGATCATTCCGGAATTTTGTTGCTTTTTTCCGTTCTGCTGCTTTTACGACCGGTAGGTCAAAGAAAACGATCAGCCACATAATTCTGTATGCATTAATTCTCTCGTGCGTCATGCTTCAAACATTGGATATTCAATTCTGCGGCCTTCACCGGAAAAACAACGGGCCAGCGATGCTGTTGTATGTGACAGCCCGGATGAAAGAGGACGAACAATCTGTTCAAATTGTGTATCCATAGTTAAAAACTGTAATATCCTCTGTTTTATATACTGATCCAATTCTTCCGCATCCGGATTATCATTGTAAATATCTATCACTGTGTCATCCACATAAGGTCTGTATGGTTCCATTATATCATCCGCGAGGCAAAAGGCATTGTAGCGGTTTTTATGATGTATACCCAGCGTTGGAAGCAACCCTGATCCGGTCAAAGCCCGTGCGACTGCTGCTCTGAGAACAATATACCCATAATTCAGCATGTTATTTGGAGCAGGACCTTCCCTGTCCCGCCGGAAACCTGCACTGAAAAGTCTGGACCAATACAGCCGTGCAGCCAGTCCTTCCCGATTATCGGTATCCCCGCTTTTCACGTTTTTGGCATGACCCATTACATCCTTCCACGGTAAATCACGGGATTTTAACAGCATAGCCTGATTCCGGATTTTGGCATAAATGGTTTGCTTCCATAGGTTCTTCTTAAGAGGAAGGGATGCTTCAATCTGGTTTTTGAATATTTCAGACTGGATGTGGTTGCTGTCCAGGTTTAAAAGCATGGATGACGGATGATGACGGCTGTCACAGAAGATTACTGCTGTGTTGTTGGATGTCAGCTCTTCCAACAAAGCCTGTGTGATGCTTATCTGCCGGTTATCCAGGATCAGATATCCCAGGTCTTCGACCGGTACAGACGTTGTTTCCCCGCTTTCAGGGTTTAAGACCTGCAGCTGACCGTAACGAATATGTAGTTTGCAAGGTGAGGAAATAACCAACGTACGCTTAATCATCGCTATACTCCAATATCCGGTTATCACGGCTGATTTTGACTTTTACCGGACTCAATTCTTGCCAGGCTTTAAAACTCACAATTCTTAATTTCTGTTCGGAATTATTTATTGTAGAGGCCAGATGATGTCTGAACGTATAATCCATAGAAGACAGTTTCTGTACCCTGTATAAATATGGGGATACGTCTTGCGGTTGAACTGTTTTCCATGCTTCATTCATTTGTAATACGGATGGCAGGCCAATCAGAAACATATCGTTAATTTCAAGAATTGTAATAATTTCTTTTCCGTCTTCCGGAAGTTGATATATCATTTCACCTTTACGTTTCCGTTCAGCAGCTTCCCAAAAGGTTATGATATTTTCCTGCATAAATCCCGTCAGGTCCCGATATAAGATCACATGGTGATTCTTCTGAGGATCCACATACTGGTTAATCGATTCTTTCAATCGATGTACATGTCCAAATTTTTCACGGATCCTGACTTTTTTTATTGGAACCGGATCCCCATTTTTATTAGGAAGAAAAAGTCTGTATTGCCCATCTTTATAAAAGGCATTTTCCGGGATATTATAGTTACCGTTAATATTTATGCTGTACTCCGATTTCAGGTAGTCTTTTATCAGATTTCGGATGGCTTTATCAACGACTTTATCAACATGTTTATTGTCTTTCAGTGATGTTACAGATTTTCTTATATGGTATCCCTGAAAGCCGTCGGGTGTGGTCCGTTTTCCGTAAATAGATTCTTTGTGAAGCTGACCCCTTGCAGCAAAACCAACACTTTTATATGTTTTCCCGTTTTTGTGTACTTTTTTGATAACCTTCGTCAACACCGGATTATTCTTCTTATATGAAACAAGTATTCCATTGGCTTTTTCCTGAACCGATTGGAAAAAATTATCCCATGGAACAGGAAATTCAAAAGGTGAATGTGCTCTTCCCCGTTCAATTTCATCTGTTTGCGAATACCAGGTAGATAATTTTTGCAGAAAGCTTCTCTCTGTACAGGCAATTGCCAGGGCATCTATGGCATGATGCCGCTGGTCATCACGATTTTTCTTAGGATCAAAGCGGATCTCGCCCTGTTTATCCACCCAGATATTACCTTCAACGATTTTCTCCCCTTTTTGAAGAGCAGGAGGTCTGTTAACCTGAGCAATCAAATCCGGATTTATATATTCAACAGGAAAACGTACCCAGTATTTTCCGGAAGGTTTATCAGTAATAAAATTGTGGTCCGTATCTGCATCAGATGTGAAAATCCGGTTTCCGTCTATTGTGCCGGTAATGAGAACTTCATCAGGCGATATTTCCGGTTTTTGATTATAAACTGGATATAATTTTGCTTTTTCTGGTTCAAGATCGAGAATAATCCAGGCATTTCCATCAGGCAAATCTGTTTTGCATTGAAATACAAAGGAAGTAAAGCGGCCGCTTTGAATTCCTCCATAATATGCAATCTGCTCAGACGTTGTAGTCGGTTTTTTGCTTACATCTTTGAAAGAAATTTTCCTTACCGGCAATTCAGCCCAATACCAACCGTCTGCAAGGGGCAGTGATTCCTTCAATGTAAAATTAAACCTGTCCTTAACGGAAAATTTTCCATTCTTAATTTCACCGGTAAGAATTAAGTTTTCAATAGTCTGATCGGGTTTTATGTTCCGTTGGCGTACCCATTCCAAAGGTCCTCCGAGTTTCAATATAGTCCAGTACTTTCCGTCAGAGTAACCTTCAGCGGGCAATTTTTCCGATAAATAAGGCGAGTAGAACCAATTTTGTTTAACATCTCCCGGGATGGTTGTTTCTCCGGGCTTAACTGAAGGTTTACGGTTATAAATTGGCTTTACTTTTTTATTCTTTCCTTGAATATCCTTGACCAACCAATGGGGTTTTAAAACATTTTCTTCAAAATCAACATATCCGTAATCAATCGATTCTATCGGTTGTAAAACATTATTCAAACCCCAAAGCCGTCGTAAATCTGATGTAAGCATACCGGGGAGAACCTGAACGTCATCACAAACTGCCGAAAGAATTTCTTTTGCTTTTTTACTGATATATCTCCCGTCGCTGAGTTGCCTGTTAACAAAACCCTCTTGTTCCAAATCTCCTTTTTTAGTAAACCTTTTTGCCTTGATGTAAGGTAAATATTTAAATGCTCTGATAACAATCTCATCCCATGAATCTGCATTCCATAAAGCAGGGTCAGAATTCTCCTGATAGAACTGCCAGGGCGTTTTTTCTCCTTTCATGCGGTTAAAATTACTTTCACATAGTGTAATATTCATAAAACTGTCGTCCAGGGAGATGCTTCGCGGGAAAATATGTTCAATCTGATACTGATTTCTTCCTCCCAGCAGGGCTGTCAAAGAAATCGCTGTATCGGTGTAAGGACATCGAACAGTTCCGGCTTTATCCTCAATTTCCTTATAAAGACGATATTTACGCACGTTATCCCGTGATGGCGCCAATCCGTATTCGGTTAAGACCTTTCTTGCTTCTTCATTTTCCTTTTCATTCTGTCTGATTCTATACTGCAATTCTTCTCTTTTTTTCTTATTGTTCCGCAGATCTCTGGATAGTTCAACTTTAATAATATGCATTTTTCCATGCTGATCAATAATTTCATTGACTATATGTCGTAATTCATTCAGGGCCTGTTGAACAAGCGGGTTTCTGAGATTTTCAATTTCAGGCAGTTTTTCTTTGATCTCTTCACTTTCCTTTACTTCATAAGTCGGATGATATAGCTTAAATAAACGTTTATCGTCTGACGTAAAGCCGAAATCAACCAAACCGGTTCCATTAATTAGAAAAAGTTTAATTTTATCAATTAATTCTCCTATCTTATTTTTTTCCGTTTTCGACATCAATCTGCAGATTTCTTTTTCTATCATTTCATGATGATCAGCATATAAATCCCATTTATTGCCAAATACATTTTTTACACCCCCAAGAACGATTGCTGTGCTCAGGATATACCCTTTTTCCAGAAATGGGAGAATATTTCGGATAGCTTTCAGAGACAAGGAACTGTATTTTTTTTCAATATTTATTTTTGCTATTGTTTCCGGATCATCAGGTATCAGTTGGAACCTGTTTTTCAGGTGTTTAAATAATATCACATTGTCTTCAAAAAAATGGAAAGCATGCCAGATATCATGATAGCTCATATTCCATGTATCTTCAGGGAAGAGTTTTTGCAACTGGGCTATAGTGTTACACACGGGTACTTTATAATCCTTGTTAAAATTTGATGTTTCATATTCTTTATCCAGCTTTTTCTTAATAGTGTCAAATTTCAAAGATGTTTTATCTGACATCATTTTAAAAACTATATCGGCTTCTTCCCGGGAAAGACTTCGCTTATGAAAATTTGAACTGTTCTGTTCAAATTTGATATTGTTAATAAATTGCCAAGCCCTATACTTCTCAAAATCGGGATGGGAAATTGAGCAGGGTTTTTTCGATGACTCAAAACGACAGGGTTGTAGAAGGTTTTTTTGGGACCGGATCGGGCGTTGCCAAAACAGCAGACTGTCCATACTTTTGTATTTTAAATCTCCATCATCGTCGTACCATATTTCACCGGCAAGGTATTCTTTTAAAGGCATTTTTTCATAAGAAATAATAACCTTGTTGTCAAATTCTACATGATCTTTTCCCAATTTCTCAATCAAGTAGTTGATTTTATGGACATTGCGTTTATTATTAGGGGATCCTTTAATAAAACGGACTTTCTTTCTCACATCGGTTTCTTTATCCAATCCAAGATGCTCAGCCTGGCGTTCCCATATTTTGTTGAATTCTTCAACATACCATTTTCTGAGGGTATAACGCCCCCGTGCTTTTACGACTTGCCCTTTATCATCAGTTACCGGAGAATAGGGTTCATTTTCCGGAATTGTATATTCATTTAAAAGCTGCCCCAGGGTTTTTCCTTCTAATTCTTCCCGTGTCTGATCAATACCAATCATGGTATCGTTCCCTTTATACAATGCTCCGCTGTCTTTTGCTTTCAGGTTGCCGTAAAACCCTCTCCGTTGAATTAAATGATACAGGATTCGGCCAAACTCCAAACGAGTAATATCTTCTCCTACAGCTTTCGCGCGTAATTGATAGGGATTCATAGACAGCCATTCCCGCATCTCAGGTGTGTCAGGAAATGAACGGCCATACGATTTTTTCTCAGGATTCCATACCTTCCATTGTTTTAACGCATCAGTTGTAATCGGACACATCTTATGACGTATTAAACATTCCAGAAGTTTAATTTTACGCAAGCGTTTTCTGTAAGTCTGTCTCCGCATCTGACGGAATTCACGTCTAACAGAATTTTTGGATTTCTCTTTATCTCCTTTTCCGATTGTATCAGGTTCTACACCTTCAGGAAAAATTCGAACTCCCGCATCAATGATACCCTTATAAGTCTTATCTTCATTAATATTTTCTTCATAACCTACAATCGACCAACCGATACTGTTAGTACCAAGATCCAACCCTAAAATTTTTTTCATTATTCAACTCCTGCCCTGTTTTTTAAAGAATTTTATTTGAATATGCATATATCTTTAAAACATTATTTTACTTAAGGTAATAAAAAACTTTTGACAAATGGAAGTAAAAAGTGTATAATTGTTTGGCATCTTATTACAATAAGGCTATATGCCGTAGATCTTACGATCTGTTTCCCCGCTTCGGCGGGGATTCTTTTTTATATAGATATTGCGGATTTTTGATTTGACAATAACCAAATAATCAAAATAAAATATCTATAACACCTTACATTGCCGCAAATTAAAAAACCCCTGTAACCATATGATTATCAGGGGTTTCTTTTGTACCGAAGGCCGGACTTGAACCGGCACGGAGAATATCTCCGAGGGATTTTAAGTCCCTTGCGTCTGCCAATTCCGCCACTTCGGCAAACATGAGGTGACGGCCGGACTCGAACCGGCGAATAAAGGTTTTGCAGACCTCCCCCTTAGCCACTTGGGTACGTCACCCTCTCTTTTCAAAAGCTTGATAGATTAACATTTCCTGTACATAAAATCAATTAATTTAAGACGCGTTTGGGAAAGTATGAGGTTGAGACGTTGAGGCTCGCTTCGCTCGCTGTTCAAGAGTTCAAGGGCTCAAGGNNGGTTCATGGGCTCAAGGGTTCATAAGCTCAAGAGGACTGATTGGCTTTTGACTGCCCCCTGACGACGGCCGACTGCCGACTGACGACTGTCGACGTTCAATCCCTATTCAGAAGCCAGTAGCCGGTAGCCGGCAGGGAGCCGTCGTCAGGGGTTCTGTTTTAAAATATCGGAAGCGAACGATAATCCTTCCCCAATATTATTACAGTGTTGGCGTTATCCCTTTCAGCATTCAAAGGTTTTACCGTATTCGGCTGAATACCAATAAGTCCAAGCCACACATGATCCTGCGGATTATCGGATGTTGAATAAACAATTGTCATGGGATAATTAAAATTATCGGCATTTTTACTATCCACAACCCGTATGCCGTTCCGGGTTAAATGCTGCGATAATCTGGCAGCTATTCCGGACACACCGCATCCGTTTAATATGAGTACTCTTGGAACGAATATTTCTATTACTGCCTCAGTAGCAGGATATAATTGGGGCTGCACGGGATCTTCAGCCGGTTGTTGGCCGCTTTCCGGTACTAAGGCTTCCAGCTTTTCATCGATCTTCGATTGTATATCATTCACGTAAGGTCTGGATGACTCCGGAACATTTCTGTCTCCCCCGGGTCTTTCCAAAGATTCATATATACCGGGAACAGATTGGGTGCGAGGACTCCAGTTTCTGTTTAAATAAGCAGTGATCCAACGGTTTACCATGAAAAAAGCAAAAACGATAATGATAAATCCCATAACCCATTTAAATATTTTTCCGGAAGATGTTTTTTGGGGAATTCTTTTATTTCTGCCTCCTCCGGAGGGTTTTTCTTTATCAATGCCTTCCAACATGTCTTCAAGATTATTGAGGCCTACTTTCAAACCGGATGTTTGCTGCTGGAGAACCGTCAGAATTTTTAATGATGTTGCCTGCTTCTTTGAGAGTTCTTCAATTTTTTCAGTCAATTCATCATATTTAGATATCAATTCCTGATAAGCTTCCGGCGCTGATGCACTGTATTCATCCCTGGATTCTTTGATCTCATTTTCAATATCCGATAATATCTTTCGGATTTCGGCCAAATCATTTCTGCTGTATTCTTCCATGGGAACCTTTTCCTTTTATTGCTTCCCTTGCCAGTCGATCAGCCTGTTCATTCCACAGATTGCCTGAATGGCTTTTAACTTTTACCCATGAAATATCCAAAGGAAGCTCACTTACATATTGCTGATATTTTTGGGTCAATTCTTTATTTGCTTTCCATTCACCCGTTGCCCATTTTTTAATCCCTTCATAATCGTAATGGATTGTACAGCGGGATATGTTGTTTTCAATACACCATTGAAATACTTTTGATACCCCTGCCAGTTCGCCGCTGACCTGATAGTGCTGTAGATATTCGGGGCGATTGATCTGACCGCTGAATTCATGGAGTACAATCCCTTTTTTGAGAATTACAGCGCCATAACCAATCTTTCCGTTTATATAACTGCCGTCTACAAAAGCATGAATATCTCCGTTTTTCAGAATATCGCCATGTATAAATTCATGCCAGATCATATGAATCCTGTCTTGCGTTTCAGGATTTTCACACCGAATAACCGATATTTTGGAAGATTTTCTTTTTGGACTGTACCACAGGGTAAGCCGCGAGTTCCACGATTCAATATCAACTGATACACAATAGTCTCTGTACGATGTCTCATCTATTCGGGTATCAATCCCTTTTTCCTCTTTTAAAAAAGCAATCAGTTTTCGGGCTGTATATTCTACGTCCCGACGGCATTGGGTCATAGTCATTATTCCGTTTTTAAAATATCTTCGTAAACCTGTAGTAATTTAAGCTCTTCTGAATCCCATGTAAACCGGCTGGTAAAAATTTCCGCTGCAAGCTGTTTCATTTCATTCAGAGCTTCGATATCCGGATAGGCGCCTATGATCAGGTCAGCCAATCCCTCATCCTTTTCATCTCTGAAAATCAGGACTGCAGGACTTTTCCACAGAAGATGCCGCACATTACACATATCGGAAACAACAACGGGAAGGCCGCAGGCAAGATATTCAAACACTTTATTGGGCAGACTGATGTTAAACGGTGCTTTATCCGGCAAAACGCCCCACCCTATGTGTGCTTGTCTCAGTATTGACGGCACAAACTCATGTGGAATTTCTCCGAGATATAACATCCGATCCGGGGACTCATTACAGAGTTTTTTCCAGATTTCCACGTCTCTTTGCTCTCCGCCGCCAAGACTGACGCCCGCACAGTTATATCCTTTATTATTTAATGCCAGCACGGTATCACGGAAAAAGGTTAAATCTCGGCTCATTGAAATGTTACCCGCATAAATTATGATAATTCTATCCCGTGCAAATGCTTTTAATTTTTCTGCAGCTGCATGATTAGCCTTGTGATCCGTTTGAAAGAGATCTTTCCGTGGATAATTGCGAATTTCAGTGACGTTTTTGTGCCATTTGGTAAATCGTTCCGTTAACTGAGGCACGACAGTTATGATATGATCTGCCATTTTGCTGTAGCGTTTTTCCCGACGGCTCAAGACCATTGTATGACAGATTTTTTTTATCCACATCCCGGGAAGATAAAGCCTGACAAGCCTGGGAAAATGTTCGTGAACATCGTATATCAAGGGCACATTCAAATCCCGTGCATAATGCAGGGCATCTTTTAGAATAAAGAAATCATGGACATGTACAACAGCCGGTTTATATTTTCGGGCTTCTGTCATTATCTTTTTAATGTTGATTTTATGTCCTTCATCCTTTACCGTCACGGTTTCAATTCCCTGCACTCTTTTATGTTCGTTTTCATGGCTCACGCCGATAATAACAATGATTGGACTGATCTTTAACAAACTCAGTGATTCTCTGAACAGAATACGGTCATCAGCTGGTGTGTGCGTACAGGTAAGATGAAGAATCCCGGAATTCCTATCCATGTCTCAGCATCCTTTTTATCTGATTGAAATCTGCAATTCTGAAAACGAACACCAATAAAATGAACAAAACAAACAAAGCAAACTTTATGAGGATATCCTGATTGCCGGACATAAAGTATATCAATAAAACACCGACGAGCAGACCGTAGATGAGCAGAACTTTTCGCCAGTTATATGGAATTGGGTACCAGCGGCGAACCACAAAGTATGTCAGACCGGCCATCCAGAGATAAGACAAAAATGTAGCCCATGCGGCACCGGTCATTCCGTAAAAAGTGATGAGAATATAATTGAGTATTATGTTGAGCAGAGCAGCCGATCCGCTGATCAGCGGAATAACGCCTGTTCTTTCTGAAAAATAGATTGATGGCAAGAAATTAATATACATCCCCAAAAATATATAGGCTCCCAGTATAATGGGAACGATGGATTCGGAATGCCAGTAATTTTGTCCGAATAAGGACGTTCCAAAGATTTGCAGCGTTATGAATTCATGGATAAACAGTGTTACACCCAGGAAAACAAAGGCCATTAATCCGTTAAAAACAGTAAAAACACGGGCAAAAATACCCGGTGCATTTGGGTCTTCTGCTTTATTCAGAAAAAAAGGCTGCCATGCAAATTTGTATCCCATAACAACGATCATCATGAAAATTCCCAGTTTATATCCGGCCGAATAAATTCCCACCGTTTCATAATCAGTCATGACCCGAAGCATATACCGGTCGATTAATTCCAAAATCATGGATGCTATACCGCCGGGGACAAACGGAAGGCCGAAACGCAGCATTTTTTTATACAATGCAGAATTAAAAACAGTTTTAAGATTTTGCTTCAGAATGGGTATTAAAAGGATAAGGCTTAGAAACGATGCAGATAAATTGGAATAGAATATTCCTTCGAGTCCGTACCCTTTAAACCGGATAAGCCAAATATTCAGACTCATATTCAGCAAAACATTTGCAAGGTTAACGGCAGAAAAGGTTAGGGCTTTGTTCTTCATTCGCAGCGTGTGTAGCGGGATGTTCACAACAGTATCAAGAAAAAGAATTCCTGATGCAAGACGGATAAGAGTACCGTATATATGAGTTCCCAGGAAAACCCTGCTGATAAAATCTGCATTCAAATACAAGATCAGAGAAAAGACGGCACTTGATATCAATAATGAGTAAAAAGCTGCTGAGAACGCTTCTTCGCGGCTGCTGTTGCCTTTTTTGGTATAAAAGCGAAGAAATGCACTGTCCAGTCCATAGTGATAGATTATATTTAAAAAGGCTATGCCGGAAAAAACCAGGGAAGCCACACCGTATTCAGCTGGGGTAAAAACATGACTGTAAAATGGCAGGAGAAAAAAATTCAGCATGCGGGCAGTTATATAACCTGCACCGTAAACCAGGGTTTGGGTTCCCAATTTTCGCAGGTCCCCCGGCATTATTTCAGATCCAGGTAAAGGGTATCACGAAAAATTCCGCCGGCCCCGAATGACTCCTTAAAGCGTGCAAGCCCCAGATTCGGTTCCATATTTACGGTGAATATACCATAATCCAGATATTTGAATCCGCGGCGTATGCTGTCCTGGATAACTTCCTTGAACAGGATATTGACAGCCCTGTATTCCTGACAGGATTCATCGTGAGAAATGTAAAAGGCAAGCGTCACCCTGTCATTGGCGTCAAAGAGGACAATACCCGCGATCATTCTGTCTTGTACAAAAGCAGAATATAAACGGACTCTGTCAGGGTAACGTTGTTTAATGTCTTTTAATTCATCTAGTGTATGTGTCGGCTGGACATTATGCCGGATTTTTAGATTTTTCTTCAGAATCGCATAAAAAGAAGAATAATCATCTGATTCCCGGACTTCTACACCCATTTTAACGGCTTTTCTGAATGCCGTTCGTGTGGATTGGCGGAATTTTGCAATGTTGGACTCTATGGATTGTTCAAGATACAGCACTGATGATATATCCCGTTTCAAATACCGGAAATGGTTCCTGAACAGGGAAAATTCGGTATAATTGGAAAGTCTGCGGCTATATATAATGGGAGGAATCGTTATGAGAACTCTGTGAAAATCCTGATGATTCAGATAATCCAGAAACGCTCCCGTAATTTTCAGGTGCATATCCAGGGACATGTCTGAGGGCTGAATAAATCCACCGAAACTAGAACCTCTGTGGGAATGAAAAACGCGCATACCCGCTTGATGATATTCAACAGCCGGTAATAGGGATACCGGTTTTCCGTCAGAGAAAAAAACCAGCGAGTGGTCTGTAAACCGATCGTCCGGATGATAATTCAGGAATTTCCGTTCATGGAAAAGAGTTCCGTTATTTGATGAGGCTACAAATTCATCCCAAAATCCGTGTTTTTCCGGTACAAATTTTTCAATGGATATATTCAGATTACCAGTCCTCATAAAAGAGACTTCCCCCCTTTTTCCTGTCATAGGGTTTAAAACCACCGGCTCCGAGCAGATCTGTCATTTGACGGATCATTTCAGGATGGCCGCAAAGAAAGACGGCGGTATTTTCCGGCGTAACATCATTCTGCCATATATCGTCTATGACGTTTTCATTCCAAATATTCTGAACAAAGCCTGTTTTACCGCCCCATGGAATTTTTTCCGTATCCTGATGACTGATTACCGGAATATAGGAGAAATTATCACAGAGTTTTTCCAGGTGTTCAAGTTCTGCCCGGAATCCCAGATCTCCCGAATTCAAGGCACCGTGAATGATTGCAATTTTTCGTTTGTCTCTGCACAGTATACCCGATCTAATCATACTCATGTATGGAGCAAGGCCTGTTCCGGTTGCAATAAAAATGATATTTTTATCCTCTTCTACGTCATCCATGGTAAGAATGCCCCGAAGTTTCGGGAACATGTACAGCTGATCTCCCGTATTCAGGGCAAACAGACGGGGTGTGAGTTCACCTGAATAGACAAGGCGAATATAAAATTCAATATAATCCTTTTGATCTCTTGCAGATGTGGCAGAATACGGCCGTCTGATCCAAACGTTTTCGTCGCCACCTGCCGGAGATTCTGCTTCCGGAACAACCGGGGACGTGACAGGCAGCGCCAGCATCGTGAATTGACCCGGTTTAAATTCAGGTAATTCCCACCCTACGGGAACTATCTGCAGGATCATCAGTGAAGATGATATGGTAATTTTCTGACTGACAACAGCATTGAACTCTGTTTTCATGACTAAAACCTCATCAGGCTTTGATACATATTTAAATAGTTCCGGGCAGCTTTTTCCCACGAGAAATCCATATTCATGCCGTTTTTCTGAATCTCTCTCCATTCTTCCTTTTGCAAAAATATGGAGTAAGCTCTGTCCAGAGTTCTCAAAAAAGATTGACAATTAAACGATTCAAACAGAAAACCGGTCTGTAATCCCGAACTGTCGATAATCGTGTCGGCAAGACCGCCTGTACGATGAGCAAGCGGCGGCGTTCCATATTTCAATGAATAGATCTGGCTTAATCCGCAGGGTTCAAACGTAGACGGCATGAGAAACAAATCCACACCTGCCTGAATTTTATGAGCCAGTTCCTCATTAAAGGTTGTATTTAAATAAAGAATTTGAAAATCATTTTTCGCCAGTTCCTCCCATTTGGATTGAAGGTCTCTGTCGCCGTTTGCAAGAAATACAAACTTCAGCTTTCGTTTTTTCAGCTCCTCCCAGCAGTCAAGCAGGAGACGGAATCCTTTTTGTTCCGTCAATCTGGCAACCATCCCGCAGATCATGGTTGTGTCATCTTTTTCCATCCCGATCCGTTTGAGCAGCTCGTTTTGATTGTCGGCTTTCAGCTCAAGTGTAGTCTGAGAATAATTTTTATATATCAACGTATCTGTTTCAGGATTCCAGTAACTGTAGTCGGCTCCGTTCAAAATTCCCCTGAATTTATAGCTAACGGCTTGCAGAACATCATATAAACCATAGGAATACTCCGGATAATCCAGGAGTTCTTTGGCATATTTTGGACTCACCGTATTAATCACATCAGAAAATTCCAGGCCGGTTTTAATAAAATTTGTTTTTCCGTAAAACTCAAAGGGACTCAGGGCAAAAAAGGCAGATTCACTGACGCCGCCCTTAAAAAGGACTGAGGAATCGTAAACGCCCTGAAACAGGAGATTATGGAGGGTCAACACGCATTTTGCATAACTGAAATGGGGAGATAACCGGTAGTTCGTACGAATCAGGGCAGGAATCAAAGCAGTGTGAAAATCGTGGACATGGATCACGTCCGGATAAATATCCAGGGCTTCAATTGCCTTTATAACAGCAAGCTGGAAAAACATCCACAACTCCCCTTCATCTTCAAACGGGATATTGTTCGGATGTGAATAAATACCGTCTCTGTTGAAATACGCCGGACAATCAATAAAAAAAACGGTAGAAGATTTTATCTCAGGATTTTCAAATTTATACAGTTCAAAAGGGATCGTTTCGAGTCCCATGTTAACAGACAAGCCATCAATACGGGAAATTTTTTCTACGGCAATATTCAAAGAGCGGACGGGTGAATAAAAAGGGATGAAGAGAGAAACATCATGATCGTATAATGCCAGATGTTTCAGCAGGGCTCCCACGACATCAGCTAAACCTCCGACTTTGACAAATGGAACGGCTTCCGCACTGGCCATTACAATTTTCAACAGTCAGCCCTCCTGTATTTAAAGATTCTTAACTGAAAAAGAGAAAGTCAAAACAACTGTTTTACCGGGTTCAATAGTTACATTCCAAAGGGGCAAAAGGGTTGTGCTTTGAAAAATTTCTTCTTGACCGCCTTGTTTGCTGTGTTTTGTATGAATGGGGTATGTAATCATCCGTACAGGGTTGTCAAAAGTCAAACAGACATCTACACCAACGGCTTTATTTACAATCCCGAAAGAATGGATTTCCGGCATATCAAGGAGTGATGTAATATCATTTGATGCAAGTTTTTTACTGGCATGAAAGAACCGTTCATCCGGATTGCCCACATTCAAAGCCAAGTTGAATTCCGGTCCAAAAAGAAATGAGATATTGGCAAATCCCATGTTTGAGATTCGGTATTCGGTTTGAAAACCGTCATTATTCATTGTAATTATTTTTTTCAATCCGCATCTTTGCCAGTTAATCCAACCCTTACGCGCAAAAATGATTGTATTGCTGTCACTGCCCTTTCGAATATCAACCGGTTCATTGAGAAAATCGCTGGCTTCCTGATACGTATTGTTCATAAGTCCTGCCGGATTTATCTCAACATCAAAATAGCGTTCAATCAAAGAATGTCTTGGATATTCGTCATAAACATCTTGACTATCGGCGAGATCTTCATATTCCTGATATCGGGATATCGTGTTGCAAAGGTTATAATTTGCAGGCCTGTAATCGTATTCAACGAGAGAACCGGCATATTTTGAACTGAAAACTGCGTTAATAGAATTTGACGAGAGTGAAATTTCTGTAAATCCGTTTCTGTCAATATCAGATTCTTCTCTCAGAAAAGATCCGTTTTCAAGATTATAGAGGCGTTTATCGATTTCTTTTTCTGCCCGGATCAGATGAGTCCATAATGCAGATCTGAGATGAGGAAGATACAAACCGCCGGACATATTAAACCAATACGCATTATTACACATCGAGCGCCACAAATCCTCACGGATTTGACGAAGACAATCTTGCCGTTTATACTGGGATGCGAGAAGATAATATTTTCTGCTGACCTGCTGCATCCTTTTCTGAAGCCAGTTTGATTCAGCATATTTTGTTAAGGAATTCCGCCAGATACCGCCACGAATAAAGGGTCGGGCCAGAATGTCTTTATTGATTTCTTCAAGTGATTTTATAACCGTTTCGAAATCTTTTCTCACACCGTAATGAAGTGTTTGCCGTCCCATGTCAAAATAACTGCTGGTGGGAAGGTAAACCAAAGCTTTGGGAGGAAATGATTTCCAATAATTTTTAAAAGTTGTTGGCTTAATAAACGAACACTCTTCCAGTTTTGTAAAAAAATGATCCAGCCACCCGCGATCATAAACATGCTGATATGAATCAGAAATATGTCCCAGTTTTTCACCGTCATCGATTACTGAGATGAGATCCTGGGTATTATCGGACATATGTTCTCTTAAATAGGAAAGGATGTCTTCCGGATCTGCATAGGGAATCATTTGTTTCAGTTGAAAAGAAATAGGGAAAACACCGATTGTATGTCCTTCTTCTTCAGTATTGTAGTATCCCTTCAACGGCTTTTCATAAATACCCGTGGACATAAAATTAAATTCATCAATAAAGGTATAATTGAGTCCTGCCTGTTCAATACAGCGGGGCAAATGGGGCTCCCAAACCCTTTCTGTCAACCAGAGTCCCTTTGGTTCGTACCCGAAATGATTCCGTATGAACTGATTTTGTTTAACAATCTGACCTATACGATCTTTTTCCGGAATAGCCGTGAGAACCGGTTCATAAAACCCACCGGAAATCAGTTCAAAATTACCTCGCCGCACTAAAATCTTGATTCTGTTGATGAAATCAGGTTTATGTTTCATCAGCCATTCAAGGAGCGAACCGCTGTAATGTATGGAACAGGACAGACGCGGATGATTTTCCACTACTTTAATAAACGGAAGATAACTTTTTTGATAGGCTTCTTCAAAAACCTCATCAAAATTGCCGACCGGCTGATGATTATGAACACCGAAAATAAGCTGAATTTGTTTGGTCATATTCATATATAAGGGAGAGGATTAGGGTATCCTCTCCCCTGAAAAAGACATGGTTTATATTGTTGCCATTTTTTCAACCAGGTCTACAACGCGAACGCTGTATCCCCATTCATTATCGTACCAGGCCAGGACTTTTACCAACTGTCCGTCGACCATAGTAGATTCTGCATCAAAAATGGATGAGTTGGAGTTGCCGACGATATCCACAGACACAATAGGATCTTCCGTATATTCGAGAATACCTTTCATGGGTCCTTCAGCGGCTTTTTTAATCGCAGCATTGATCTCTTCTTTCGAAACTTCTTTTTCAAGAATAACCGTCAGATCGACAAGAGAACCATCGGGTGTTGGAACCCGCAAAGCCATTCCATCCAGTTTACCGGCCAATTCGGGGATAACTTTACCTACAGCTTTGGCTGCACCGGTTGTGGTGGGAATAATCGACATGGCAGCAGCTCTTGCACGGCGCAAATCTTTATGAGGCAGATCAAGAATCTGCTGATCGTTAGTATAGGCATGAACCGTTGTCATCAGACCTTTTACGATTCCAAATTCATCATTAAGAACCTTTGCTACCGGAGCGAGGCAGTTTGTTGTGCAGGAAGCATTTGAAACAATCTTATCTTCGGGGCGCAATTTTTCATCATTAACACCCAGAACAATCATATTGTCGATTTTGTCCTTTGCTGGAACCGTCAGAACAACTTTCTTGGCACCTGCTTCCAAATGCCTGGCAATTTGTTCTTGTTTACGAAAAACACCGGTTGCTTCAACAACATATTCCACACCCAGTTCTTTCCAGGGCAGATTGGCCGGATCTTTTTCTGCAAAAATCCTGATCTCTTTACCGTTTACAACAATGGAATTTTCTTTTGCTTCCACTGTTCCCTGAAATTTCTTGTGGACGGAGTCATATTTTAACAAATGGGCCAGTGTTTTGGCGTCGGTTAAATCGTTGATTCCGAGAACCTCAAAATTGTCACGACTCACCATTTCACGAAAGACCAGTCTTCCGATCCGTCCAAAACCATTGATACCTACTTTTACGCTCATGTATACCTCCTTTTACTATATTTGAGCATTTGAATAATGTACTTTTTAATTCTTTTTACTGCTACCATTTTATGAATTCTCATCATTTTCAACAGCGGATTTAATCAATGATTCAATACTCCCGTAATCAAACCCTTTATTCATCAGATAACGCAGGAGTATTTCTCGTTTGTCTTTACCTCTGTATTGAATTTTCTGCATTTTCTTTTTTAACAGTCCTGTTGCGTATTGTTCCCATTCTTTCTGTGACACAGACCGGATTTTCCTGTCAACAATGTCAGACGTAATCCCTTTTTCCAGCATTTTTTTTCTGATCATAAGCGGACCGTATTTGCCCTGACGTATAAGCTCACGAAAATACAGGTCTGTAAACCGGTCGTCATCCAAATATCCTTTGGAAATCATGGTTTCAATAACCGATTCAATAACTGACCCGGAAAAACCCTTCTGAAGCAGTTTTGATTTCAATTCAAATGAACTGTGTTCCCGGTATGACAGGAGTTCTATTGCTTTTTCATAAGCAAAAACATGCTCAGCTTCTGTTTTCAGGGTACTAAAACGTTCCTCTGATATATCCTTATGGAGCTGAAGGGAATATTTTACCTTTATATCCTCATTGACCGTCAAAGATTCTCCATTATCAAATGTCAGGAGCCATTCTTTTCTGTTTTTCCTGTAAACCAGGGAAATAAGGATCATTTTTCGGCTGCAGGTTTCTGTTCAATCATTCCCAGAGCAGTTTTGACTTCATCAGCCACAGATTTTAAGATTTCCGGGTGTTCTGCGAGATACGTCTTGGCATTTTCACGTCCCTGTCCGATTCGCTCATCATTAAAACTGTACCATGAACCGGATTTACCTACGATATCAAGTGTTACAGCCAGATCAAGCACATCTCCTTCATAGGAAATCCCTTTTCCGTACATTATATCGAATTCGCAGCTTTTAAACGGAGGGGCTACTTTATTCTTAACGATTTTAACCTTGGTCCGGTTACCCAAAACATCCTCACCGCTTTTAATGGAGCCTATTCTTCGCACGTCAATACGGACGCTTGTATAGAATTTCAGGGCACGGCCGCCGGTTGTTGTCTCAGGATTTCCAAACATAACTCCGATTTTTTCTCGAATCTGATTGATAAAAATTACAGCCATATTGGATTTGCTCACGGCACCGGTGAGTTTTCTTAATGCCTGACTCATCAACCTTGCCTGAAGTCCGACATGACTGTCTCCCATCTCCCCTTCGATTTCTGCTCTGGGGACCAATGCAGCCACCGAATCGATCACTATGATATCGAGGGCATTGCTGCGGACCAGTGTTTCCGTTATTTCAAGTGCCTGTTCACCATTGTCGGGTTGTGATACAAGCAAATTATTGATATTGACCCCCAGATTTGCAGCATAATTAATATCCAACGCATGTTCGGCATCTATAAACGCCGCATAACCGCCGGTTTTCTGCGCTTCGGCAATGCATTGAAGTGCCAGTGTTGTTTTTCCGGATGATTCCGGTCCAAAAATCTCGGTAATCCTGCCCCGGGGAATTCCACCCACACCAATAGCTGCATCCAGACTGAGTGATCCGGTTGATATTGCAGATACGGGAATGATCGGTCTGTCTTCCCCCATTTTCATTATTGAACCTTTGCCAAACTGACGGTCTATTTGTGAAATAGCCATTTCCAATGCTTTTTCTCTGTCTTGTCCAGCCATCACTTCCTTCCTTTCGTGTGTTTTAAAGGAATTTTCAATCGTTCTATATATTCAGGACCTGCTGACGATAAACGGCTTTCATACCAAACGATATGATTCGCTTTAAGGATTAGTTCTTTCACATTGATATTAAGATATTGTTCCAATATCTCTTCCGGGACTTCACCTTTAACCCGTCCCACTGTAACATGGGGTTTAAAACGTTGATCATCTCTGCTGTAGCCGTACTGTTTGAAGAGATGATTCAATTGTAATACGATTTGCTGAAGCGGCAACGGTATGTTTCTGTTTCCAACCCACAGAATTCGGGGCTTTTCAATATGAGGAAAAATTCCGGTCGATGTTAATTTAAGATGAAATTCGTTGATTTGCTCCATACTTATCAGGATTTCTTTTCCAAGATCTGTTAAAAATTTTTCCGGCGTATCTCCCAAAAATTTCAGGGTTATATGATATTGATCAGGGCGAGTGCATTTGATATTTTTATTATTCTGAAGAAAATTTGTTAACCTGATTATTTGATCGGACAACTCTTTATCGCAAGGCAGAGCAAAAAATGAACGAATCCATTTTTCTTTCATATAAGATTCCTTCGCAAAAGATCAAGAGCTGCCTGGGATGCAAATGCTTTATTCAGTGTTCGGGACTTATTGAACAAGATTTTACGGGTTTCCGTTCGGTCCGGCGTCATGACACAAATCCAAACGGTGCCAACCGGTTTTTCAGCCGTTCCGCCATCGGGACCGGCAATTCCGCTGATAGTTAACACAACATGGGCAGATGAACTTTTTTTCAGACCTTCAGCCATTTCTATTACAGTTTCTTCACTGACTGCGCCATAGGTATCGATTGTTTTCAGAGAAACACCCAGCAGTTGATTTTTTGATTCATTGCTATAGGTTATGCGACCTTCCAAGAAATATCCGGATGAACCGGGATTTCCAGTGATCCTGTGAGAAATCAAACCTCCCGTACACGACTCTGCCACTGCCAGTTTCCATCCCTTGGCAATGAGCAATCCGGCAACGACTTCCGTTAAATCCCTGTTGTCTTCCGCAAAAATATAATCGCCGATGGCATTGAAAATGAAAGCTCGAATAGTTTCAATGTTGCGGTGATCGTCATGTTTTAAACGAATTTTCAGTGTAACGCCAAATACTGATGGATAATAGCCAACTTTAATATCTCTAAAATTTTTTAGTCCATGATCAATCCGATCCACAATTTCCGATTCCATAATACCGGTTGTTCGAAAAACCAATGTTTTGAACAGGTTCTGAGACAATTGTTTAAGAACCGGTTTTATGGATTGTGTAAAAATCTGTTTCATCTCAGACGGCACACCCGGTAAAACATAAATCCTTCGCCCCTTGTCATTAAAAAGGAGTCCGGCTGCCGTGCCTATGCTGTTTGGCAAAATTTCAGCGTTATCCGGTATAAATGCCTGTTCCTTATTGCTCGCCGGTATCAAAGGGTTTCTTTGTTTCAGTTTAATAATGATATTTTGATATTGCTCATCAGAAAAAAACAGATTACCGCCAAAATATTCAGTAATCGTCTTTTTTGTTATATCATCTCGGGTTGGTCCCAAACCTCCCGTGAGAATGGCAATGTCAGTTATTGCGGACAGTGATTTTATTGCGTGAACAATCTCATCTTTATCATCGGAAATCGTATGCCGTCTGATAACTGATATACTCATGTCTGTCAGTTCATTTGTCAGCCAATGAGCATTTGTATCCGGTGTAGATCCGGATAGTATTTCATCACCGATTGATATGATTTCAGCAAAACGTATCATGGAACCAGATAAAGGTATGCAGCATTCAGGATCAAAGCTGCCAGTCCGGCTAAAATGTCATCCATCATCACTCCCCACCCGTTGGGCAGACGCTGAATTCTGAAAATAAGCCACGGTTTCCAAATATCAAAAATTCTGAAGAGTACAAACCCTCCAAAAACAACGGAAAAGGTTTTTGGAAGCATGAAAACTGTGAGCATCATTCCGGCCACTTCATCAATAACAATATATTTCGGATCTTCCTGACCGCTCGATTTTTCCAGATTATCGCTGACATATAGACCTGAAAAGAATACGATAAGAAGGACGGGAAGTTCGAAAAGAAGAGACGGTTCAAAGGGATAGGCAAATTTAATGATGACAGCGGTTATAAATGAAGCAACAGTACCGGGGAACCAGGGAAAAAATCCAATATGGAAAAATGTCCCCAGCCACTTATTAATTTTAAATGAAAACCTATCTTTTTTTTGCAAAGACATGTTTATTCTCAAACAAATAAAGAATACCGCTATATAATGTGATCATTGTGGTTAAGAGCATTAAGACCCACATAACATGATGATCTATCAAAATCTTTTCCAGAAAATGATATACAGGCTGAAAAAACGGAATGCTTTTTACGGCAAGAAATGTCATAATAAAATAAATCATGAACATTTGAATGCCTGTTTTAACCTTTGCAAATGAACGGGTAGTCATGCTATTGCCTTTTCGGATCATGATACTGCGTAAAAGCGTAACAAATACATCACGAAAAAGAATAATGGCAATCATCCACCACGGGATAAGACCTTTAATTCCGAAAACGATAAACACAGACATTACCAGAATTTTGTCAGCCAGAGGATCAATGAATTTACCGAATTCAGTGGTTGCCTGATATTTTCTGGCATACCACCCGTCCACACCATCAGTTACAGATGCAACGATAAAGAGTATCAATGCTATTAAATTATAATAATTGCCTTGGCTAAGCATAAAATAAAGACACGCAGGTGTGATAAGGACGCGGAGAACAGTCAGAATATTGGGAACGAATTTTTTTTGTATCATTTTATTTTCCGTTAATTAATGAACGGCCTTCAAGGGCTTTTGCCAGTGTGGCCTCATCTGTAAATTCAAGATCGCCGCCAACCGGTATGCCTCTGGCAAGTGATGTTACCTTGATATCCTTATACCGGTTGATTATTTTTTCAAGATAGTGTGCTGTTGTATCACCATCTACGGAAGGATTGATTGCCAGAATCACTTCTTTAACCTGATCCAGTCTCTTAATCAGAAGATCAATCGACAAATCTTCCGGACCAACGCCGTCCAAAGGACTGATCAGTCCGCCAAGAACATGATATTTTCCGTGGAAAACAGCCGTTTTATCTATAGAGATAACATCCATGCTGTCTTCAACTATGCAAAGCTGTGATGCATCACGTTTTGGATCGCGACAGATTGAACAGGGCGTTTCTTCGGTTATAAAATGGCAGACCGGGCAGTGACTGATTTTATCTTTAATATCTATCAGTCCTTTTGCATACCGGACAATTTCATCCCTCGGGCGATCCATAAGATAAAAACAGATCCGTTGTGCACTTTTTTTTCCGATCCCCGGGAGCCTGGAAAGCAGGTCAGTCAATTCCTGAATAACGTTTGGAATAGATGACATTTATAACCCAATTCCGGGTATGTTACCCAATCCGCCGGTAAATGAACCCATTTTTTCCTGAATAATCTCATCAGCCTTTCGCAAGGCCTGATTGACGGCTGCCATAATGAGATCTTCCAGCATTTCAGCATCTTCAGACAAGGCTTCAGGGGCAATTTTTACAGATTTGATCATTTTTTTTCCGGTTGCAACAACCGTAACCATACCACCGCCTGCGTTTGCTTCAACGGTTTCATGTTCCAGTGACTCACGTGCTTTTTCCATGTCTTTCTGAAGCTTCTGAGCCTGCTTCATTATCTCCTGTAATCCACCTTTTGGCAACATATTAACACCTCATATTGTATTTACTGAACAATATCCCCTTCAAAAACATTCAAAATATTATGAACGCCCTTATCCAGTGTATTGTTCTGTTTTTTTTCTGCTTTTTGATTGAATGTGATATTCAAGTGAACCGGATTTTTAAAGAATTTTTTTAAAAATTCATCAATCGTAGTTTTTTCTCTCAATATTTGTTGCTGTGTAAAGGAATCGGCACATTCAGCCTGAACTTTTCCCTGTGTCTCATCGATTGATTTGACGGTTAACTGGCACAGTAAGGATGAAATCTTGGGATTTGTACCTTTCATGCTCACAATGAACTTATTCCATGTTCCCTGATTAAGGTCTTCCGATGTCTGAACATCTTTCGAAGGATTTTGGTCAGATTTTTTTCCCGGACTTTTTTCATCAAATTCAGACTTTTGAATCACAGGTTGAGCAGATTTAGTGCCAGAATTCACTGCAGGTCTGATTGATGTTGCATTACTCTGTACGGGAAGTTTCTCCAGGATTTCATTTAAATTTATCAGATCATCCATTCGCGTCAGTTTGAGGAGCAGGGATTCAGTTAATAATCGGACGTTGGGTGAATTTGACAACTGAGGTAAGATATCATGAACAAGTGACAGCATTTGGATAAATGTTTTCTCGTGGGCAAGTTTGCTGATTTCAGTCATCTGCTTTTTCATCGAATCTGTTGTTTCAATTTTTTCAGCCGTTCCTGTGACCCGTATGATATAAAGATCCCGAATAAAAGCAGAAAAGTTTCGGATAAAGTCGGGAATATCATGACCGCCGTTGGATACTTGCCTAATCTGTTCAAGAACCGTGTTAACATCTTTTTCAAGAATTGCCCGCACCAATTCGCTGTAGACTTCATCTCGAACAATTCCAAGCAAATCAACCACTTTATCATAGGTTATATGATTGTCGGCAGAAAAAGCAACGGCCTGTTCAAGAATACTCTGGCAATCCCGCATGCTGCCGTCACCTTTTTGAATAATGAGCTGAAGGGACTCATCATCCACATCAATTTTTTCTTCTGAACATATATGTTTCAATCGTCCCATAATTTCTTCTGTGGAAATGCGGCGAAACTCGTAACGCTGACACCGGCTCAAAATTGTGGGAAGGACTTTGTTTAATTCTGTTGTGGCAAAAATGAAAATAACATGCGGCGGCGGTTCTTCGAGTGTTTTTAAAAGGGCATTAAAACCGTCTTTTGTGATCTGATGAAATTCATCAATAATATAGATTCTGTACTTACCTCGCGACGGGGGATATTTCACCATTTCCCGGATTGATTTAATGTCTTCAATACCCCTGTTTGAAGCACCGTCAATTTCAAGAACATCCATAGAACGGCCGTCGCTGATTTCCTTGCAATTGACACATTCATTGCAAGGATTGAATCCCTTTGGATTTTGGCAATTTACTGCTTTGGCAAATAGTCTTGCAGTGGAGGTTTTCCCCGTTCCCCTCGGGCCGCTAAATATATAAGCCTGTCCGACTCTGTTGGTTTTTATGGCATTTACAAGCGTCTCGGTCACATGAGATTGACCGATTACATCTTCAAATCGTTGCGGCCTCCATTTTCTTGATATGACCTGATAGCTCATTGTTGCCTCATATAGGATAAAAAAGGACCCCAGGTTGACCGGCACATTGTTCTGTTGCCTACCGCTGCTTCCTTCCGGATCTGACGGGGTTCAGCATTTCCCAATCGCACGGGACCTGAGGCCTTAAATATTTTTTGCACATCAGCTAATTTAAAGGAAGAGGGTAATAAAGACAAATTAATTGTCTTTATTCCATATAATATCAAGCTTATAATATTTGGGGAAATGTGTTAACCAGATATCCTTGATTATGTGAGAAACAAAAACCAATCCCACTGCACCGGATGTGATTTTAAAATTTCTTACATGGGTAGAATTGTCTTGTGAAATATAGTAAGCGGCAGCTGCTCCTGATATGGCACTTCCCCAGTAGACATATGTATTCAGTTTCGGATTAAATTGTCGGGATTCGATACGAAACCCTTTTTGAACCGACAGATAGGGAATGAGAAATTCTTTAGAGCCGTCGCAAAGGACAAGTCCGTCTTCTCGGTGTTCCAAAAGAATACCCCGGTATTTATTGCTGTTAACGGTGTAAAGTTTTAAATGCGTTCCGACAGGAAGAGACCTGAATATTTCTATTTGTTTTAAAATTACATATTTCCCGGTAATCCTGTTTACGTCCCTTTCAGTGGGAAAAGGCGTGAGATCAACTTTGTTCTTTAGCTTTTCAAATACATCCTCATTGAGAAAAATTGCATCTCTTTTTAGGGAGAGACTTTCAGGATCCCAGTAAATTAACCTTACACCATATTGGGACTCATTAATCCGGATAAATTGAGCAGAATAAAGATTCTTCACATCAGGAAATATTTCATAATAAATGTTTTCAATATAATTGATTTCAGCACCGACTTTTGTGCTTAATACAATGACACTGCCTCTCTCAGGATTTGCTCCTGTCAGAGAGGCAGTGATAATAAGTATGAAAATTCCAGTCCTTTTAAAAATCATATAAGCGGATTATCAGAATGTAAATCCTGTTTCAATCGTTGTTATTTTCAGCGATTCATTCTTAGGATCAATGGTTCCGTCGCCATCCTTATCTCTATAGGTAGTCATAAAATTCCAGATCAGAGAAACACCCGGACTCACTTCCAGTCCCAGTTTGTATCCCCAGATCGTATTTTCTGACGGTTTTTTAAAGAGGAAAGGATTTTTATCGTTATTTCTGATATAGTAAGCAGATGCATCGGATATTTTGGGAACCAGTCCTTTTTGAATTCCTGCCTGAGCAGAAAAACTGCGCACTTTATTTTTATCCTTTGAGACCATATGCATGTATGATGACTGGACAAATGCAACATTAAAGAGGCTGACACCGGCTGCACCATAAATACCCTGAGCAGACGGAATGTTTTCGTTCAGGATTTTATCAAACTTCGTACGGGTAATCATATTACCCAGTGAATCACGTTCAACATAGACTCTGTTAAAGTCATAGTTTCTGTCAAAGAAATTAAACCGGAAATATTCCTGACCCCATCGGTACTCGACTTTGGCATCAATAATCTTAATGATATTGGCGGAAATACCAAGGGGTGAAGCGCCAAATGTGGTTTTTTCCACTGCTCCGCCCGTATATCCCAGCAGAGCGGCTTCAGAGTAGACATTCAGACTGAGAAATGACATACTGAGAACTGGGACAGTTACATCAGCTGCAACCGAGTAAATGGTAGGATGGTCATTCATCAACTGAGAAATTGTGGGCATACCCATAAGAATACTCGTTGAATCCGGTCCTGCAGTATATCCCAGGTTTTGGAAATATTTATCGAGTTCATTGATAGTGTTCAGTGAAAAACCGAGATTTGTATCATAAAACCAGCCGCCTGTACCGGCAGGATCAACATCTTTGCTGTCGGGAATTCCGTCACGGTCCGTATCTCTGTATGCTCCAGCATCATCCGGAAACATATCCATCAGATCAGAATAACCGTCACCGTCTCTGTCCCTGTCAAAAGCATTGTATGGATTAACATCCGAAATAACACTCAGTCCAAAACTTACCGGAAGCAGAATTCGCGTGTTGTATGAAAAACGGCCTCCGATCAGACCGGGAGTCATTTTCTCACCGCCCAACTCGTTCCAGTCAGCAATAAAACCGGTAAATCCGATTTTATTTCTCTGTACTTTCAGATGAGTCCCCAGGCGTTTCATGTCAGGATATTCAAGCATATTGGTATAGCCGGATACGACCAGTCCGTTTGCCATGGTTACCTGATCCAATCCTCCGACACGGATATAGAAAGGATCACTCAGGGTTCCCCAGCTTATAAAGTATATTTTATCAAGAATATCATCCAGACTGTTCCAGTTGTCTTCAAGAATACGCCCTTCACCGTCTACATACAGGACAATATCAAGCCCAACACCTAGTTTACCGACTTTGAATGTAGGTCTTGCTGCTATTTGATTATACAACTTACCGTCAATGGTAACAGATCCTACACCAAGTCCCAGGCCGTACGGTTTATCCCCCTTACCTTTCGGTTTATCTGCCGGTTCCTCAGGAGTTTCCACAACATCGTCCGTTACAGGAACTGTAACGGGTTGAGTTGTCGGCACGTCTGCTCTGGGTTGTATCTGTGGTGTCGGTTTGGGTTCAGGTTCGGGTTCTTCCTCGGGAACTGTTTCTTCAAGAGGTTCCTGTAGCATATCATTAAACACATCATCTTTGGGTAATTCCGACGGCGAGTAGTTTCTTACCACCATATCTCCTGATATTGTGTTAACACAAACCTGACCGGCAGTAATAAGCCCGCTCTCTCCGGACATAGTATTAAAAACATCCACGGCACCTTCAGTCGTATATATCCTGTCTGTATTTCCCTGGCAATCAACCCAGAATTTTGTTCCTTTTACGGAAGCGACAGAAACAGGCGTCTGAACCTTAAAATCTTTTATCTTTTGTTGACTGACTTCAAAAAGCGTTTGTCCTTTGTCAACTTTCAATGTACGGGAAGCCGGTTCATCGTTCATGGTTATCTGAACATTATCCCGCAATTTCAACAATGTTTTATCATCATTGAACATAATAATAGCAAAACCGTCCTGGGCTGTTTGAATTACGTCTCCATTTTCAAGCTGCGAGCCAACTTCTATAGTAAACATTTCAAAACTTCCTGCAGGTAGCAGTTTTACATCTCCTTTTACTTTTATGACACTGGCTATGCCCCCAAACATATATGACGTCATAATAAGCTGGAACATTAACAAGTATAATATTTTCCGTTTCATCAACGTCCTCCCGGATTTTTTATGATTTATTAAATATATGAATCCTGATTGACTTAAAATAGATAATTGTATAAAAAATGGGTGTTCATAAGGCCATATTCATGATATGCATCACATGACCTAATAATTGGATACACTGTAATGTATAAAGCCATTGAATACCAGCATTAAAGTGATTCGGAAAGGTTATGGTTTAGGGACACTTTTTTAGTAATTTCATCTATGAAAAATCGATACGATGCAGTTGTAATAGGGGCCGGTCCTGCAGGCTTGATTGCAGCCGGCTGTATGGGAAAGTCCGGATTATCGGTATGTTTGCTTGAAAAAAATGAAAAATCTGGAAAAAAGCTCCGTATAACCGGTAAAGGACGGTGCAACATTACAAACAGCCGTCCAAAAAATGAATTTATTCAGGCATACGGTAAAAACGGGAAATTTCTGTATTCGGCATTTTCCGTTTTTTTTCGAGACGAACTGCTGGACTTTTTCAAAAACACGTTAAACATTGAGGTCACAAGAGAAAGGGGCGGCAGGATTTTCCCCCGGTCACAGGATGCTCATGAAATTGCAGATAAACTTACATCCTGGGCTGAAAATCAGGGTGTGGAAATTGTTTATGAACATCGGTGTATATCCGTAAATCCGGGGGAAGACGGGTATTTATCCCTTCAGATCACCCATGAGAATAAACCGATTGACTTACTTGCAAGGTCTGTTCTGATTGCAACGGGAGGCATAAGTTATCCCGGGACAGGATCTACGGGAGACGGGTATGCTTTAGCAAAAAATCTTGGACACTCAATCATTCCCCTCAAACCGGCACTTGTTCCCCTCATAACGCATGAGGGTGACAAATATGGATTAAAGGGGATCAGTATCAAAAACAGTCTTGTAACCGTGTTAACGGATGGAAAAAAATCAAACCGGCTGTTTGGTGAATTCCTGTTTACTCATTTTGGCGTGTCCGGTCCTGTAATTCTTACTTTGAGTAAAGATATAGTCAATGCATTGAATACCGGTCTTCAAGTATTATTGCATGTTGATTTTAAACCGGCACTTGATGAGAACACTTTGGATAAACGTCTGATCCGCGAGTTCTCAGAACACAGCAATAAATGTTTAAAAAATATTTTAAAATTTATTATTCCGGAAGCATTGGGAACTGTTTGTTTAGCTGAAACCGGTGTTTCCGGTGACATGCCCTGCCATTCTATCACATCCTCTGACCGAAAAAAAATCGGTTACTGGCTCAAGAATTTTGAAATACCGATTACTGGATACAGACCGATAGAAGAAGCAATTGTCACATCCGGCGGTATTAATCTGAAGGAAATTGAACCGGCAACAATGCAATCAAAAATAAATCCCCGTGTTTATTTTGCCGGTGAAATTCTTGATTTGGACGGCGACACCGGCGGTTATAATCTGCAGGCAGCTTTTTCCACAGGATGGTGTGCCGCAAAAGGAATCATCGCTTTTTTAACTCAAAAATGAACGACTAATATTTTTATTTTTTTTATTTTGTCTTAAATTGATCTGACAATAAGTTAAAAATGAGAAGTTCAATGAAAAAATTTTTCCTTTTTTGTTTTCTTTTCACCCTTCTTCATGCCAATCCTCCTGTTTATATTGCATTTCATTGGCATATGCATCAGCCGATTTATTGGCCATATGAATCAGTTATTGAAACAGATCAATACAACCGGTATGATTATTCTGTTGCTGATATTCACAATCAGCGTACCGGTCCGTATACATCCTGGCCTATGGATGCCATTCAGAAGGCAATAGACGCAGGACTTGAGCATGCCGGTGCACAAATTAGTTTTTCCGGTTCCCTCATTGAAAATCTCAATGCTCTTGAAATTGCAGGTAATGTAAATTATGCCGGCTGGAAAAACAGATGGAAATTGTATGCCACAAAAAAGACCTCTTTGGATAATCCGCGGCTTGATTTTACTGCTTTTGGATATCATCATCCTTTAATGGGGTTGATACCAAAGAATGATATGGTTCGGCAGATCACATCTCATCGGGATTTTTTGGAAAATGAACTTGGGTATAGCCCGTCAAAAGGGATTTTCCCACCGGAAAATGCATTCAGAAAAGAAATGATTCCTGCTTTAAAAGCGTGTGGCATTGAGTGGGTTTTAGTGGATAATATTCATTTTGAGAGGGCTTGTTTAAATTATCCTTTCAATACTGGCGGAAATTTATATGAACCTAATCCATCCTACATATTGAATCCTGATCCGGGAGACTGGGTAAGCTTAAATAATGTATGGGCACCGACACAGGTATCTGCCTTATGGTCAAGACAACCCCATTATGTCGGCTATATTGATCCGGAAAGTGGTGAAACATCATACATTATTGCTGTCCCTGCAGATCGGTATTTAGGCAATGAAGACGGACGCGGCGGTTTTGGAGCACTTGATTATAATAGTGTACTGTCTCAGCTGGAAAGTTATAACACTGATCCGGATCACCCGATGCTGATTGTGCTAGCCCATGACGGAGACAATTATGGCGGCGGATCTGAGAGTTACTACAACAGTAATTTCCAGAATTTTATTGACTGGCTCATTGTAAATAAAGACCGCTTTATTTTTACAACTGTTCAGGATTATCTGGACATGTTTCCGCCAGATCCCAATGACGTGATTGAGGTTGAAAGTGGCAGCTGGAGCGGAGCAGACAATGGCGATCCCGAGTTTAAGAAATGGCTCGGGGATTCGTATAATGGGTACAGTCCGGATAAAAACAGTTGGGCTGTTGTAACAGCCGGTCAAAATGCAGTTTATACAGCAGAAAGCAGCAATTCTTCTTCTCCGAATGTACAAACAGCTTGGAAATATTTAATGAATTCTCAAACGAGCTGTTATTGGTACTGGGACGGCAGCCAGGAAGGCCGGTGGGATTCTCATCCGACACGAGCTATCAACCAGGCTTATGATGCCGTCAATCTAATGATTCCGAATAGTGAAACGGTACCCCCCACAATTTTTCATCCTCAGCGTGAACCCTTTAATCCCGGTGGCACTGAATGGTTGATTCCTCAGACCAATCGTGATACAGTGTGGACATTTGTCTATGACGTGAGCGGCCTAAAACAACGTTCCGGAAAAGACCATGTCTTATTATTTTACCGTTTTGATAATGATGGTATAAATTCGCTTGAAAGCAATCATAATGAACTGTATTCCGGTGGAACGGATGTTTCCGATTGGGTTTCAGTTCTTATGGAAAAAAAAGATTTTCCCTCTCATACAAATCCACTCCCAAGCATCAAAGCGCCTCTTTACACTGCAGTTTTACCTGATACGCTGAATGTACTGATTGATTATTATGTGGAAGCAGAAGACATTCACGGAAATATCGGAAAAAGCATTATTCAACATGTTTGGATTGGCAACAATCAGGGTTCTTCCAATGATAACAGGAATAGTCTGACTTGGTTGCCGTCTGAGCCCACAGCAGACGATACAATAACTATCATCCACCTTAGTCCAAAACCGGATCCGGTTCTTCACTGGGGTGTGAACGAATGGCAGACGCCACCTCTTTCAGTTCGTCCCTCAGGAACTGTTACAACATCAGGATCTGCCGTTGAAACTCCATTTATGCAGACTGCAGTTTCGGACTCTTTTGTTATTAATATCGGTCCCCTGTCTCAAGCAGCCGGTACATACAACTCACTGGATTTTGTCATAGGGTATAGTGATAATACCTGGAACAACAATAATGGAAGTGATTTTCATATCACTTTCACTGATATCGGTTCTGATAATAATCCCGTTATCATAGATGGAATGATTGAAAGTAGTTTGACACCGGTATTCCAGAATGAAGGAGTTTTTTTCTATTGTTCGATTATTGATGGCCAATTGTATGTTGCGACGAATCCGGCGCCTGAAACCGGAAAAGATGTGTTTATTTTTGTTTCCAATCCTTCAAAAACTATGACGAATATGCCATGGGCAAAATCCGGTTTAGTCATGGAATGGAAAGCATTTCTGGCACAGGAAAGCACAAACGGCTGGAACGGTTGGACATCTGAAGGCTTTGCTTCTCAATCAGCTTCAGCCCATATTCTGGAAGGAATTATCAATCTTGATGAACTGTTAACCGATGAAAATGATACAGTGCTTGTTGCTTTGATCCATGTTGAAACACAGGACAATGGTCAAATGACTTTCCAGTATCCTGACGGAAATGAAGATATAAATCTGGATCCTGATGAATGGATGAATATATTTGACGTAGTTTCAATTGATCAATCTCCGGGACAGCCCCGTTCTTTTGAAATCAGTCATATTTTTCCAAACCCGTTTAATCCCATCACAACCATTCATTTATCTTCACCCGGAATTGAGCAGTCTGAGCTTGTAATCTATAATCTGAAAGGACAGTTACTGGATGTTATCTTTTCAAACAAGGAATTACAGTCAGGGACACATTCCGTAAAATGGGATGCTTCATCCTATTCTTCCGGATTATATATTTTGGTGTTCAGAAACACAAAAACTAACGAAGTATCGATAAAAAAGATAACGTTGTTAAAATGATCCTTATTTTAGTCTGATGCTAAAGATTTTATTTTGTTCAGCTTCTGTAATAAATAATTCACTTTCATCGTGATTGAAGACAAGGTTTGTGACTCTTATCCCGGGTAATTCAAGACTGTCCAAAAGTGTTTTTTTTTCAATATCGGCAGTATAGACTTTTCCGCCGCCAAAATGAGCGATGTAGAGAATTCCTTTAGAGTCGAATTCAATTCCATCCGGATCTCCCCCGGGAAGTGTCACGATGATTTCACGAATATCAGGATTTTGTAATGAAAGGGCTACAACCCTGTTTTCAGCTGATTCACAAACAATTAATCTTGTTCCATCTGGAGTAACGGACAATCCGTTGGGAAAGGCAAGGTTATCTGCAAAAAGGTTTATTTCATTGGTCATTGGATCCAAAACGTAAATTTTACCATCCCTGACTTCTTTAGAGTAGGATTTTGGATCGGTAAAATAGATCAGTCCCTTATGAAATGTTATATCATTAGGTCTGGAAAATCTCTGACCATTATTATCAAGGACTTGAATAACCTCTCCCCTGTCGTTGAATCTGATAATACGGCCTTGATTATATTCGCAAGCCCACAATTCATGATTATCAGACCAGTAGAGTCCGTTTGGTTTAAAGTTCATGGAAGACAGGTCGGCAAATGTATCCAAACGCCCATTCTCATACAAACGACCAATCCACATTCCGTAGCAATTGGAAAACAACAGTTCTTTACCGGCAAAAACGGGTCCTTCAGGAAAAGACAATCCGTCTGCTTCAAGTATCAGAGGAGGAATAAATCGGGTTGCAGGCCCCTTACATGAAAAGAGAAAAAAGACCGCTAAGGCTATGAAATATTTATTCATCATCCTCATCAAAACTGCCATCCTCAAAAGATTTAATTCGTTCCAGATAATCAGCGGAAACAAGAACTTCACGAGCTTTGGAACCGGTAAAAGGACCTACAATCCCCTCTTGTTCCAGCTCATCAATCAGCCTTGCTGCTCTGCTGTAACCGACTCTGAGCCGTCTTTGAAGCAGAGATATTGAACCCTGCTGATGAATGACCACCAGTTTTAAAGCTTCATCAAAAAGCGGATCTTTTTCATTGGAGAATTCATAAGATTCATTGCCATTTTCGCCCGAATCTTCAGATTGTGGTGCCGGCAGAATAAAGTCCAGATCATCGGTCGGTTGAGATTGAATATGTTCCATAACTCGCTCAATCTCTTCCAGTGTGATAAAAGCGTTATGAATACGAATGGGTTCTGAACGGCCGGGAGAAAGAAAAAGCATATCCCCTTTTCCCAGTAATTTTTCAGCTCCGCCGGTATCCAGAATTGTACGGCTGTCAATTTTAGTCGGAACCTGAAAACCGATTCTTGCCGGGAAATTGGAACGGATCACACCTGTAATAACATCCACGCTGGGACGCTGCGTGGCAATCACCAGATGGATCCCGACAGCCCTTGCCATTTGTGCCAGACGGGCGATCGGTTCTTCAATTTCTTTTCCCGCCGTCAGCATCAGATCTGCCAACTCATCGATAACAACTAAAAGATAAGGCAGCAATTCACCTTCCAGACCATCCTTGATTTTCCGATTGTATTCGTCGATATTTCTCACGGTTGCATTAGCCAGAACAGTATAACGCCGTTCCATTTCGACTTCGGCACTTCGCAATGCAAGAACAGCATTTTGCGGACGGGTTATAACATATTCCCCAATATCATCATTGGTTATCAGATGATACTTTTCAAGTGCTTTATATACAGATAACTCAAGTTTTTTTGGATCTATCAGAATGAATTTAACCTCTTCAGGTCGGGCTCTGTAAAGAATTGACATCAGTAATGTATTAATACAGACCGATTTACCTGATCCGGTTGTACCTGCGATAAGTAAATGAGGCATTTTTGCCAGATTGAATACAAAGGGTTCGCCATTTGCAGTTTTGCCCAAAGCAATAACCAGCTTTTCTTCTGCTACCGTAAATCGTTCCGAGTTTACAATGGATTTAAAATACACGACTTCCGGTTTTTTATTGGGTATTTCCACTCCCACAACTTTTTTCCCGGGTATGGGTGCTATTATGCGGATCCGTTTTGCTGCCATAACACGGGCAATATCATCAGATAATGACGAAATTTTACTGACCCGTACACCGGTAGCCGGTTCAACTTCATACAGGGTGACAACGGGTCCCGGGACTACTTTGACAACTTTTCCCGATACTCCAAAATCAGCAAGCGTCTTGGTCAGGATATCAGCATTTTCCTGAAGTTCGTTGGGATCTATTTCATATCCCGGCGGAGGATCATTCATCAATTCAACACTGGGAAGATGGTATTCCTTTTTCTTTACATCTTCCTTAAAGTCATCATAATCCACATCATCATCACCGCGTTTTTCACTTACTTCAAAATCGTATGATTTGTCTTCCTCAGATTTCGCTTCTTCTTTTTCAGGTCCTTTTTTACTTGTTTTTGTCTCTTTCTTTACTTTTTCAGATTCAGGGGTCTTATTGATTTTAATTTTATTATCTTCATTTTCAAATTTTTCTTCAAACGGTTCGATAATGACCTTTTTTTCTTTCTTAACCTTTTTTGTTTCTGCTTTTTTCTCTTTTTTGGACTCGGTTCTTGTTTTTTTCTTTAAAGCATGTTTTTCTTTAATGGCAGCAGATTTTCTTACCAGCCACTTCCCGAACAACCGGATTGGTCTATACATGCTGATCCTGAAGAATAAACTTAGCGTAACAATGATAAAAACCGATAAGAGGATGATTGCGGGGATCAATCCTATCCAGTCCATGAGGAATAAGCTTAGCGACCCTCCGATAAAACCGCTGACTTCAAAATCAGACGTTTTAAGAGGAACATTCCTGTTGATCATTGTTGTAGTCAGTAAAGCCGACAAAAAAATGAAAACAATCCAGTAAATTGAAAAACGTGTGATATTCTTTTTATCCCGGTCGGCGAAAAATCCCCAGCCCCATGCCAGAAGGATTACAACAAAACCCCATGAGAAATATCCCAGACCATATGTTATAAAAATATGAGAAATAAAAACACCGGCAATTCCCATGGCATTATCAATGAGAAAAAATCTTGAAAACGACAACACATCCGATGATGAGTAAGTCCCTAAACTGATACCGATAAATATTGCAGTTATCAGAAAGAGAACACCAATGATTTCATTTTTAAGATTCGATTTCATTCGCTTTTATTCTGTAGGTTTAGAATCAACAAACGGGGTTTTGACTATGACGGCTTTCATCATCCTATTACGAATATTGATCAGAATTTCTGATCCGATCTTTGCAAAATCACGATGGATATATGCCAGTCCGATTGCCTTATTTAAGGTTGGCGATTGTGTCCCGCTGGTTACAATTCCGATTGCGTCATTACCTGCATAAACGTTATATCCGTGGCGGGGTATAGCTCTGTCTTCCATGATAAAACCCACTAATTTTCTGTCGGGTTTATTCGTTTTAACGGACACTATTGCATCTTTTCCGATAAAATCATTTTTATCTGTTTTTGTAATCCATCCCAATCCCGCTTCAATCGGATTTGTGGTCTGGTCAATATCATTTCCGTAAAGACAGTATTTCATTTCAAGGCGCAGCGTATCTCTTGCGCCCAAACCAACGGGGGCTAACTGAAATTCATCACCGGCTTTCATGATAGATTGCCACAAATCTTTGGAAAATTGTGTTTTGTGATAAAATTCAAAACCGGGTTCACCGGTATAACCGGTTCTTGACAGGATAACAGGAAATCCTGCAACGTTGGTCTCAACAAAATGGTAGAATTGAATATCCCGGAGATTGACATCTGTTATTTTACTCAGGATTTTCATGCTTGCCGGTCCCTGTAAGGCAAGGAGGCCGTACGCATCTGAATCGTTTTTTATTGAGACTTTACCGGAAAGGTGTTCTTTTATCCAGGAAAAATCCTTTTGAACATTGCCTGCATTGACGACCATCATGTATCTGTTTTTTTCAAATCGATAAATGATCAGATCATCAACAATTCCTCCGTCGGGATAGCACATCGCCGAATATTGCGCCTGTCCGTCAGCAAGTGCAGATACATCATTAATCGTTATAAAATTGAGAAAAGATTCGGCATCGGTTCCTTCAATAAAAAATTCACCCATATGGGATACGTCAAACAGACCGGCACGTGTCCTGACAGTCTGATGCTCCTCAATAATTGACGTATAGACGATAGGCATTTCAAAACCGGCAAACGTTACCATTTTTGCACCATTGGCAACATGTATATCATAAAAGGGTGTTTTTTTCGGTGTATTCATGTGTGCTCCCGTCATTTCTAAATCAATGAATCTATTCCGTTTCGTATCCGTTTTATTCCTTCGGCAAATTCTTCAGGTCTGCCACCATAACTGAGTCGCATAAAACCTTGTGAATATTCACCGAAAGATTTTCCCGGAACAGTTAGAATACCAAATTTATCTTTCAGATAAAAGGCAAATGTAATTTCATCCATGGTTTTCAGTACTGCTTCAGGAATTTTAAATAAGACATAGAATGAACCCTCAGTCGGAACAAATTCCAAATGATTTTTTTCCAGTTCTTTGATAATAATGTCCCGGTTTTGAATAACTCTGTTGCGGTTATTTTCAATCCAGTTTTTATAATCGTATTCAGGAAAATGGCTGAGAATATGCTGGGATAAAGATGGAGCAATGGCAACCATTGCCTGGTGAGCGGCAAAAATTTGATTTATAACAGAATGTCTGGTAAAAGCCCATCCCATACGTAATCCCGGCAAGCCAAAACTTTTTGTTAAAGAGCTGACAATAATTGTATTTGCTCCTGCCTGTTGCCAATTATGAGAAACGGGTCTGTTCGGATTTCCGAAGAAGCGGTACACTTCATCCACCAACAGGAAGCAATCGGATGCTTCACACACTGTTTCAACCTCCCGGATATCCTTTTCCGTCATCATCAAACCGGAAGGATTGGCCGGAGTATTCAGAATAACGATTGCCGTATTTTCAGAAATTGAGTCCATTATGCTTTCAGCAACCGTACCTTTACAGAAAGGCGGAATTGGATAGGTTTTCAAATCCATGCCCAGCATTCTGCTTATGGTGGGATAGGTGAGAAAATATGGGGAAGGAATAAGAATTTCATTCTTTTTTCCGTGCCAGTACAGCTTAGCAGCACCAACGCCGGAACTTATACCCTCTTCAGCACCACATACCATACACACATTTTCATAGGTTCCCGGAAATTCATTGATCGTAATAACTGCTTCACGGGCTTCATCTATTCCCGCAGTTGGTGTATATGCAAAATCACCCAAAATATCCTTATCCAAAAGTCCGTAAAACCAATCCGGAATAGAAAACACCGGTTCACCCAAAGCTAAATTTATGCTTCCTTTCGGAGCACCATCAAAAATCTGGCGAATAATTGACTTCTGTATCGTACTCATTTAATAACCTTTCTGATTTATCTTTTTTTCTTTTCCAATCTTTCGATAATTTGCTGATCCCCTCCCGTATCCAGCTCATCTTGTGTTTCAATTTTCGGCTCAGTCACGGGTTCTGTCTTTTTGAAATCGGCAATAATCTTGCTTTTGGATTTGATATCCGGAAGTTTCTCAAAATAATGACTGTCTTTATTCTCAATATCTGATAAGAGAGCCATCACATCATGATCAAAATCATCCAGAGTTTTTTCAATTCTCTTGTAAAGAATTCTAAACATTTTTTCCCCGTATGATGATTTAACCGAATCCAGAATATCGTTTAGATATGCTCCCAGATCCCGGGGAGATTTTTCTTCTTTTGTTTGATTTGTATTTACCATTTTTTTTCCTTTTATGTTCAAGAGGTTCAAAGGTTCAAAGGTTCAAAGGTTCAGAAGTTCAAAGGTTCAGAAGTTCAAAGGTTTAGAGGTTGAGATGTTGAGAGGTTCAGAGGTTCAGAGGTTCAGAGGTTGAGACGTTGAGAGGTTCAGAGGTTGAGAGGTTTGAGGCTCGCTGCGTTCGCTGTTCAGGAGTTCATGGGCTCAAGAGTTCATGGGTTCATGAGCTCATGGGTTCAATAGTTCAGACGTTGAGACGTTCAGACGTTGAGTTGTTGAGGCTCGCGATGCTCGCTGTTTAAGAGTTCATGGGCTCAAGAGTTCATGAACTCAAGAGGACTGGTTGCCTGTTGACTGCCGACTGACAACTGCCGACTGACCACTGCCGACTGTCAACTGATCGCTTACCACAAATCCCTCTTTTTAAAATCATCAAAATGGATGAGCTGACGGAGAATTTCTTTAACAGCCCCTCTCAGAACGCCATTTAATTTTATGCTAGCTGTTTCACCCGCAGGGTTTTTATCCAATTTTTGAACTAATTGCCGGAATTCTGTCAATTGGTCATCATCCAGTTCTATGGTAATTTTATTAAGCATGTTATTCCTCTCTCTTCAGATACATTTTGTAATTGTACGCATCCAGTTTTTCAATAACAATACTATCTCCCGGTTTAATATTTTTATCGGACATATACCGAGTCGTGCCTTTTGTATAACTCCGGTTTCTTAAGACAAACCGTTTGTCAACAATATCCGTTTCAATGGAAAACCCTGCATCAGTATTAATAGTAATCGTTTTAACCTTATAGCTTAAATTTACATTATCTGCCGGATTCATGGCACCGATCACATCGTAGGGGAAAAAATCAATATATTCGGCAACGGAAAACTGACGCTGCATATAGAATAAATTTTGACGGGTTATCTCAATCTCTATTTTGTCTCTCAGTTTTATGCCGGTCCAGTTTTGATCATCAAATGGTATCATTTATCAGATTTTCAAAGTTTATCGTTAATAATATCAATAAGCCGTCCACAACGGCAAAATCCTTCTTTTTCAAGTCTTCCCTGATAATGTTGCCGATTAACCAACAAAGCATGACAATCGGGACAATACGTAGAATTATCCACATCGTGGATGTTGCCAATATACACATAATAAAGGCCACTTTCCATTGCCAGTTCTTTTGCCCGAAATAAGGATTCCCGTTTTGTAGAAGGGTGATGAAGTCTTTTATAGCCGGGATAAAAAGCAGATAAATGAAGAGGTGTATGGTTTCCCAACATAGTGCATATCCACTCAAATTCTTTTTTCAATTCCTCTTCAGAATCATTAAGTCCCGGTATCAGCAATGTTGTCAATTCAATGTGTTTTCCCATATTTCGTAAAGTGATCATAGTTTTTTGAACTGGATCAAACGATGAACCGGTATATTTCCTGTAAAAGGAATCAGAAAACCCTTTCAGATCGATGTTGAAGGCATCAATGCGGGAAAAGACTTCAGGTAGGACTTCCGGACAAATATAGCCGTTTGTAACGGCAACTGTTTTTATTCCTTCCAGGCAGGCTTGTTCAGCAATATCAGTCATATATTCCGAAAAAACCACCGGTTCATTATACGTAAAAGCGATCAGATGAAGATCTGACTGCTTACAACTCATGATTATATCCTGAGGAGAATAATACACCGGGAGTTTATTGTTGTCATATCCCGTTTGTGACATATTCCAGTTCTGACAAAAATCACAGGACAGATTACACCCGAAGGTACCAATACTGAATATGGATTCTCCGGGATAAAAGTGATACAGCGGTTTTTTTTCTATGGGATCGATTTGCATGGCAACCGGGTGTCCGTATGATATACTGTAAAGTACACCGTCAATATTTTTTCGCACGTTGCAAATACCGGATTGCCCGGGTTTCATCAGACATTTATGAGGACATAATAAACATTGGATTTTCTCCTGTGAATCAGGCAAAACGGTCCACCAACGTGCCGTATGGTATGTATCAGAATAATTCATTTAATCGTTTATCGAGTTCATTTTTTTTAATTTTAACTGTATCCGCTTCAATCGAATAGATCAGCTCTATCTTTTTTTCAGCTCTGTTAATTGATGTTGTCAGAGATTCTTTACCATTTTTCCATGAATGTGTATAAAACTTCCTTTCAGGAACATACCAACGGGTTTCCAGAACCGTTACTTTTCCGGGATTCCCGTATTTTTCTGTTAGAATTCGGACAATTTTTTTATACCGTTCCAACAGTAAAAAATCCGCTCTTTTTTCCGGAAGATAATCTACATGAAATCCATAAAGAATATCTGACCGGTAGTACGGGTAACAAAGCAGCGAATCATCAGCAGCCTGAGTGATCCACAATGTATCAGACAGTTTCACAAACTGATTGGCTTCCAGCAGCCATTCCACACGATCTTTGGGTAAATGCCATGATATTCCTGAAAAACTGAAATTGTAAACGTCTACATCCATAATAAATAATTGTGTTGTAAGTCCGGGCGACGTTTCATCCGGATATACTTCTGCAGGAAATGTTGATTCCCGATCCGATAATATTGTATCCTGCTCGTAAATAATCGTATCTGCAATCGATTCCAAGTCAATTATCGGACTTACGACTTCAGACATAATAAGACTATCAGCTTCCTGTCCCAAAGCGGGAATAAACAAAAGAATCAAAAAAAAGCATTTAAATTTTTTCATTGCAACACCACATTTGAGTCGATCCTTAAGTGTCTTTCATTTCGTTTCATCATATTTGCTGATTAGTCAGAATATTTCATCCTCGATTATAAAAATTATTAATTATTTTCTTTAAATGCAAGTTACCCAACCATTATTTCTGATAATTTTTCAATTATTGTATCAAGAACAACCCATCCATGGGGAGTGATTTTAATTTTATTGTCATCCATAATAATCAGAGTATTCCCCCCTTCTCTGTTAATGTCATCCAATATTGCCTGACTATTCATTTTTATTCCGCCATGTGTCAGTTCAGAGACATCCAACCCCCGGGATGTCCTGAGACTCAGCATTATTTTTTCATCAATTTGTTCCTTGTCACTCAATATTTCCTCTTCAACCTCCCGATTTCCCTTTATATATGATTGAAGGTTATTACTGTTCCATGATCGTTTATTGCCGGATTTTGAATGGGCTGAGGGACCAAATCCCAAATAATCACAATCATTCCAGTATTTGATATTATGTCTGCTTTCAAAACCCGGGAGACAATAGTTTGACACTTCGTAATGGTGATAGCCGGCACTTGTCAGCAAGCGATGTGCTGCCAGGTATATTTCCCTAACGATTTCCGGATCGGGGCTTGAAAGAAATCCGGATTCAACATCACGATACAGAGGTGTGTCTTTTTCAATAGACAAGGTGTATACTGAAAGATGTTCAGGGCGATATGTCAGTAATTGCTCAAAATTGTATTCTATGTTTTGCAGGGACTGATTCGGAAGTCCTACAATCAAATCGCAGGATATATTGGAAACATCATTTTGTCTCAAAAGTTTCAGGATTTCATGATTTTTGGAACTATTATGGATACGGTTTAAGAATCTTAACTCACTGTCAGTAAAAGACTGACAACCCACAGAAAACCTGTTGATACCCATTGATTTGTAGTGTAACAGCGTTTCTTCTGACACAAACTCCGGATTAATTTCCAATGTCATTTCTGTATTCTCAAGAAGACTATAGGATTTTTTGATATGAGTTATGATGCTGGAAATGTGATCACCGGACAATACATTGGGTGTTCCGCCGCCGATATAGACAGTATCAAAACGTTTGCCTGCATGAACATGCGATTTTTCCGTGATTTCCTGTAAAAGAGAACTGATAAATGTGCTATGGAGTTCTTTATTTCCTCCTACACTATAGAAATCACAGTAGGAACACTTTTTAAAACAAAAGGGAATATGAATGTAAATCCCCGGATACATCATCATCGTATCAGGAAACGGTGTGTAATAATCGATTCCAACGGATCTTTTTATAGAATTGGGACCATGGAACAGATTTATCCCATGAAAAATAAAGAATGAGCGGTTTCCCCATTACAAATTCATGGGGGACCAATCCCCAGTAACGGCTGTCAAAACTGTTATCCCGATTATCCCCTACCATAAAGTAATAATTCTGTTCGACCTTGTATTTTGGTTCTCCATCTTCATAAAATATACCAAAATTATCCTTTGAGCTGTGACCGTCCAGAATCATGATATGCCGAATGTATTCAATTTCAGTCGGTGACAGTTCGGATAATATAAAAACGTCATCTTTTTTGGGAATATAGATTGTTTCGTATTGGTCCCTGTTGCCGTTGCCTGCAGGGAAAATCCGGGGTTCATTGTATGTTTTCGGCCAAATGTTGTTATAATTTACAATTGAGTGACCCGGATCATCATAGAGTTCGCCATTCACATAGATTTTCTTGTCGATTATTTCTACGGAATCACCGGGGGCACCCAAACATCGCTTTACATAATTGGTCCACGGATCGAGGGGGAATTTAAATATCACCACATCGCCTACTGACGGTTCGTCAAACGCCGGGAAACGGTAATACGGTATATCAAATCCAATCCGCGTGAAAGGAATACCGATCCAGTCCGGTGTACGCGCTCCGTAAACAAATTTATTCCCCAGCAGAAAGTCTCCTACGTTGATAGTCTTTTCCATCGATCCGGTTGGGATCTGATAAGCTTCAATAATACCGGCACGGATAAAAAAGACGGCAATAATGACAAGTGTCCATGATTTAATTTCATAAATGACCCGCTCTTTGCGTGTTTTAAAGACTTTTTTATTGCTTTCCTTCTTTAATCGGTATCGCCTGTACATTTCCCTGATGTTCATGAATCCAGCTCACTTTCTCTGCCGTAAATTATATCGGCATAATGTTTTATTGACGGATTTCGCCAGTTTGTGGCCTTCACAATAACCACATCAAGACGAACATGATATTCCTCATAGCCTAATTTATTGAAATATAATTCTGATAGTTGAAGCATTTTTTTTATTTTGTAGTCGGTTATCCATTCTTCGGGATCCAGTTTATCATTCGGACCAGACGTTTTTACTTCGATAAGTATAAACTGTTCCCCTTTTTTCATGATCAGGTCAATTTCTCCATAGTGTTTTAGTCTCACATTCCGTTCAATAAATTCATACCCTTTTTGCATTAATGCATATAAAGCCCAGCTTTCCCCCCAGGCGCCCAGAATCCTTCTGTCGGGATATGGAGGAAAAACATAGGATTTTAAAGGTTCAAAAGACAAACGATGTTCGGGAGACGGAAGATTTTCTTTAAGCTTTTGTAAATGGAGTTCCGTTCCGTACCCTTTATGTTTTTCCAAATCAAAAAACGGATAGCGGTCGTTGGCTTTCTTTACATATCTGTCTCTTCCAACCTTTGCCAGAATTGATGCAGCAGCAATTGAAAATGATTTCCTGTCCCCGCCTTTTACGGCAATACAATTATCCAGACCGTTTGGAATACGGTTTCCGTCAATCAGGATTCGATCCGGTCGAATGATCAGTTTTTCAACAGCTTGTTTCATTCCGTTTAATGTGGCATTTAAAATGTTCATCCGGTCAATTTCCGTGTGGTCAATCAGAACAACACTCCATGCAAGAGCATAATCAATAATCCATTGATAAGCGATATCCCGTTGTTTCTCCGTCATTTTTTTTGAATCGCGTATCAGGGGATCGGGACTGAAATGAAGGGGAAACAGAACAGCTCCTATGGCTACCGGACCAAAAATTGGTCCGCGTCCCGCTTCATCGACACCGACTACAAGATCAGCCGGATTTGAGCGCTGTGATTGATCAAATAACCACAAAGGATTGTCATTTACCATAGTTTGAAAGACTCCTCCGGATTTGAATTTTTCATAATCGCCTTCATCTCTTCATGATCACGTATCATACGGACAGTGAGGAATTTATCGGTTCCACTCCGTTTTTCACTGTATTTTTTACGGGATAAATAAAGATTGGCAGTCAATGCGGGAGGATATTCCAATACACCCGCAATAAATTTTTCTTTCTGAATATAAACATCGAACCGGTTGTTTTTGGGTATGATTGATATCTGCATTTTCCCATACGAAAAACTTGTGTCCCGTAAAACTGTTACACATTCAACAGGTTCAAATGGTTCTGGGACAAGGACTTTCAATCCGGAATATCTTTTCTGAAGGGTTAGAATATTTTTAATACTATTATGATACGTGTCAGTTACAATAAGAATATCCGGTTTACGCCCCTGGAGCCGGAATCTTTTCAGAATGGAAGTGTCAAATGAATTCATGCCGGTTCCATTAATCATCAAAACCTTTTTCCGGTCAACAATAAAAAGCGAATTATCGGCTTCTGACGAAACTGCAATAAAACGGTTAATGCCGGGAATTGTGCAGGATATAAGAATAATCGCGCTGTATACGTATAATTGATGAATCCTTTTTCGGGGAATTTTAAAGAATAATAGGATTCCAATCAGCCAAAAACATCCGGTAACCGGAATGTTTCGAATATTATATACCAGATAATCCGAGTATGGGTGAACTGTTTCCAGGATTGAAAAAAAAATTGCAGATAATAATGAATAAACCCATGAAATACATTGACTAAAAAATGGAATAAAGGCCGTCAAAAGCTTTGCAATGATTGTTCCAAGCATAAGAAATACAAGCGGTATCATAACAATATTCAAAAAAACGGCAAGGGTTGAAACCGTTCCGAAAACCATAATTCCGGCTGGCAGAATTCCCCATGTGGCTGAACAGGATACCAGAATCATATCCCAAATATACCGGATAAGGGTATTTTCAAATTGAAATTTCGCAGATAGAATCGGATAAAAGATGAGAATGCCCAGCACTGCCATATATGAAAACCAGAATCCAACCTGTGTAATTTGAACCGGATTCAGGGTGAGCATTATCAATGCACTGAAAAATACTATATGCAATATATGGATTTTTCTGTTACACAAACGGGAAATACAAAATAACATCAGCATCAGGACCGTCCGAAAAACAGAGGAAGAAAAGGGAGTCAATAGAGCATAGAAGAATGAGAACAGACAAATGAGCACTAATTGAATACGGTTACTGACACTCAATTGTTTTAATAAACCGGTAAACAATAAAACGATAAAACCCACATGGAGACCGGAGACAGCAAAAAGATGACTGATTCCGCTTCTGTTTATCCGTCTTTGTATAGGTTCCGGAATCATTTGCTTCTCGCCCAAAAAGAGTCCACATGCTATAAACCCATCCCTCAACTCGTTGTTATTCAACAATATAGATCGTATCACCTCACGTATATTTTCCAGGTATTTTTCCATTGAAAAGGTTTTTTTCGGTTTTCTTATAACATATGAATTGTCCATTAACGTAATGGATATTCGATATGAATTTTTAAACTTTCGGCCAGTTATACGAGGATTATAAAGATCGCATGTTTGTCTAAATATCGGCTCTGCATCCGGTAAAATTATCGACTCATTATCGACAGATGATGGGATTTTTCCAATATCACCATAGATTGCCGCGGGATACCATTTGTTTTCATATAATATCGTACCATCCAGTTTGATATCCTGTTTCCAGTCAATGTGCTGTTTTTGGATTCTGATTGTAACCGGATTCCGGGATTCAATGCCATTTATTATATCATCATTTACGGGCGGTGATTTTCGAATAAACAACACGATCCACAGCAGTGCAGGAAAAATCAAACCATAAGAACGAAACAGATAAATCAAGATTAGAAGACATGCCAAAATCATGAGAAAGAAAGGCATTGAGAATAATTTGAAGGAAATAATGATCATCACTGAACTGATCAAAAAACAGGACAGTGACGGTACCGGGCTGAATAAACCGGACAAAAGGTTATAGTTTCTGATCTTTGTACATAAACCTGTTTACTATTGGTATTCGTCTGCCCATCCCAAAAGCTTTCTCTGTAACCCGGAGTCCGGGCGGGGCTTGTCTTCGTTTATATTCTGCAAGATGGATCATTCTGTTGAGCTTCAGGACAAGTTCTTTCTCATATCCTTCCTGAACAAGCTGATCGGTACTTTTATTGTTTTCCAGCAATTCTTCTACAAGAGGACTGACGACTTCATAATCAAAGGGATCATACTGATTTTCACGTAATTCTGCAGAAGGAATTTTATTGAGAATATTTTCGGGAATTCTGTTATAGCCGGCTTCGGAATTGATAAAACGCGACAGTCTGTATACATCTTCTTTATTCAAATCACTGATTGGGGCCAATGCACCGGCCATATCTCCGTATAACGTCGAGTAACCCAGGGCCAGTTCTGTTTTATTGCCTGTCGTCAGGACCAGTCTGTTGAATTTATTTGCCAAAGCCATCAGGATAACGCCTCGGCTTCTTGCCTGAATATTCTCTTCTGCAAGGCCAAAACCGGTTCCTTTGAATTGCTTATCCAGCATTTGAGTAACTGTTTTATAGACAGGCTGTATGGATATGGTATCGCAATGAATTGCAAGGTTCTTTGCAAGATCAAGAGCATCGGTTACGGAATGGTCCGAACTGAACTGGGATGGCATCAAAACACCCCAAACATGATCAGGACCCAAGGCATCAGCAGCAATAGAAGCCACCAAAGCAGAATCAATGCCTCCACTCAGTCCGATCAGTGCATCTGAAAACCCGGTTTTTGTAAAATAATCCCGTATTCCGACGATGAGTGAATTCAACAGTTCGTGATCCAAAACAATCTTTGGCTCAGGTAAACTCTTCGATGCTGCAAAATCCGGATCGAAGTCTGCATAAGTCATGTTTTCCTTGTGTCCTCCGGAAAATGCAGCCCATGATCCATCTTTATCAACGGCAAAACTGTTCCCGTCAAAAATCAATTCATCCTGTCCCCCGGTCATATTCACATAGCAAAAGGGGATTTTAAACGTTTTCACTTTATCAAGAACCAGTTCTTTCCGTTTCAGAAATTTATGGTAGCTGTAAGGAGAAGCACTGCAGTTAATGATTAGCTCTGCGCCTTTCTCAACCAATTCACGGGTAACTTTTACCGGATATTCATTATCCCACAGATCTTCACAGATTTCAATCCCGAGATTTATTGTTTTACCATTAATACTGATCGGAACAGGTTCAATACGGGTATTGGATTGAAAATACCGTTTCTCATCAAACACATCATAGGTTGGTAAATGTGTTTTATAGATTGATTTAACAAGCTCTCCCCCACTCACAACGGCTATGGCATTATAAAACTCCCCTTCCCTGGGATTATCTATATAACCTACTATAGATACTATATCAACAGATCTTGTTTTCCTGATAATATTATTCAGGTATTCAAGATTCAGACGTACAAAATCCTTTTCAAAAATAAGATCCTGTGGCGGATATCCTGTTAGAGCAAGTTCCGGAAAAACGATAATATCAGCCGATACTTCACGGGCTTTTTCAATTGCATTAAAAATTTTATCCGAATTTCCTTTCAGATCACCTACGGTTGCATTCATCTGGTACAAAGCAATTCGCATTCCAATACCTGCTATCTTATTTCAAAGTGTTTATACACATTATCGTTATCGGGATATTCAATACTCATGTTAATTATCCGGCCATAGGAAGGGCCTTTTGATAATTCCAGTTCAAAACTTTCAACATTTTCTATAAGTCCCTGTGCGACAACAAGAACCGACCCGTCATATTCATTTTTTGCGTAACCGAAAATATTAAAATTTTCAGCAGTTCGTTTTGCAAACCATCGGAATCCAACTCCCTGAACGCGGCCTGTCAGGATATACTTGCGTGTTATGATATCTGTTCTTTGATCCATGAAAAAGCCTCTAAAGCGCTCTCGCATTTACAAACGCCGTCGACATCCCAGGAGCTGACTGAGGCAATCGGTTTGCCGTAATTCAGAGTATGGGCAATTTCAGAAAGAGTGCCGTATTTTCCTCCGAAGGCGCAAGCGGCATCGCAGGCCGTTGCAAGAATTTCATTCCGGGCATAACCGAGTCCCGTTGCAAGGGGAACTGTCAAATATTTATTAGCATTTTTAGTATGTGCTTCAGGCAGAAAGCCAATCGTAACACCGCCCATGAGATCCATTCCGCGGCAAACCGCTTCCATGACTCCCCCTTTCCCGCCGCAGATAACAATCCATCCTGCTTCAGCCGCTAAATGACCGAAAAACTCAGCTTCTTTAAGGAGATGATCATCTGCTTCCTTTCCGCCGAAAACAGCTATGACAGGTTTTTTATTCTTCATGAGATTAATTTAAATATTAATCAGACAAAGAACCAAATTAATATTATAAAACATATATAGGGAATTGAGTATAGAGGACCGGATACTCTATCATGGATTAAGTCTGATCATAGTCCTTGGCCATGGAATACATTCCCGGATATGATGTGAACCGCAGATCCACTGGACGGTTCTTTCAAGGCCAAGACCAAAGCCCGAATGGGGCACAGATCCGTAGCGTCTAACATCAATGAACCAGTTAAAGACTTCCTGCGGCAGGTTTTCATGTTCAATTCTGGCAAGAAGTTTACTTATATCATCTTCACGCTGACTACCGCCGATAATCTCGCCAAAACCTTCCGGGGCGATCATATCCACACCCAGAACATACCGTTCATCCTCCGGATCCCGTTTCATATAGAAAGCTTTAGTTTCAGCCGGCCACTTCCAGATCATCACCGGTTTATCGAAATCTTCGGATATGGCTGTTTCATGGGGTGCACCGAAATCGTTGCCCCATTCAAAATCAAGCCCTTTCTTCTTCAGAATTTCTACGGCTTCGTCGTATGTTATCCGTGGAAAAGGCGGTTTGATATTTTCAAGCCTGGAGAGATCTCTTTCAAGAATTTTCAATTCATCCGGACATTTTTTCAGGGCACTTTGAACAAGATATGTAACAAATTCTTCAGCCAGATCCATGTTATCATGGATATCATAAAAAGCCATTTCCGGTTCGATCATCCAGAATTCTGTCAGATGCCGCCGTGTTTTGGATTTTTCGGCCCTGAAACATGGACCGAAACAATACGTTTTATTAAATGCCATGATTGCTGCTTCACTGTAAAGCTGTCCTGACTGCGTCAGATAGGCTTTTCGGCCAAAATAGTCCGTTTCAAAAAGTGTTGTGGTGCCTTCAGCTGCATTGGGTGTGAACATGGGAGAATCCACCAGGACAAAATCCCGATCATCAAAAAAATCCCGGCAGGCTTTTTCAACAACTGAACGGATTTTCAATATAGCATTGGGTTTACGGCTTCGAAGCCATAAATGGCGATTATCCAAAAGGAATTCAATTCCGTGTTCTTTTAGAGCAATGGGATACTCTTCAGCAATCTGAAACACCTGAATGTGTTTAACAAGAATTTCATAACCGAATTCCTGTCGCGGTGCCGTTTGTACAATACCACGGAGTTCAATGGAAGATTCCTGTGTAAGTGTATCTTTCAGATTGAAGACCTCCTCCGTAACTTCATTTTTGAGAATTACGCATTGAATCCAGTTTGTTCCGTCCCTTAAAATCAGAAACCAGATCTTTCCGCTTTTCCGGATATTGTAAACCCATCCTTTCAATGTTATCTCAGAATCCACATAGTTTGGAACGTGCTTTACAAGAACATGGTCAGGCATTTTTCATCTCCATTTATACAGTTTTCAATTCAAGCTGAAATATAGGAAATTAATTGATAATTGATAATGGATAATTGGTTGAGAAGTTAAGACGTTTAGACGTTCAAACGTTGAGAGGTTGAGACTTTTAGGCTCGCTTCGCTCGCTGTTTAAGAGCTCAAGGGTTCAAGAGCTCAAGGGTTCATGGGTTCATGAGCTCAAGGGTTCATGGGTTCATGAGCTCAAGGGTTCATGGGCTCAAGAGGACTGATTGCCGGTTGTCTGACCACTGCCGACTGATGACTGCCGACGTTCAATCCCCGCTTTGCGGGGTTCAACACCTCACGTTGTTCGGTGTTCAATCGCTGC
>NPIE01003341.1_pt1 | contig 50819 bp, 41 predicted proteins | sample 8637661 | NCBI WGS metagenome assembly NPIE01 (sample SAMN07420842, study PRJNA396082) | bioreactor metagenome | isolation source: sample BA12 brine-fed electro-methanogenic bioreactor BA | place: Japan: Kochi | collected 2016-12-09 | reverse complement strand
AGTAGGTCGCTGCCGAAATTATTTAGAAAAGGCCCGTCTCGAAAGAGGCGGGCCTTTTTATCGTTTAGCCGATTATAAATTGAAAAGCGGCGCCCCGTTCGGGAGGCGCCGCTTTCTGGTTTTGTCTTTCCTGCTGGAATCAGGCTTCGGCCTTCCAATGACCATGCAGGTTGCAGTATTCACGGGCAACGACCGTGTCCGCATCAATTGCAAAGGTCGCTTCGGGCTTATCTCCCGGCTTCAGTTCCTGGCGGTAGACCTTGTTGCCGGCGATAATTTCGATCCACTGGATATAATGTTTTTCTTCCATGGGATGAGCGACGCTGCCAACTTTGACCGTAACGCCAGTTGCAGTCTTTTCGATAACCGGTACATGTTTCTCGGTTGCGGCATCGACAGTGTTTTCAGTCAACAGCACCATAGGCTCGCCGCAGCATACCAGTTCGCCAGGCCCTGCCTGAAAAACCTCAACAATATTGCCGCAGGCGTCACATTTGTATATTTCCAACGGATTTGCCATTAAACCCTCCCTTTGAGGTTGCTATTAGTAGTTTTCGCCCAACAGTTCGAAGTGATCGCGCTTGTGGGCACAGGCCGGGCAAAGCTCAGGTGCTTCATTGCCCTCGTGAAGGTAACCACAGTTGCGGCAGCGCCAGACAGTAGCGTCGGCACGCTTGAAAACGCGATTGTTTTCGATGTTAGCCAGAAGGTCGAGATAGCGTTTTTCGTGCTGCTTCTCAGCGACAGCGATCGCCATAAAGATATCGGCGATGTCATTAAAACCTTCGGCTCGTGCAGTTTTTGCAAAGTCGGGATACATTTCGGTGTATTCGTAATTTTCTCCACCGGCAGCTTCTTTGAGGTTTTCTGCAGTGGTCCCGATCACGCCGGCAGGGAATGCTGCACAAATCTCAACCTCACCGCCTTCGAGCAGTTTGAACAGGCGTTTTGCGTGTTCTTTTTCCTGGTTGGCAGTTTCTTCGAATATGTCGGAAATCTGAACAAAACCATCTTTTTTTGCCTGGCTGGCAAAAAATGTGTAGCGATTACGAGCCTGACTTTCTCCTGAAAACGCCGTTAAGATGTTCTTTTCAGTCTGGGTCCCTTTCAGTGACATTGAAAGCCTCCTTTTGAGTAATATGCGCTAACATTGACGCAGAATAAGTTTAGCATGCTAATCTAATCTACCGAAGATTATTTTTTGGTCAAGTTGTGATTAGGGTTTTTTGGTTCGTAAAAAAGACGCGCCGACAGGAGGGAAAGACCGGCGCGCCAAGAATAGCGGGGTGGTAAAATAATTAATCCCTTGTTCAAATATTACCAAGGCGGTCATTGTTTGGCAAGAGTTTTCAACATAAATATTTTCAGGTGGTTCTGGGATTCCGAATATTTTTAGTTCAGATCTATCGCAACATGCTTTGAATAGAAAGCAAATGGGTGTTTTTTTGACGCCCCAGTGTTCAAACAGCAAAAAAGGGGTTAGCGATTCAACGCTAACCCCTTTTTATTATTGGAGCCGCCCATCGGAGTTGAACCGACGACCTACGCATTACGAGTGCGTTGCTCTACCAACTGAGCTAGGGCGGCAATTGTTTTGGTCACTCTATCTACCGCATATTGATTCTCTAGTCAAATATTTTTGGCGTCAATTCATAGTCGTATGGGGAGCACGGTTCTTGAGGTTGTTGCGAAAAGTCTGTTTCGATTCAACAACGACAAGGCGGCACACCGAAATGTGCCGCCTCTTCATCTTGTGCAGAAATACTGTTAGCCCAGAATTGCCTTGAGGTCCTCATCCGGGGTGGTGATGGGAGCGATATTGAAGTTCTCCACCAGGAAGTTTAGAACGTTTGGAGTAACGAATGCCGGCAGGCTGGGACCGAGTTTGATGTTCTGGATACCGAGGTGCAACAGGGTCAGCAGGATGACCACCGCCTTTTGCTCGTACCAGGATAGAATCATGCTCAGTGGGAGGTCGTTGACCCCGCAATCGAAAGCTCCGGCCAGGGCTACGGCGATCTGGATGGCGCTGTAGGCATCGTTGCACTGACCGATGTCCAACAGGCGCGGGATGCCGCCGATGTCGCCAAAGTCAAGCTTGTTGAAACGGTACTTGCCGCAGGCCAGGGTCAGGATCACACTGTCCTTGGGCACTTTCTCGGCAAATTCGGTATAGTAGTTTCGGCCAGGCTTGGCGCCGTCGCAGCCGCCGATGAGGAAGAAATGCTTGACCGCTCCGGCCTTGACCGCTTCGATAACCTTGTCCGCAACACCGAGGACCGCATTATGACCGAAGCCGACGAGGATATCCTTGCCTGATACCTCTGCCAGGTCGGGGCAGGCAAGGGCCTTGTCGATAACGGCTGAGAAATCGAAACCGTCGATATGGGTAACATCGGGCCATGCGGTACAGCCCCAGGTGAACAGGCGGTCTTTGTAAGACTCGGCCGGTTTCTGGATGCAGTTGGTGTTGAAGATAATAGCGCCGGGGAACTGGGGAAGTTCCTTAGCTTGATCCTGCCAGGCGCCACCAAAGTTGCCGGCAAGGTGGGTGTACTTTTTCAGACCCGGATAGCCGTGGGCAGGCAACATTTCGCCGTGGGTGTAGACGTTGATGCCCTTTCCTTCGGTCTGCTTGAGGAGTTCCTCGAGCATCTTCAGGTCGTGGCCGGAAACCAGAATACCCTTGCCAGCCTTGGTGCCTGTGCTGACCGGGGTCGGTACGGGATGTCCGTAATTTTCGACGTGACCCTCGTTAAGCAGGCCCATGACGGTCAAGTTGTGCTTGCCGCATTCCATGGACAGGTTGACAAAGTCCATCAGGCCGAGTTCGGGATCGCAGGTAGCGGCCAGAGCCTGGTGGTTAAAAGCTAGGACCTCGTCATTGGTCTTGCCAAGGATCTCGGCGTGCTCGGCGTAGGCTGCCATGCCTTTGAGTCCGTAAATCAGGATTTCGATGGCCGAGCGGACATCGGGATCAGTATGCAGGGTTTCAATGTTGCCCTGAGCTCCCTGGGCTACCAGGTCAGAGACCGGAGCCCAAGCCATGGGCCCTTGAGCAGTGGCGCTTTCTGCGCCAAAGAACGCCTTGATACGGGCGAAGAGTGAAGTTCCCTCTTCCTTGCCGCCGGCCTTGAGGAACAGATTGCGGGCCTTGTCCTTCATCTCCCCACACTGTTTGATGAGTGCAGCCAGGTGGTTTGGGTCGAAGTCGACGTTGGTTACCGTGGCAAATAACCCTTTTAGGACAAAATTATCAATCTCAGCATCTTTGGCTCCAAGCTTTCGGGCTTCGTTTGCATAACAGGCCAAGCCTCGCAGGCCATAGAGAAGATTGTCCTGCAGCGCGGCAACTTCCGGTTGCTTTCCACACACACCTACTTTGGTACAGCCGGTGCCTTTAGCGGCCTGTTCACATTGATGGCAAAACATAATTCGTCTCCTTTGATTAAGTGACGGGTTAAATGGTCCACTAGGTAACAGTGGTTTTTGTTGTGACGTGCTGTCAGGCTATCGCGGGTTTCTCTTTCGGAAGTTGATAAATGTCAACTTTTTATCGTTTTTGTATTAAGCACTCAAAAAAAATAACAGAGATTTTAGAGAATCCAAGGAAATGGCGGTAAGAGAAGACGTGCGCGGGAGGAAAAGAGAGGAGAAAAAACACCGTTGACCATAGGCCCCAGGGTGAAGACCAATGCTATAGGATGCGGAACGTGGCGGCCGCAGGCAATTTTAGCGGTGGCGGTTTGGCCGGCAGTATTTCTGTAGAGGGCTGTTGTAGCAGCAGATTTGTTAAGTGTTCTTCTTGGGCCAGGAACCACGGCGAGCTTGAATAGTCATGTCGAGCCGTTATTTAAGTTTGTTTCGGTGGCGTTGACAGTTGTTCGAAACGTCCGGCAATTTCACTCCAGCAGCGACGGCAGTGAAGCGAGGGCAAGCCAAGTTTTTTTGCTTCGGACTTGAGCTTTTTAGCAGCCGAATGATGGAGAAAATCGGTGAAGAACAGCACAGCATCGACGTGTTGCGGGATCGTGTTTTTAGCCACCTTGCGATTGCGGGCTGGCCAATGGGTAATGCGCGTAGCCCCAACTTCTTCCAGGCGGGGACGCAATGCTTCGATACGATCGGCTCCGATGATGAGAATGGACATGGTAAAAATCTCCTTTATGTCATGTCATTGGAAACAGGCCGGCTTTGGAGTGTCCGCGGTATTTCGCAGCAGGGAGGCCGGATCGAGTGCATCATTCAGTTGATCCGCCATGTCGCGACGGCAGTCGGCATAGCGATCGCTTAGAGCCAGGCTCGGTTCGGGGTCGCCGTAAATACGCCACATTCGGCAGGCGGTACAGGGCTTATCGCTGCAGCCCATGAAACCGGCAACGTCCTTGAGGGGATAGCCAAGGAAGAGGCCGATTTCGTGAGGCATCTCAGTACTTGCCTGAAAACGCCGCTTCAGTTCCGAAAGCGCATCCTTTAAATTGACAGATTGGTAGCCCTGTTGCCGAAGAAAAGCCTCCCTTTCCGGATGTTGTAGGTGGATTTGCAGCAGTTCAGGTGAATAAAACAGCATCAGGTCCCCGGAGTCCCTGCAGCGCAAGGGCAGGGCTTCAAGCGGGCTTTCGGCCAGCAAGGCAACGGCATGTTCCTGCCAGAGTAGATGGAGGTTGCGTCCGCAGGGCTGCGGTCGATTGCGCAACTGAACCAGATTAGCCGGCTTGACACCGGAGAGTACTTCGGCCGCTTCTAAAACCAGAAACGAAGCCAGACAGTCCCGTTCATCCGGAAATTTCCAAGTCATTTCCTGCCAGCTTGGTCTGGGTCTGCGGCTTGGGGTGGTGGATTGACCTGCAAGAGCCACAACTGTATTTGTCACGGTGCTCCCTCCTTTAGCAACATTTGTCAGAAAGTCTACCAGAAAATGAAAAGCGTTTTCAAGTAAAAAATATAACTAGAGTCATGTGTCTAGCTGCCAAGTGTTTTCAGGGGATAAAGACGGGTTAGAGGAATGGGTGCAGAGGCTAATCGTGGTTCCCCCAGGCCCACCATGTCCAGGAAATATTTTCGTTCGATTGAACATGCTTCAGCCTGCCGGCGACGAGGCTGAACAGGTAGCAGGGAACAATCGTAACCAGCAGGTTGGCCACTGCATAGTATTGGAGCGCCAAATGGCGGACCGAAAAGGAAATGACCAGGCTGGCGATGATGCCGACGATGCCGCCAGTCAGCATTCCCGGTGCGTTGACCTTGCGGCTGAACATGCCGAGCATGACCAGCACCAGCAGCGGACTTCCAAGGCCGTTGATCATTTTGTTGACGATCATGAACAGGCTGTTTCTTGGTCCTACCAGGAAAATGAGGGACAGCGCCATGGCCGTGGAAAGGATACCCAGGACCAAGGTCAGGCGGCGGTCCATCAGGGCCAGCGAGTTTGTTTTTGGCGCCGCCGGTCTGAACAGGCGGGGATGAAAATCGACCATCCAGGCCGCCGAACAGGCGTTGATTCCGGAATCGATGCTCGACATGGTGGCGGCCAGCAGGCCGGCTGCCACCAGCCCCGTTACCCCTGCGGGAAAAGCACGGATCACCGCAGCCAGCTGTCCCATGGCCAGTCCGTTTTTCTGCAGTGGCGACAACGCCTCCCAATTGACACCGGCCAGCGCACCGGTTTTTACAGCATGGGCGTAGATCGCCAGGCCGAACAGCGCAAGCAGCGACAGGGAGAGTACAGAAACAAAAGCATTGAACCAGAGCCCTCGTTGTGCCGCCGTTAGGCTGCGGGCGGTAAAATAACGCTGAATTACCACCTGGTCGGCGCCGTAGCGGGCCAGAAAAGCCACCAATACTCCCAGAAATCCGCTCCACAAGGTCATGCGAATAAAGGGGCTGAATGACAGAAAATCCGGGTCAAATGGTACAAACGGTTTCAGTCGTCCGCCCTCCCTGGCTACGGCGATGATTTGGCCGATACCGCTTTCCCCGCCCACCAGTGCCAGTCCCAGGCCGATCCCTCCGAACAGCACGCAGAACTGCGCCACATCCGTCCACATGACCGCCCGCATGCCGCCGACCGAAGTGTAGAAAGTGGCAGCGAGGCCGCAGATGAGGATGATGGATACGGTGGAGAGACCGGTCAAAACCGCCAGGATCTGACCCGAGGCATATAGAGCGGTCGCCATCCAGAACAGGCGCCAGCAAATGAACAGTCCACTTCCCAGGCAGCGCACCCGGCCGTCGAAGCGCCGTTCCAGGTATTCGTAGGCGCTGGTCAATTGCATGTCGTGAAAAAAAGGCATCCAGATGCGGGTGATCGGCCATGCCGCCAGAAAGAAAACCGGCAGCGCCACGACGACATACAGGCCGTAGCCGAACACCTCGTTGGGCAAGGCCACGTAATTGATCGCGCTGAACACGGTCACCATCACCGACAAGCCGATGGGAAACCAACCCATGCTGCGCCCGGCCAGAAAAAAATCGCTATGGTTTCCTTCGGTAAACCTGAAATAGATACCTATTCCAAGCACCATACATAGATAAGCTGCCAGCACCGCATAATCGGGAAAACTCATACGTTGAATCTCTGAAAAAGGTTAATCGTTTTTTCACTTATGGTGGCGAACCGTCTGTCTTTATGGGCCGGTTCGGCAACGGTACGCGGCAAAGGCGTCTAGTGCAAATCATGGTAAAAAGGGGGAAAGGGTTATTGTCTACAGGTTTATCCGGCGCCATTTTAGCACAAAACAAAAAAGGGCCAGCATTAAGCTGGCCCTTCGGTACCTGTCAAGTTTGTAACGATCAGAATTCGTAGGCGAGCTGTGCGGTCAGAACATCCTGCTCGTCGTCGTTTTCGAACTCGCCGTGAAGGTATTCCACAGCGAGGGTAGTACCTTCAAACAAGCCGTAGCTGGCAGCGATGCCATATTGGCTGTCCGGAAGCAGGTCGCCGAGATCGTCGCCACCCTCGTAGCGCAGGGCAACTTCCAGAGCGTCGGTGACGGCGCAGCCAAGTTCGACGTTCCAGGTTTTCGGTTCAAGTTTGTCGTCGGCCAGTTCACCTGCTTCGAATTCATCGAGAGCGCCGACGTATTCGGCGATCAGGGTCCACCTCTCGTTGAGGGTGGCGGTGACAAATGCACCCAGACCAGCGACTTTGTCGCTGATTTCATCCCCAATTTCATCGCCCAGTGCGTCGCTGTCCGCAATGTTGGAGATCCAGGAGATGCCGCCGGTCAGTCCGAGGCCCTCCACAGCTCCTTCGGGCATAGTGTAGACGGCGCTGGCGACAAAGCTGTCGATGTGGTTGTCTTTGCCTGCCTCGTCGACATCGCCGTTGAAAGCACCGATGGAAAGGTCGATCATGTCATTGGCATAGCCGATGATGGCGGCCGATTCGCGGGTTTCGCCCAGTTCCAGGGTCAACGGATCGCTGATGAACATGCTGTCGAAATTGCCGAAGGGTACATACATTTTGCCGGCCTGCAGGTAGAGGGGCAGAACGTCTTCGCCGTCGAGGCGAATGTAGCCTTCATCGACAATAATGTGATCATCTTCTTCGTCTTCTTCCCACAGAAACAGCACGTGGCCGGAAACGTGCTTGGTGAAGTCGGCATCGATGCCAAGTTCAACCGTGGCCAGCGTCAGGTCGCTCTCGTCTTCACTGCTGCCGGTGTCTGGATCAAAATTTACATAACCTGCTTCGACTTCGATCAGGCCGCTGAGTTTGACTTTGTCCGCCAGCCCGGCCAGGGACAGAGATTTGTCGGCTGACTCTTTTTCTGTGGCACTTTCGGTTTCCAAGGCCGCTATTCGGCGTTTCAATTCTTCGATTTCGGCTTTATTGTCGGCCAATGCCGGGGTGCCGATGGAGAGCGCCAGAAGCGCTCCCAGGGCGAGCATGGCCAAGATGCGGGGCATAAAAGACATTTGGTGTGACCTCCTTATAAGAATGCAGTTGAATCAAAAGATCGAGCTTGTAATTTTGCGACGGTTTTTTTAATGGCGGTTGCAATTCCCGCAACCTCCGCACGATTCCAGCTCTTGGTGGCAACGGGGGCAACGCTTCCAGCTGTGGTCCTCAAGGGGGCAGCCGCAGGACTGGCAGCGTGCCGTAGCTACCGTCCTGGCTTTGGCAAGTTTGCTGAAGAGTTTCACAGGTGTCTCCCTATAAAACAATCTGCGCCAGGATTCCGCCGACGCTGAAAGCCAGGACCCAAGCTCCGACCCAGACAGTCATCCCCTCCTTGAAACCCCGCTCCTTGAACAAGATCATCAGGCTGGCGATGCAGGGTACGAACAGGGTGATGACCACCAGGGACACAACGACTTGCCAGGGCGACAGGGCCAGCTCGGTCAGGCCAGCGGCACCGAAATCGCGACGTACCATGCCCATGACAAAGGCGGTAGCGGCCTCTTTGGGCAGGTGCAGCCAGCCTTCGGTCAATGGGGCAACAAGCTCCTGCCAGGCTTTAAGGCCGCCGGTCACCTGCAGCAGCGAGACGCCCAAGGAACCGGCAATGAACCAGATGTAAGCTTCCTTCATAAAGAAGAAGGAGCGGATCACGGTCTTGCGCAGCACGTTGGTAACGCGCGGTAGGCGCATGGGAGGCAGGTCGATGAGCAGGGCGCTGCTCCTGCCAGGAATGGCCTTGTTCAGAACGGTGCCGAGCAGAGCCAGACAAATGAAGATGACCGCCGCATAGGTCAGAGTGAGTTTGAAGCCGACCGCTGCCAGCATGCCGATGATGACGCCGAGCTGGGCGCTGCAGGGAACCACGAAGTTGAGGATGGCGGTAGCGATGGAGCGCTCTCGCTTGCTGCCGAGAATGCGGGTGGTGATGGTGCCGAGCTGTACGCAGCCGAAGCCGAGGATCACCGGGATGACGGCGCGTCCGTTGAGGCCGATGGAAGTCATCATGCGATCGACGAAGGTCGCCAGGCGCGGCAGGTAGCCCGAGTCTTCGAGGATGGACAGGGCCACGTAAAAACCGACTACCAGCGGCAGCAACAGGCCGAGCAAATAGGTGACGGTCATGGTCAGGACGCCGAATTCGCCGATGAGGATCTGCCCCAGTACCGTACTTTCCGGAACGATGGGTTCGACCAGGCCCCGGACCCAGGGTTCCCAGTGCCCTTGCATGATGGTTTCTTCGGTCAGGCCGACAATGTCGCCGGCGACCCAGACCCCGATGAGCTCATAGCAGCCCCACAGTACGCCGAGCAGGATCAGCAGGCCGCTGGCCGGATGCAGGCACAGGCGCCCCAGAACGTCGCGCAGACGGGCGGTTTTTTCAGGACGGGTAACGGCAGAAGCGACAATATCGTTGGCCCGTTGGCGGCGCAGCAGGTAGACGCGTTCCCGCTCGTTTTCCGGAGCGACACCATGACGTTCGGCCACCACTTCATCACCTTCCAGAACCATCAGAGCTTCGGGGCGGGTGTCGATACGATCGAGCAGCTTGGTGATCGCCTGATCGATTTCAGGGTCGGCCAGACCCGGGCGGGCCAAGGGGAGAGCGGCATAGACTTCCTTGAGACCGCGATTTTTTACTGCAGCCGTTCGGATCACCGGAACGCCGAGTTGTTCTTCTAGCATGCGGGTATCGATGCGAATACCGAGGGCCTCGGCATCATCGCAGAAATTCAGTGCCACCACCATGGGGATGCCCATGTCGACCAGTTGCAAGGTCAGGAAAAGGTCCCGTTCCAGGTGGGTGGCGTCGACCACGTTGACGACCTGGTCGGCTTCCAGAATGACGTCTCTGGCTACACGTTCTTCGTCGTTAAAAGACGAAACGCCGTAGACGCCTGGGGTATCAAGCAGCACATCGTCGCCGATCTTGCCGGAACTGATTTCGACAGTGGTGCCTGGGAAGTTGGATACGTCGGCGTAGATACCGCTCCAGGAGCTGAAAAAGATCGATTTGCCGACGTTGGGGTTGCCGACCAGTACGACTTTGCGTTGACCTGAGGGGGCGCAGGTGGCTGCGCTGCAGCAGGATTGGGACATGAAACGGACCTCCTATAGAACTATGGCGGTTGCTCGAAATTAGCAGGCGGCCGGTTGGATGGTTATCTGGCGGGCGATGTCGCGGCCGAGGGCGATTTCCTGACCACCGTACTTCAGGACAACGGGCCCGAAGGGGAGTTTGCAATGACAGCACACCTCAGTGCCGCTGGTGATGCCGAAACGCAGCAGCTGGACGCGCAGGGTTTCATCCGGGACGTTGCCGATGGTAGCGCTTTGGCCGCGTTTTAACTCATTCAAAGACATGGAAAACCTCCTGATCTATGGCGTGAAAATGAAATCAGTTTTCAAAAATAAAGAGTCCGGCTAGTTTCGTCAAGAAAAAAAATGAAAACGGCATTCAAAATCTTTGAAGGGTTTTGCCGCGGGTAGCAGAAATGATCGATGATATTCTCCAGGGGCTTGACACTAAACAAGGGCGCATGCATACTGGTCGGTATGAAGCAGAATAGAAACCCAGACCATACTCGGCAAACGATACTTAATGCGGCCGCTCAGGAAATTCATCTCCACGGCTTTCAGGCCGCCAGCCTGAGCCGCATTCTGGCTACCACTGGGCTGACCAAGGGGGCCTTGTATCACCACTTCCCCAACAAACAGGCCCTTGGATACGCGGTGCTGGAAGAAGTCATTTTTGTGCGGGGAAGGGAGACCTGGATAGGTCCTTTGGTAAATTGTGCTGATCCGATCGATTGTCTGCAGGAAATGATGGCCGCCCGGTTCAAGGATCTGACCCGGCAGGATCTTTTACTCGGCTGTCCACTAAATAACCTGGCCTTAGAAATGTCCCCGATTGATGAAGGTTTTCGCCGGCGGGTGCAGGACATTTACGACCGATGGACGCGGGCTTTGGCGACGATCCTCGCTCGCGGGCAGGGTAGCGGCAGTGTTAGTTGTGAGATCGATCCGTTCAAGGTGGCAACCTTTATTGTCGCTTCCATTGCCGGAATTCGAAGTTTGGCTAAAACCTCGCAGAATCATACCGTTCTAGAGGCCAGTGCCGATGCGCTTATCGGTTATTTGGAAACTTTACGCGGCTAGCGTATTTTTTTGACCAAAAAGATACCGAACGGTATGGAGTTGTCGGGGCGTTCCCGTTAAGTTGTGACAAAGCACAGAGAAAATGAGTTGCCGTTCAAAGACTTTTAAAACTCAAGTTGTAAGAGGTTTGGAAATGGGCCCCGAGCAAAAGGAGGAGAGTCGTGGGACATCTGGTAGGAAAGGATATTTATCGCAAACTTGGCAAGAAGATCGATAATCTGGCCCTTCGAGCCCCCTGGAACGATACTCTGTATTCCATCCTGAAAGAAATCTACACAGAGGAGGAGGCGAATGTCGTTGTCCGGATGCCCTATGTATTGTCGAACCTGGAGCGCATTGCAAAAATTACCGGCTATGCGCCTGCCCGGCTGCAAAAAATTATTGATGGACTGTGCGACAAGGGGTTGATCCTGGACCTGTGGGTTAACGACGAATACAATTATATGCCCTCGCCGCTTATGGTCGGCATCTTTGAATTCACCATGATGCGCACCGGCAATACGGTGAACAGCAAGGAGTTGGGTAGACTCTTTCACCAGTATATCGACGACAACAAGGCATTCTTTTCGGCGAACTTCAATGACGACATGAGAGTCTCCATTATGCGTACCCTCCCGCACGAAGAAGCGATCAGGCAGGGGGAGTACATGGAGATTCTCGATTATGAAAAGGCCTCGGAGCTTATCGAGTCTTCATCCAAATTTGCCATCGGTATCTGCAGTTGCCGCCACGAAAAGCACCATGCCGGAAAGAAAAGTTGCGACGTTCCCCTGGAGTCCTGCACAACCTTCGGGTACGGAGCGGATTACATCATAAGGCATAACCTGGGCAAGGAAATTTCCAGAAGCGAGATGAGGGAGCACTTTATCCGTTCAAAGGATTTGGGCCTGGTGCTCAATGCCGATAATGTGAAAAAAAATCTCGCTTTCGTCTGCCATTGCTGCAAATGCTGCTGTAATCCGTTGCTGGGTATTCGCGTCTCCGGTTATCCCCATTCCTTGGTCACTTCAAACTACATCGCTGAAATCGATTCCACCACCTGTGTCGGTTGCGGCAAATGCGCCAAGGCCTGTCCCATCGAGGCCATCGAAATGGTTCCGATCGCCAAGGGGCAGGGAAAGGGCAAACAGTTGGCCAGGGTCGATAGCTCGATCTGTCTCGGCTGCGGTGTTTGTGCTCTGCCGTGCAAGTTCGATGCTTGTCGGCTCAACAAACGCGGCCAGCGGGTGATCCATCCGGAGACCACCTTCGAGCGGGTCATGCTTCAATGTCTGGAGCGTGGTACGTTGCAAAATCAGATATTCGATAACCCACAGAGTTTAGGCCACAAATTCATGCGCGGCTTTGTCGGCGGGTTCCTCAATCTGTCTCCGGTCAAACGAGCCCTGATGAGCGATGCCATGCGCTCGCGTTTCCTTAATGCGATGAAGAAGGGTGTGGAAAAACAGGGCAAGGGTTGGTTGGCGGAGATGTAGGCCGTAACAATGAAATGTCCGGAAATTCAATAATCGGAAAAGTCATAAGGAGACCTGACGGTGACTGATGAACGCTTCAAACATCTTCGTGATTATATCGGCTATGACAATCCACGATTGGCAAAAATGTTAAACATCTCTGTCGCAGAGGTAGAAGATTTTTGTTCAGGTAAAAATCCAATCCCGGATACAATAGCTCAAGAACTGGAAGCTTTTGCCGATTGGTCGAGTGAAGTCGGGGATACGACCGTAAAAAGGGCCTTAGCGAAAAAACATTTAGGAAAAGAGGGACGATAAAGATGGCAACTTTGTTTGAGAGTACCACGATCAAAAATCTGGATATGCGCAATCGATTTGTGCGCTCGGCGACCTGGGAGGGAATGGCTGATGATCAGGGGGCGCCGACTCCCGAATTGAATCAGCTGATGGCCGATTTGGCGCAGGGCGAAGTTGGACTGATCATCAGCGGTCACGCCTATGTAAGCCCCGAAGGACAGGCTAGTCCCCGTCAGCTTGGGGTGCATGATGCAGGGCTGCTGCCGAAGCTGGCGCAAATGCCGAAGGCGGTTCACGCTGCCGGAGGGCGGATTGCTTTGCAATTGGCGCATGCCGGTGCTTACGGTATTCACCCGGAGGGGGCGGTCGGTCCTTCGGTAATCGCTGATCAGGAGGGGAAGACTTGTCGGGAAATGTCCCACTCGGATATTCAGCGGATCGTGAATGCCTTTGCATGCGGCGCAACCCTGGCCAAAGAGGCCGGCTTCGATGCGGTGCAGATCCATGCGGCCCACGGCTATCTTCTCAGCCAGTTTCTTTCCCCCCATTACAATAAACGTCAGGATGAATATGGCGGCAGTTTGGAAAACCGTGCTCGAATAGTGTTGGAGGTGTTGGCCGCGATTCGCCAGGCGGTAGGTGAAGATTATGCCGTCCTGATCAAGCTCAATTCCGATGACTTCATCGAAGGCGGCGCGACGATCGAGGATATGCTGCAGATCGCGGAGTTTCTTGAATCAGCCGGTATCGATGCCATTGAAATCAGCGGCGGCACCATCTGGGGGCCGAGTCAGTACCATTCGGTGCGCATGGCCCCGGAAGCTCTTACTCACAAAGCTTACTATCGAAAGGCGGCCAGGCTCTGCAAAGCTTTTGTTCGGGTCCCGGTCATGCTGGTGGGCGGAATCCGGTCCTTAGATGTTGCTGAAGAACTTCTGACAGAGGGAGCCGCGGACTATATTGCTCTGTGTCGGCCATTGATTCGTGAGCCGGGCCTGGTTAAACGCTGGGCTGAGGGTGATCGGCAAGCGAGCGGTTGCCAGTCTGAAAACGCCTGCTTCGGGCCGATTATGGCGGGAAAAGGCTTATCCTGTGTCATCCGGTGAACCGGCTCCGGTGGTTGCAGAAAAGCCGGTCTTGAGATCGCCTTTGTTTATTTGTTGTGCCATCTCTTTGCTGTGTTATGTCTCTTCCTATATTCGTATGCCCGTCGTGCCGAAGCTCGCCATTGATCTAGGCATCAGTCCCGCGGGCATCGGTCGAATAAATGCCGCTTTTTTTCTGACTGCTGGGCTGGCTGCCTTCCCTCTTGGCCGGCTGAGTGACCTGGTCGGTAAAAAACAGGTTGCCCTGGGAGGGCTGACCCTTCTCTCCGCCGGTGCCCTGATACTGGCTATCAGTTCTACATTCCTGCAATTGATTGCCGGCTATGTCCTGATTGGTTTTGGCATGGCTGCTTTCGGTTCGGGGATGATGTCTTTGGTGGCCGATCTTGCTGCGGCCTCCAGGCTCGGTCGCGCTTACGGTTGGTATACTCTTACCCTGTACGTTGGCATGAGTTTTGGTCCTGCCCTTGGCGGTTTCCTGGCCGGCAAGATGGTTCTTTCCCGGGCACTTCTTGTTTCCGCAATGCTGACGGCATTTGTGGCCGGGGTTGCCAAGATACTTATGCCGGCGACAGGCGTGGTGAGCAAGCGCCCGGATCATCATCTTGTTGGCGGGTCGACTTTGGGTGCCTTGTTGCGGAACCATCCCCTGTTGGGGTGCTGGTCAGCGACCTTCGGGGCTTGTTTCAGTATGGGCATGTTTCTGACATTTTATCCTGTTTACGCTTACGCCAAAGGCTATAAGCCCGGCCAAGTCGGTGTCGTCTTTCTGTTTCATGGGATCGGCAATGCTCTGATTCGGTTGCCGTCAGGTTATTTCAGCGACCGCATCGGCGACCGGCGTTTGCTGATTTTTCTGGGATTGGCAGGCTGTTCGCTGGCCATGACGGTCTTGGGGCTGGCGACCGGCCTGGTGATGGCTAATGCCGGTGCTGCGGTCCTCGGTCTGAGTCTAGGCGTGGCTTTTCCTTCCCTGGGAGCTTCCGTCGGCGGGGTCGTACCCTCCCACTTGCGGGGTGCGGCTATGGGAGGATTCAACGCCTGCATCTTTCTCGGCATGCTGGCCAATGCCATAATCATGGGGATAGCCATTGAGACTATTGGCTATCGCAGCTGTTTCTTGTTGAGTGCTTTGGTCAATGGTCTGCTGGCCGGGGTTGCCCTGGTATTAATGCGGCGCATGTATAGGCAGCCTGGGCTCACGGTTTAACTGTTTGTCGCTAATATTTCTGTTGTAAAATAATTAGCCCGCAAGGGAAAAGGGACAGGCCGCTTACTAAAAGGCCTGTCCCTTTCTCTTTGTTTCAAGAATTGCTGGCCTGGTTCAAAGTGAAAATGAGTCCGGCCACAGCGCGGCAGGCCGCGGTCGCGAAGCCAAGATTGAGAGTCTCCAGGGTGTCGCTGGGCTGGTGGTAATGGGGACTTCGGAAATTGGTGGTATCGGTGAGCATAATGGCCGGGTAGCCTTCATCCCAGAATGGGGCATGGTCGGAGCGGCGGGTGTCGGGGATCATTTCTCCATTTCCTGGCACGACCAGGGGCACTTTAGGGAGGTCGGGTTGATGTTTATCTGCTGCCTGAAGAAAGGCCTCAACCAGGTGGGCAGAAGCCTGATTGCCGATCACGGCGATAAAGTTTCCTACCGCCGGTACGGTAATGGGTAAGCCATCGGGTATGGTCTGGACTGCGTCCTTGCTGGCATAGGCCACCGATTCCAGAACGACGACCCCGGCCAGGTCCCATCCTTCTTTTCGAGCATGCTGCGCCAAGGCTCGGCTGCCGCGCAATCCACGACCCTTCGGTTTTGTTTCCCGCTCGTTCTCTTCCAGATTGACAGCTATAAATTCCACTGTTCGTTGGAGGCGAGTCTGTGCGAATACTCTGGCCAGTTCCAGCAATAGTGCTACACCGCTCGCATTGTCATCGGCCCCGGGCGAATTGGACACCGTGTCGTAATGGGCCACGATAAGCAGCTTCGGTTGATGGCTAGCCGAGCCTGGCAAGGTGGCGATCAGGTTGCGATATTCTTTGCCGTTATCTAAAAAGTAGTGGTTGTTTACCTTGTAGCCGAATTTATGCAGAGTCGATTCAATATAGACAGCGGCTTTTTCCAGGGCCTCGGGGGCGGTTAGAGGGTGCCGGACGCCTTGCAAGGAAGCGATATGGTTTCTAAGGGCCTCTGTCGAAACCGGAAGGGTTTTTGACTGCATGGAGGGGGCTCCTGTTTGCCGAAGGTTGTGGTGTCTAAAAGACTATAACTAAGAAAATAACATTAGAAAAATTGACAGTTAAGAGGATGTTTATTATAAAGAGCACCTGTTCGTTGTGGTTTGTGTGATTGCTAACCGGGCAAAGCCGGGGAAACCCGGTGACGCAAAGCCACGGGTCCTTCGGGGATCGCCGGGTTGTTTATAAAATGATATTAAGCCATCATAGTATTAACAGAGAGCTAGAACGAGAAAATAATGACTTGCCCTTCGTGTGCTTTTTTTCAGCCATGCGAAGGGTTTCTTTTTGCTCCTTCATAAATGTTTTCGTTTTCTTTCAAATGAATTTCAATAACTTGATATCCAACTTTTAGAAAGGAAAATTATGAAACTCAACTTACGCGCGAAACTACTGGTGCCGACATTTGCGGTCATTATCCTGTGTCTTACCGTTACCGGGTATTATTCTTATCATACCGGTAAGGAAGCCGTGGAGAATGCGTTAAAGGAACAGATGCAGACCATTGCCCAAGGCATGGCTAAGCAGATCGATGTCAATGTCACTGATTTAACCCGTGCCTTCCAAATCCTGGCCAGCCGGAATGTGGTCCGAACACTTCTGACCGAAAGCGTAGAAAAGGGGGCGGATAGTGCCGTCCAGACAGAAACGGCTTTGCTGCAGATGATGCAGGATTATCCGGGTGAATTCGAATTCCTGGCGGTAATAGGCAAGGATGGTTTGGCGGTGGGCGCATCGCGAAAAGACTTGGTCGGCCAGCTCAACGTTGCCGATCGCGCATATTTCCGCGATAACATGGCCGGCAAAATCGGTTTCTCGGTGGTCAAAAGCCGGGTGTCGGGAGAGCCTATCCTGGTTCTTTCCGTCCCGGTCACTCTGCAGGGGAGGCCCCAGGGAGCCTGCGTCGGCGCGGTGCGTATCGCTTATTTCGACGAGCATTACGTCAAGCCGGTCAAGGTAGCCGAGCGCGGTTATGCTTACCTTGTCGACCAGGAGGGGATTTTCCTTTCCCATCCCGATGCCAAGAATGTGCTCAATAAAGGAATTGGAGACTACGATTGGGGGCGCAAGATGCTGGCCGAAGGCAGTGGCTTTCAGGTCTACGACTGGCAGGGGGTGAGCAAGGTGGTGTCATACCAGGCCATTCCGGCCACCGGTTGGGTAGTTGCTGCCGGCGCCGAATTTGACGATATGTTCGCTCCTCTGGGCGGAATTGCCCAGGCCAGTATTCTGGCGGCCGTGCTGACACTCGCCGGTGTCGGCGTAGTGCTGTTCTTGATCGCTACCTCCATCGTCAAGGCTGTGCAACAGGGAGTTGATTTCGCTGAGGAAGTCAAGGTCGGCGATGTCAGCCGTCGCCTGCGCCTGACCCGTAGTGACGAGATCGGCACCCTGGGTACAGCTCTCGATCGCATGGCCGATGGTTTGGAAGAGAAAGCTCGGCTTGCCGAGAGCATAGCCGAGGGCGACTTGACGGTAGAAATGGGCAAAGTCGATACCCGCGACCGCCTTGGGCAGAGTTTCGAGAAAATGCTGGCAAACCTGAGCGATCTGATGACTCAGTTGCAGGCGGCGGCCGAGCAGATCGCCGCCGGTAGTGTGCAGCTTGCCGAAGGCAGTCAGAATCTCTCCCAGGGGGCCACGGAATCGGCGGCATCTCTGGAGCAGATCAGTGCTTCCATGACCGAAATGGCTTCGCAGACAAAACTCAGTTCCGACAATGCGGACCAGGCTAACGGACTCTCGAACGAAGCGATGAGTGCAGCTACTAACGGCAGCGAATTGATGGCCGAGATGGTCGCGGCTATGGGGGCTATCAACAACTCGGGTCAGGACATCGCCAAGATCATCAAGGTCATCGATGAAATAGCTTTCCAGACCAATTTGCTGGCTCTTAACGCAGCGGTTGAAGCGGCCCGTGCCGGTCAGCACGGCAAAGGTTTTGCGGTGGTAGCTGAAGAGGTGCGTAATCTGGCGGCACGGAGCGCCAAAGCCGCCAAGGAAACCGAAGAACTTATCGAGGATTCAGTTGCGAAAACTCGCCATGGCAACGATATTGCGGAGAAAACAGCTCGAGCCTTAAATGAGATTGTCAGTGGGACCACCAAGGTTTCGGATCTGGTCGCCGAGATTGCCGCTGCCAGCAAGGAGCAGTCCGAAGGTATCGGCCAGGTTACAGAGGGACTCGGCCAGATCGACCAGGTTACCCAGCAGTCGACGGCCAATGCAGAAGAGACGGCAGCGGCGGCTGAGGAACTTTCCGGTCAGGCCGATCATCTGCGACAAAACCTGGCTCGGTTTAAGGTGAAAAAAACATTGGCCCGGGTTTCGGCACCCTCCATTGTTCAGCCCTCAGTTCCATCCGCTCCCCAGATCCCCATGGCCGTTGTTGAGTCAGAGGCACCAAGACCGGCGCAGGTTATCGCCCTTAACGACGCGGAGTTTGGCAAGTACTAAGCAGTTCCTAAGCGATGAAAAAGCCCGGCAGAAAATCTGCCGGGCTTTTTTTCATTCTGTCAGGCTATTCAACAGGCGGGTTTGCGGGCCTGGAGAAAAAACAGCGGATAGTTCCGTAGCTGCCCTCTGGAGTCAGCTCTTTGCATCGTATGGCTGTTGTAACAATTCTCTACCATCAAACCAAAGTCAACTAGGATAGCGGCAAGGTGCTGGTTGTCAAAACCGTGATGCACCTGCATTTCGTTTTGATGAAAAGAGCCGTCTTCGGTTTCCAGATCACCGATGCACAGAACGCCACCGGGTTTTAAGAGCTCTACCATTTCGGCCAACGTTTGTTCCGTATTGACAACATGGTGCAAGGCCATGTTGCTGTAAATCAGATCAAAATTTTCCTTTGACGGATCTATTACCGACAGATCGCCCAAAAAAGGCCGCATATTGCCGATCTCATGATGGGCGATCTTTTTCTGCAATACTTCTATCATTCCTGCTGAGGTGTCGAGTAAGGTGATGGATGCGACAAGGTGGTGAAGTTCCATACTCACCAGGCCGGTGCCGCAGCCGAACTCCAGCAGGTTCATAGTCGGCAACAAAGGCACATTCTTCTGCAATTCGGAGGCGAAAACTTGCGCTACTTTCCTCTTTCCCGGATGTTCATCCCATTCTTGTGCTTTGGCGTCAAAGTGTTCCCTGTCCATCATTGCAAAATCCTGTGCTGTAATTCCTGATTGAATTTTATTTTAAGAGGCTGCGCTCTCAAGAGAAACCTGGGCATCCCCTTCTTTCGGGTTCGGACCGTATTGATTGGTACCTGTCTGACTGTCCAATACCAGGAAAATTAACAGTACGATGCCGCCGATGAAGGGAACCAGGCAGATCAAAAGCCACCAACCGCTGCGACCGGTATCATGCAGGCGGCGCACCGTTACTCCCAGGGAGGGCAATAGAACCGCCAGTGTGTAAAGGGTGGAGAGCACCCCCAGGCCTCCCTCGCCGCCCATGCCCAGAATCCCTTCGACAATCGCCAGAGCGATATAGGCCAGCATGTTAAACAGGGCAAACATCCAATATTCTTTACGACGGGCGCGGCCCTGAAAGACGAAATACTTTTTTAATACATCCAGATACCAGTTCATAACATCCTCCCTTTTATTCGTTGTTGAATTTCCTGAAAGTCAATCATGCTGCATCGTTGCGGTGTATGTGAACATCGGTTTGCGGGAACGGGATGGTGATGCCGTTGGATTCGAGGGCTGCCTTGGCCTGCTCGGTAACGGAGAAATAAATATTCCAGTAGTCTGCAGGCTTGCACCAGGGGCGAACCACCAGGTTGACCGAGCTGTCGGCCAGCTCTGATACCGCCACCAGGGGTTCGGGGTCGCTCAAGGACCATTGGTTGTTTTTCAACACATCCATGAGGATCTCTTTTGCTTTGGGCACGTCCGATTTGTAGGCGATGCCGATCACCAGATCGACCCGGCGCTTGTCCTCGGCAGAATAATTAATGATCGAACCGTTGGAAATGGCGCCGTTGGGAATGATAACGCGCTTATTGTCCGGGGAGAGAAGAATGGTGTTGAAGATCTGTACCTCTTTAACCACTCCGATATGACCTTGGGCTTCGATCAGGTGACCAATAGCGTAGGGTTTGAAAAGCAGAATCAATACTCCACCGGCAAAATTACCGAGACTTCCCTGCAGAGCGAGGCCAATAGCCAGACCGGCAGCACCGAGTACGGCGACAAAGGAGGTGGTTGCAACACCGACCATGGAAGCGACGCTGATAAACAGAAGCGCCTTCAGACCCCAGGAAAGCAGATTGCTGATAAAGGGTATCAATGTTTTGTCCACCTTTGATTTATTCATGGACGCAACAATGACCTTGCCGACCCCTTTGATGAGATACAGGCCAATAACCAGAGTAAGGACAGCCAGCGCAAGTTTTGGTGCGTAAGTTGCCGAGAGCTCAACGGCTTTTTCGAAAAATGCGTCGAAATTTTTCATGCTACCTCCTTATTAATTAGGGGCGCCAGTTCCCCATGGAAAGCGGTGGCAGTCAAATTGGATCGCTGGGCGCTTTAAATTGGAAAGTCGGTCCGCCGTTGCCGACGGCCGCTCGAATCCCGAATGTCAGGTAGCCCATAGAAAGCAGAAAAAACCAGAGACCGGCCCAAGGCGGACTTATAGCGGTAGCATCGAACAGGCTACCGATGATGATGGCCGGCGTAATGGCGATGACGCTTAGCCTTAGCAGGGCATCGAAGGGCAGTTTGCCTTTAAAAAGGTAGACTATCAGCAGGCCGAAACAGGCGTAAATCAAAGCCTGAATAATTCGATAAGCAAAAGAGACGAGGATGCAAAAGGGGTAAAGCACCGGCGCGGCCCAGTCTTTGGCTATGGAGAGCCAGTGGGTAATTTTTTCTTGATTTAAAGTGTAGCGGTCCACGGTCTCGAACCTGAAAGAGCGCGTTTCTATGGCGCTCTTTTGAAAAATCGCCTCTCGGGAGGTCACAAGTCCAAGGGCGTCGGTCTGCTCAAGAGAAGTAATGGTGCCGGTGGTGTCGATGACCACCAGGGGGGCGCCCGTTTCAGGGTCGTGGATGGTATAAGGCTGGGGATGGTCGATGAAGGCTTGACCATTGATAATAGAGATCTCCGGGATCTGTTCAATGACCAGCGGAGCCTCTTCGTCGACAAAAAAAGCAAAAGACTGATGAATTTTGATGGCTCCGGGAATCCAGCAAAGGGTTAACAGCAAGAGCAGGTAGCCGAAAGCAACCCCTTTCCAGCGCAGAGCAACATCTCGATAGAGGGCCGGGGAAAAGAAGGCCAGCGGCGGCGTTTGCCAGATGCGGTAGAGTCTTTTTGCTCTCAATTCTGAACTCCTTGACTGTTCAGCATGGATAAAAGGCAGTATCTCTGATGCGCCCTGGTGTGCCGTAACGGTTTTCAGGACAAGAATTATGCCATCTTAACTAAGTTGAGACAAGAACTGGCGTGTTTGACGGTGTATTTATTCGGGTTTCTCTTCACTGCCTGTTGCCGCTCGGTCGTTGGAGAAAAGCAGCTTCTTTCCTTGCAGGGGGAGCGTTTTTTTCAGGGGGTAACCGGCCTCGGCGATCAAGTGCTGCAAGCTTTCTATGCGGGCGCGAGGGTGAGGGTGGGAAGCCAGCAGATATTTGAAGCGGCTTCCGGCTTTTTCGGACAGGCGTTCAAAAAAGTCGCTGGCTCCACCGGCGTGGCCATAGCGGGCTGTTAAAAGCTGCAGGCCAAAAGCATCGGCGGCGGTCTCCTGTTTTTGAGAATACCGCATTTCCAGTCCTGAAAAGAATCGCGCAGCGATACCGGCGGCATGGCTTTCCTGGCCGAACAGGGTCGCCATCAGCAGGGTCATTCCTAGCCCCCGTCCCATGCCCCGCAGATGGTCGCGACGGGCGTAGTGTCCCAGCTCATGAGCCAGGACCATGGCAAGTTCGTTTTCAGAACGGATTTCTTTGAGCAGGCCGGAAAACACCACCATGTGGCCACCGGGCAAGGCCAGGGCGTTAATCTCTTCATTGTCCACCAGGCTGACCGAAAAATTGTAGCGGTGCAGGGGCGACTCCGCCGGCAGTGTGGCCAGCAATTGGTAGAGGCGCTGCTGCAAGGCCGGATTCGACTTCTGGTCCAGTTGACCTAACACGTGTTGCCCGGCCCAGACCTCTACCTCCACGGGAACGTGCGGGGCGAGCAATTCGCCAGCCATCCAAAAGGCCAGATAAACCGCGATAAGCAGGGTCAACAGACCGCCCAACAGCCAGGCCAGCTCGGTTAATGGATGGCCAGAGGAGACATTGACGTTTCCTGCCAGCTTTCTGGGCGTGAATCTCATCACTTGTGCAGGGTAATGGCCGTACCGTAGGCGATGGCCTCGACGCTGCCGACCTGTTTTTTGCGATTGGCCGAGTTGCCGATGGTCGAAGTCTCGAGCCGCAGGTTGATCACCATGTCGGCGCCGTGAGCCAGGGCCTGCTCCTTCAGTCGCAGGGTCGCTTCCCGCCGGGCCCGGTCTACCAGTGATTCGTAGGCCTTGACCCGTCCGCCGAAAATGTTGCGCAGTACCGCCAGCAGGCGTTTGAAGTAATCGATGGAAATGACAGCGCTGCCCTGGACCAGAAAGCTTTCTTTTACTTGCTCTGTGTTCAGTCGTGGCTCAATCGTCATCGATTGAAAATTCAGTTGTTCCGCTTCTCTGCGAGAAATGGAGGCGTAGTGACGCCTTTCAGCCAACGATCCGCAGCCGTAGCCGACCGCCAGCAGCACCAGAAAGAGGATCAGGTCAAAATTACCGGCAAGGATTTCCATTGGGGTTCTCCGTATTATTCGACCCGAACAGCCGTACCGTAAGCAAAAAGTTCCGCAGCGCCCTGTGCCACAGACGAAGTGGCAAAACGAATGTTGACCACCGCATTGGCGCCGACCTGACTGGCCTGCTCGACCATGCGTTTCATTGCTTCTTCGCGGGCGTCCTGCAACAATTCGGTATAGCCTTTCAGTTCGCCGCCGACCAGGTTCTTGAGGCCGGCCATCAGGTCGCGGCCGGCGTGTTTTGCGCGAACGGTGCTGCCCTGGACGATGCCGTAATGTTCGACAATCTCTTTGCCGGGGACCGTGTTGACATTGGTCAGGATCATAAGTTTCTCCGTTGTTGATTGCGGGTTGAATGCACGTATTTTAACCGGTCTAAATGCAGGATCGAGGCCAGAACATAAGAAGGTACCCATTTTTTCTTATTCGCTGATATCCAGACCCATTTCCCGGGCCCGTTTTTGCCACAGCTTGCGCGCCAGATGCTGCATGTCCACCGTCTTGTCCCTTTCATCGACGATTTCCAGTCCCAGCAGGGTTTCCAGAACGTCTTCCAGGGTTAAAATGCCTTTCATGCCGCCGTATTCGTCGATCACCAGCAGGATATGGGTGCGCAGTTGAATGAACTTGTCAAAGGCCTGGGACAGGGACATCGTTTCGTGGACCAGATCGAGGGAGCGCACATAGGTCTTAAGCGGCTGGTCGCCATTGCCCCGGGTCTGGGCGAGCAAAAGGTCGCTGCGCAGTGCATAACCATTGACATGGTCCGGGAGGCTGCTGTAGATGGGGATGCGCGAGAACGGGCTGCTCACGTAACGGTGAAAATACTCTTCGACCCGCAGGGATTCCGGCAGGGAAAAGACCACCGTCCGCGGCGTCATGGCATCCTTGACCTGGGTTTCGCGCAGCAGCAACAGGTTTTTCAGGATGGCCGACTCCTGTTGCGCCAGCTGTCCTTCGTCGGTGCTGAGATCGGCCATGGCCGCGAATTCGCTGCGACTGAAGCCGTTCAGCGTCGGCCCGTGGGCCATGCTGCCGGTCAGCAATTCCGATAATTTGACAAAGGGATACAGCGTCCAGATCAACAACCGCAGTCCGTGCGCTGTCACCGGGGCGAGTTCCCGCCAGTAGCGGGCGCCGAGGGTTTTGGGAATGATTTCGGAAAAGATCAGGATCAGCAGGGTCAGAACCGCCGAGGCCACTCCGACATAAGCGTCGCCGAAGACCGCTGTGGCCTGGGCGCCGGCGCCGGCCGCGCCGACCGTATGAGCGATTGTGTTGAGGGTCAGGATGGCGGCCAGGGGCTTGCCGATGTCGCTTTTCAGGCCTCGCAGAATTCTGCCCGAAGGTTTCTGGTTTTGCTCCATGATGACGATATGGGGCGTAGTGACGCTAAGCATTACCGCTTCGGCGATCGAGCACAGAAAAGAGAAGATCAGCGCGACCAGAACGTAGGTGATGAGCAGCAGCATGGCGATTCTTTCGTTTGGGTGGGCTGAGAGATGAGAAGCGAAGATTATTCCAAAAATGAACCATCACGGCCAGACACGGTTGCCTGCCCTGCAAGTTGCAACGGCGGCTGGCAAGGAGCTTATTCTGAAATATAGCTTATATGACGAAAGAATCCAATCGTTACAGATGTTTGATGACGTTTCCGTGATGGAACGTGCGCCAGATTAAGTCATCGGTTTGCTGCGGGGGCAGGCGAAATCAGCGGGAAACCGAGAGCGATTGGAGGCAGGGAAGGTGGAAGGAGTGGTTAATCGGAGGTCAACCTTTGGTAGCCAAAGGCATTTTCCCGGGTAAGGAACAGCTCGAAAGCATCCGCAGGCATGGGACGGCTGAAATAATAACCCTGTCCCTGCTTGCAGCCTTTTTTCTGCAGAAAGGTCATCTGGCGTTCTCCTTCGATTCCTTCGGCGATGACCTCCAGGCGCAGGGTTTTTGCCAGGGCGATGATGCCTTCGGCGATAGCGTTTTTTTCTGAGAGTTCGGCAATGTCCTGTACGAAGGACTTGTCGATTTTCAGCTTGGAAAGGGGGAACCGGCTCAGGCAGCTCAGGGACGAATAGCCGGTGCCGAAGTCGTCGATCGCCAGGGTCACTCCCATGGCGTTCAGCTCTTCCATGGTAGAGATGGATTTTTCAATGTCCTCCATAAGGACGCTTTCGGTGATTTCCAATTCAAGGAAGCGGGCCTCCAGGCCGGTTTTCTGCAATGCATCGGCAACCGCATCCACCAGGTCTCCGTGCCGGAATTGTTTCGGGGAGATGTTAACCGCGACCTTGCAGGGAGGGTGGCCGGCCAGTTGCCACTGCCGGGTTTGCCGGCAGGCCGTTTCGAGCACCCACTTCCCGATGGGGATGATCAATCCGGTATCTTCCGCCATAGGGATGAACTTCATCGGCGAGATCATTCCCAGTTGCGGATGGTGCCAGCGGATCAGGGCTTCCATGCCAATGAGGTTGCCGGAGGACATTTCCACCTGGGGCTGATAATAGAGAACCAGTTCCTGGTTTTCGAGCGCCTTGCGCAAATTGTTTTCCATGAACAACGCTTCGCGAGCGGCCTCGTTCATGTCCATGGTAAAGAACTGGTAAAGGTTGCGGCCGCATTCCTTGGCGCGGTACATGGCAACGTCGGCGGATTTCATCAGGCTTTCGATGTCCTCTCCGTTGGAGGGAAAGAGGCTGATGCCAACGCTGGTTGTGACGAACAGTTCGTGGGGGCCGACCTGGAGCGGCTTCGAAAGCTTCTCGATAATTTTTTCAGCAACGATGGTAACCTCCCGCGCTTCTTTGGCTTGTTCAAGGGCTATGACGAATTCGTCGCCGCCAAGGCGTGCCAGGGTGTCCGAGTCCCGGACCAGCGCTTCCAGGCGTCTCGCCACCTGGCACAGCACCTGGTCGCCTATTTCATGACCCAGGGAGTCGTTGATGTTTTTAAACCGATCGAGGTCGAGAAACAACAGCGCCACCGTCTGCTTTGTGCGCCGGGCCTTGGAAATAGCATGGGAAAGGCGGTCGTGGAACAGCAGGCGGTTGGGGAGCCCGGTGAGGGTATCGTGGTGTGCCAGGTAATCGAGGCGCCCCTGTTTTTGCTGCAACTCATGATCTTGCCGCTGGATCTGGCCCAGCATTTCATTGAAATTATCAATAAGGCTGCCGAGCTCGTCTTTTCTCTCCATCTTGACCCGTCGGCTGTAGTTACGCTCTTTCGAAACGTTCTTCATGGCGGCGGCAAGCTGCTCAATCGGATGTGAAATGATAACCTGCAGGCGTGCAGCCAGGATCCAGGCCAGGATGGAAGCTCCCATCAGCCCCAGAAGGCCGAAACCGATATAACGCAGCAGAGTGCGATTAATGGCACCCAGTTCGGCTTGAATGTATAGGGTGCCGAGGTTTTCTTTGTCGTGGACAATGGGCCAGACCACCTCCAGGTGTCTGGCGGTGAAAAGGTGGCCCTGGTTGCCAAGGAGCGGAAAAGAGGTCGTGGCTCGCTGTATGGCCGGTTCAGTTCTGCGGTACTGCGCGAACAGTCTGCCTCCGTGGCGATAGATTTCACTGGCGACAATTTGATGCTTGCTCTGTAAAGACTGCAGGATTTCACGGGCGGCCTGCACGTCATCAAAGATCAGGGTCGCTGCGCAGTTTCCCGAAAGATCCTGCGCCATGATCTGTAGTTCCTGCAGTAAGGCGTTGCGCAAAAAAGTCCGCTGGGTGAAGGTAAAGACCAGGAAAAGGGTCAGCAGTACAGTGAGACTGGTGAGAATGATGACCAGCCTGAGCTTGTTTCTGATGGACCAGTCTTTAATGGGGGTTGAAAAACGCTTCAAATCTCTACCTCAACTGGCCATTTTTAATAACGGTTGTAGCCAGGGGGAAAAGCTTGGAACTTATTTTCAGCCCGGCCTGGCTGCTGGCGTCCAGGTTGATGGCAAAGCGTATGTTCTTCTGTGTCTTGTCAAAATTCAGGACGCCGCCTTTTTGAGTGAAGTTCGGCAAGTCGCTGACAGTCAGGATAGGGGCTTGTGCCACCGTCGCCAGAATCGAGTCGAGTTTTTGTTTTTCCGAGGTTGCTACATAGAGAATCTGACAGTTTTTACGTCGTTGCAAATCGCGATGTGACCAGTGGCGAATAGTGATAACTCGGTCGCCGACTTTTTTCCCCTCCAGGTTGTCGATGCGCTTGTGAAGGGGATCATCACCCAGTATGGCAATCACCAGTGACGAATCGTCATCGCCAAAGGAATTCTCTGGCCAGGTGACGAATTTGGCGAAGTTATAGAGGATGGCTGCCTTGATCTGATGCTCCTCGAGCTGAGCCCGGCCTTGTTTCGGGATAGCCAGGCACAGGCTCATTACCGCTATGAGCAGCAGGCAGGTCCGTTTATGGATATTTCCATGAAGCATGCTGTTTCCATTCTGCAGCAGGGTGTGTCTAGGGTCGTTAAAGCGTTTTTTAATAGTTCCAGGTCACCTGGCCATAGAATCCGCGAGGGACTTCAGTTGGCAGGGTTTGAAATTCCGGCACATATTCCTGGTGGCTGTCCTGCAGCAGGTTTTGGCCAACCAAGGCCAGTTCCAGGCCGGGACGTGGCTGCCATCCCAGGCGAATGTCTAGGGTCAGGTAGTCGTCGACATCCAGATTCTCCAGCTCATCGACGTAGCGCAGCCAGAAATCGAGCGAGATGTCGCGCGGCAAGTCCATGGATGAGCGGAATGATAACTGATGCTCAGGACTGGTTCCTTCCATCATGTATGTGCTGCCGATATCGAAGCTGCCGCTTTCAACATCGACATCCATCTGCAAAAAGCTGTAGGCAGCCTGCAAGCGCCACCATTCCTGAACTCTCCAATCGACTACCGCTTCAAAACCCCAGGTCTTGGCTTTCAGCCCGTTGTCGAACAGGGTGGGTAGAGTCACATGGAGGGGCAGCGGGCTTAAATCGAGGGCTTGCGGCTCTGTCGAACGCAGGTTGTCGTAGATATTGAGAAAAGCGGCCAAGTCGACGGAAAAGCCGTTTTCGGCCATGAAGCGGTAGCCAAGCTCCCAGGCTAATAGCTCTTCGCTGTCGAAATCATGGCTGCCATCAGAGGTTATTACAGTTGGTAGGAAGGTGTCGACCATGTTCGGGGGGACCACGTTTACGACAAGGGCTGCATCTTCCTCGGCGCGGGATGGGGTGCGAACCGCCCAGGATGCAGCTGCCCAAACGGAATGTTTTTCGTTGGGAGTCCAGATCAACCGAGCGTTGGGCTGCACTTCAAAGCCGGTGTAGTCATTGTGCTCAACCTTCGAGCCAAGAATGAGATGAAGCAGGTCTGCTTTTAGAGTGATGTCGTCCTGAACAAAGAGACTGGTCGTGTGATCCGTCTGGTAGAAGTCGTCGGTCGAAACAGACGGTTCGTTCGGGTCGATATCGTCCCAGGTGATACGGTAGCCGAGCCCCCAGACGATTTCTTGCCGTTGGCCGAGAACAAATCGATGCTGAAAGTCGAAGTCGAATGTGTCGCGACTCTCTTTTAACACCGCGACTTCATTACGTTCGGTACGGTCGTAATAAGTCTGTAGAGCCAGGTCGGAAGAGTTTGAAAGGGATCGTTCCCAGCGCAGCAAAAGGTTGCCGCCGGAGAACTTGGTGTCTTCATCCTCTATTCTGCGGTAGTCAGGAGGAAAAATGTCGAAGCTCGAATTGGTTTGACCTTCGGTGCCGCTGTACGCATCGCCCTGTATCGTCAGGATGTCTTTTGGGCCAAACCGTCCATCGTAGCGGAAACCACCGCGAAAGGCGTTCCAGTCATCGGCTGCCTCGCCGCCGTCGAGGGCGTCAAAGCCGTCCCGGTTGAAGTATTTGACATAAGCCCGATAGTTAGCATTTTGACCGACGGGACTGCCGTAGCGGATTGCGCCGAAGCCCTTTTCTTCGCTGCCGTAGCCACCCTTAGCCAGCAGGCCGTGAGTCTTTTCACTGTGTTTGGTGATGATGTTGATGACGCCGTTGACAGCATTGGCCCCCCACAGGGTGGCTCCCGGGCCGCGGATGACCTCGATTCGCTCGATATCGTCAAGCAGGGTGTCCTGTACGTCCCAGTAAACCCCTGAAAAGAGGGGGGTATAGACACTGCGACCGTCCATCAGCACCAGGAGCTTGTTGGCGAAACGACCGTTGAAGCCGCGGGCAGTGATGGCCCATTTGTTGCCGTCGATGCGGGCGACGTTGATTCCCGGTGCCAGGCGCAGTGCTTCGGGAATGCTGGTTACGCCGGAGCGGCGTATATCGTCCTGGGTTATGACAAACACCGCTGCAGCCGTATCGCTGATTTTTTGCGGTTTTTTTGCCGCAGAGGTGATCTCGAGGTTGACCAGTTCCTCGAGACTCAGGTTGAGAAGCTCGTCTGTCGAATAGCTGCTTGCAGAGGCATTTGAGGGAGAAACAAAGAATCCGGCCAGCAGAGCAAAAAAGCAAATTAGAGCCTTGAGCCGAGAAGGAAAGCGTTTATTGGAGTTATCCGCAGAAAGATGGTCCCTCATGATTTGAATGGCCTTTCAATGAATGACAATTTCTCGCAAGGTCTTTAATAATAAAAGCACTATTGGGGTTCTAATCCGAGTTTTGAGGCAAGTCAAGTCTGTAAAAACCCTGTTTTGATATGAAACTGGGTGTTTTTGACTTGTTAATTAATAAAAAGACAGTCAGCCGCTAAGATGATCGACTGTGTAAACAACCCGCAAGTTGTAAAACTCGTAATAAACACAACTGATTCAATAAGATATAGCATTGGTGTGGTTTGTCAAAAATGTAGAAGATTATTTTTAACTAAGTTCGTGGGAAACTCTGTTGTGTCGATAGCAACAGTGTGTTGCTTAAACTATAGTTTGACGTTGTTGGTCCCTTTTGGGGGGAAAGGAATTACACTGACGATGGTTTATACTTTAATTCTCGAAAATGAAAGAAAATCAAATTGATAATAATGTAGTAGATCGAGGTGGAATGCTATCTGTCTTAAAATATAATGATTTGAGTTTTGGGGGGTGGGGAGTATCTGTGGCGTTCAGGCGACCTTTCATTATCCGCTTACGGTCACCTGAGAGCTGATATCCACAAATATTAGCTGATGTTTGTAGAGAGCAGGGCGGGGATGGCATCAGGTGCCACTGGGCGACTAAAAAGATAGCCTTGGCCGAGGTCGCAATCGAGCTGCTGCAGATACTCCAACTGGGCGGGGGTTTCGATCCCTTCGGCGACAGTTTGCAGGTTGAAACTTCGAGCCAGGGACAGAATGGAGTCGATCAATTTTTCATTATCCCGGTTGCCTGGGACGCCCTGGACGAATGAGCGGTCAATCTTGAGTTTATTCAATGCCAATTGACGCAGGTAATTAAGGGAAGAATGTCCTGTGCCGAAATCGTCTACGGCAAAGTGGACACCGTGTTGTTGCAGGCGCAGCATTGTGTCCAGGGCCGTCTGGATGTCGGTCATAATGGCACTTTCGGTAATCTCGAGTTCCAGCCATTGGGGGGCGAGTCCCGTGTCGGCCAGGATCTGCAGAACCTTGTCGACGAAATCCGTTTGGCTAAATTGTTTGGCGGAAATATTAACCGTGGTCTTAATTGGCGCCAGCCCGTTTTGTTGCCAGAGCAGGTTCTGGGTACAAGCCTCACGCAAAACAAAGTCTCCCAACGGATGAATAAGGCCAGATTCTTCGGCAACTTTGATAAAGGTCTCCGGGGAGGGGGGAGTTCCCGGGGGGCCGGCCCAGCGCAGCAAGGCTTCGACGCTTTCGACCCGGCCGCTTTTCAGGTCGACCTGGGGTTGATAGTGGAGATAAAACTCCTGCCGCTGCAGGGCGTCGCGCATGTGTTTCTCAAAGAAGAAGTTTGCCTGTAGCTGATTCTGCATCTCCAGACTGAAATGCACAAAACGGTTGCCGCCCCTCAGCTTAGCGTCGTTCATAGCCATGGAGGCCTGCCGCAGAAGGGTTGCCGGATCTTCACCATCATGAGAGGTCACGATGCCGATACTGGCAGTTTGGTATACCGTATGTTGTCCGATCTGCATGGGCTCCTGCAGTGCGTCCAACAACCTTTGGGCGAGCAGGGAAAGGTTGTTCTGATTTGAAATATTGCTATAGACCAGGACAAATTCATCATCGTTAAGGCGGGCAAGGATGTCGTTGCTGCGCAGCTGCTTGCGAAGGCGTTGCGTTATTTCACCGAGCACCTGATTGCCGCATTCGTCACCCAGGAAATCGGAGATCTGTTTGAAGCGGTCCAGGTCAAGTACCATCACCGTCAGAGGTCGTCCCAGATGATTGCCTTGAAAAATGTTTCCCAGCCATTCCGTAAGCAAGGTTCGGTTTGGCAGGCCGGTCAGTTGATCATAATGAGTCAGCTGCCGGCAGCGTGTTTCGCTTTCATCCAGTGCGGCCTCCAGGTTTTTTTGCCGGGTAATATCCAACACCAGACCTCGAACGCCGATGGTACAGTTTTCCTTTGTCAGGGCAGTGAGGTGAATTATGGCAGCAAGTTTGTCGCCGTTTTTGTTGACGACGATGAATTCTTCCGACAGGCTTTGTTGAGTATGGAGCACTCTGCTGAAAAGCTGCCGCAGCTCGCTTCGCCCAGCCGCAGGGATTACCCATCCGAAGTGGTTGTTTTCGGCATGGCTTCTGGAAGAAAAGCCAAACAGCTGGAGGTAGGGGCGATTGGCAAAGGTGATACGACCTTCAAGGTCGATGTCGAAGACTGCCTGCTGTAGGCTTTCTAAGCCCTGCCTCTCCGCTTTTTCAAAATGTTCAGAGGGAAAGGTTGCCCGGTCCGAACTGATTTGCAGAGAGGCTAGCTCCTTTCCGTCAGGCCCGCTCAGTGGATGCACCCGGACCTGAACAAAGCCCATGTCGGGATGGTCCAGTTGTTCTGTGACGGGAAGACCCGTTTCAAAGGCCAGGCGGATAAAGCACTCATTGCAGGGGCAGGAGTGATGTAGACCTAACAGCTCGTGGCAAACATCTCCCTTCGAGCGCAATTGATGCGAAGGCTGAGCGCTGTCGGCAACGATACGGCCTTCGGCATCGACCAGAACACAAAAATCTGGGTGTTCTTGAATTAGGTGTTTTTTGTTGCGCGTTGCAGACATAAGTGTACTCAGGCCTCTTGCGCGTATTGCGAGTCCGTTCTCACTCAGATTAAAGTGCAAAAAAAAATCCACCTTCGACCGAAGGTGGATGACAACCCTATCCAATGACTATCTTCGGCAGCCTGGCGATCCTTCTGCTAAGGACCCATGGCTTTGCGTCCCCGCATTACTGCGGGTTTGCTATTGTCGAAAAATTGATATAGTTTAAGATTTTGTCTTTAATACTTCTTAAATGCTGTCCGTGTCAATAATAAAATTTTAAGAATTACTGCGCCTTAGTTCAAGAATATCCCGGTTTTCTAACCGCGCTGTTCTGTTATTGCTGAAAATTCCTATTGCCGACAGAGGTGTCCCCGGAGAAAACGGGTCTACCAGCAATAGGTACATATTACGAGGAATGCATGGCAAATAATCGCGTCGGCACTCTGCTTTTGGCAGTAACTGCCTGCCTGCTCTGGTCGACAGCTTTTGTCGGGGTTAAAGTCGGCCTGAAGTATGCCGGACCCTTTGCTTTTGCCGGTCAGCGGTTTATGCTTTCCGGTCTTTTGTTGTTACCCTTCTGGTGGCCCCGCCGGCCCAGTTGGAGTATGGCTTGCAGGCATTCCGGAATGGTTCTGGTTATTGCACTGTTTCAGACTTTTATCCTGTACGGCTTGTTTTATTTCGGCATGACGCTGATTCCGGGCGCATTGGCGGCAATGGTAATCGGTGCCTCACCTCTGGTTACGGCAGTGTTGGCACATTACTGCATGGCCGGCGATCGATTGTCGCCGATCAGGGTATGGAGCCTGTTGTTGGGAATGATCGGTGTGGCGGTGTTGAGCTTAAGTCGGCAGCCTTGGGTTTCTGCCACGGGGTTGGTGGAACTGGCCGGGATCGGAGTACTGTTGTTGGCCAATGTAGCGGGAGCCCTGGGAAATATTCTGGTGGCGAGGCATAAAACTCAAATAGATCCCATTTTCCTGAACTCGGCCCAGTTGTTTGTCGGCGGTCTCGGCCTTTGGATATTGTCCCTGGCACTAGAGGTTCAACCGTCACTGGCTGTGCCCTGGAGCTATTACGCTGCTTTGGGCTGGTTGGCCTTTCTCTCTGCTGCGGCTTTTTCAATCTGGTTTGTTTTGCTGCGGCGGCCGGGGGTGAGGGTTTCGGAACTTAATCTGTGGAAATTTCTGATTCCTGTCTGTGGAGCTTTATTCAGCTGGCTGTTGCTGCCGGAAGAAGAGCCGAGTTTGTGGCCAGTCGCCGGTATGTTCTGTATCGCAGCGGCCATCGTTCTTTTTAACCTGCAGTCGGCCCAAATCAGGAGGGGCTGAGCGGCGAGTACTTTCAAAACATATTATTTATGTGTCAGTGTTCACAATTATGGAATTTCTTTAAACCCGCTTTTAGAAGGCGAGCTAGCGTACCTCTTTTCTGATGGCCCCTGTTGCAGAATTTCCCCACCTAGTAAAACGTAATCTCTGTCTATAGCGTGCCAGCCTCCCGAAAAGCGCCAGCTTGTATTGAAGTGTAGCCAGAAAAGTTAGCTTTATATTACGCGGGTTGAAAAGTCTATCCCTTGGCGCTCTCTTGTGCTATATGTGAAAAACATCTATCGGTTGAGGAGGCACGTGAGAACGTTTTTGGCCCCAATTAGGAAGGAGTTGATCATGGCTTTTGGTTTCGGTCGGGGAAAGGGAAGGAGGCTGGGAGCTCGTTCGAAGCGTGGTGGCCCGGGGGGAGACTGCATCTGCCCGGCCTGTCGGTTGAAGTTGCCGCATGAACCCGGTAAACCCTGTTTCGAGCGGTTTTGCCCCGCTTGCGGTTCGCCCATGAGTCGATGTTTTTGTGACGACCCGTTTCGTGAATAAACGATGATTGAAAGTGCCGTTGAACACAAAAACAGACAAGCCCTAAAGCGGGGACAGAGAGTGGCTCTGGCCGCTACACTGATTACCCTTCTGCTGGCTCTGCTCAAAGCGCTGGCTGGCTGGTATTATCAGGCGCCGGTATTGGTGGCCGATGCTTTTCACAGCGGTGCCGACCTTTTGGCGATCTTTGCCAGTTATTTTGGTTTGTGGCTGGCGGGGAAAAAAAAGAGTGATCGCTTCCCCTACGGAATGTATAAAGCGGAGACCCTGGTTACCTTGCTGGTCGGAGGCCTGATTGTCTGGGCCGGTATAGGGTTGTTGGCTGAGGGGGTGGAAAAACTGCAGGTGGGAGCGAATACCATGCATTTTCCGCTGGTGCCATTGCTGGTCAGCGGTCTGTCTGTAGTTTTTTCGTTAGGAATTGCTCTCAAAGAACGCCAGGTCGGTCGGGCGATCAATTCCCCATCCTTGCTGGCCAACGCCGGAGAGTCCTTTCTCGATGTCGCTACCTCTTTGGTGGTGTTTGCCGGTCTTTTGCTCAGCTTCTGGAAGTTGCCGTATATCGAGGGGGCGATTATCCTGCTGATTGCTCTATTGGTTATCAAACTCGGCGGCAGCAGTTGCTGGACCGCATTTCTCCTTTTGCTCGATGCCAACCTAGATCCGCAGTTAAGTCATGCCCTGGAACAAAGGGTCAATGCCATTTATGGTGTCAAGGGCGAGAGTGAGGTCCGTATTCGCCAGGCCGGCCCTTTTCACATGGTCGAATGCGTCATTTATACCCGTCCCACCTTATCCTTGTACCGTGCTCACGAGTTGGCGGATAAGGCCGAGCAGGCCATCGCCGCGCACTGTCCCCATGTCGAATCGGTCTTTGTGCATGTCGAGCCTCTACGGAATGAGCATCGTTCGGCCATTGTACCGGTGTCCGAAATCAACGGCATGCAATCCCGCGTTCATGCTCATTTCGGACGCGCTCCCTATTTTATGTTGTTGCGGCTCAACGAAAACGAGGCGCAAATTGAGGATTTTTATTTCAACGAGTTTCTCGAGGAACCGAAATTTATAGGTCTCAAGGTCATCAAAGCGATTATTGCCTACCGCGTAGATCTGCTCTTTACCTCTCGAGTTGGTGAAATATCCTTCTATATGCTGAGGGATAATTTTGTCGATATCTATGCCGTTGATGAAAATCAGACCGTGCAGGAAGTTGTCGACCGGTTCCGTACCGACTCGCTGCAAGCTATTACCCAACCGACCCATTCCGTCGACCAGTCCCTGGTCGAACAGCAGACGGAGCCTTCCTGATTTCCAAATCCGGGTTCTTCCCCTTCTGCCAGTTCCTGTTTTCAAATCCGCTTTCCCGTACAAACACTTAATCGACACTTAACTCAAGGCTAACAGTGGCGCGGTAAATCCCTGCACAAGTCAATCAGGGGCCGTCATTAGGGTCCTTTATCAAGGATGTGCGCCATGACAGATGAGATCCGTTCTGAAGAAGTCTTTTGTTTAACTGTTCCCGCAGAAGCACCTTTGTCCCAACGGCTGGCCGGATCTGTGACCATTCCGGTCATGGACCGGTTGCTCGGACTCAAGCGTTGCCGCAAAATCTATGAGACCATTAGTGACCAGGCCCCGGAGACCTTTGCCGAAGCGGCCCTGGACGCACTGGGAATTCAGTGGGATATCGAGTCCGCCGAACTGGCCAAAATTCCGGCTGAGGGTCCGTTGGTGGTGGTTGCGAATCATCCCTTTGGAGCCGTCGAAGGTTTGATGATGATCGCACTGTTGCGGCGGGTTCGGCCGGACATAAAAGTGATGGCGAACTATCTGTTGCAGCGTATTCCCCAATTGGCCGATACGGTGATTGCGGTCGATCCTTTTGGCGCCAGCCAGTCGGCACGGCGTAATATAGGCCCTCTTCGGGAAAGCCTGCGCTGGTTAGGGCAAGGCGGGGTACTGGTGGTTTTTCCGGCTGGCGAAGTATCCCATTTCAAATTTTCCCACAGGGCGGTGGCGGATCCGACCTGGAGAGATACCCTCGGTCGCATCGTGCGTCGCAGCGGCGCGGGTGTATTGCCGATCTTTTTCCCCGGCCGCAATGGTCTGAAATTTCAGTTGGCCGGCATGGTACATCCCCGATTGCGCACTGCTCTGCTGGCCCGGGAGCTGCTCAACAAGCGGGGGCGCTCTTTGTCGGCCCGAATCGGTACCATGCTTACAGGGAAGCAACTGTCCCGCCTGACTACGGATAGGGAAGTGGTCGATTATCTGCGCCTTCGCACCTATATGCTCGGATGTACGCCGCAGACTCAGTCCGGGCCGCCCGTGACCGATGATGAAAGCAATGACGATACCGACCCGCCGGTAGAGGTGATCGGTCCACAGGACAGTAAATTGGTGGCGGCCGAGGTGGCCCGGCTGGACCCTACCTGCTTGCTGGCGGAAAACAAGGTGCTTCAGGTGTGGCAGGCCGAGGCGGCACAGATTCCCTACCTGCTGCTGGAGATCGGTCGTTTGCGGGAGATAACCTTTCGCGCGATTGGCGAGGGGACCGGCAGACCTTTTGATCTGGATCGGTTCGACCAGCATTATCTGCATATTTTCCTTTGGCATAAAGAGCGGCAGGAAGTGGTCGGCGCCTATCGCCTCGGTCGCTGTGACAAAATTCTATCGCAAAAGGGCAAGTCCGGTCTTTATACCAGCACTCTGTTTAAATATCGCAGCAAGCTCTTTGAACGCCTTGGCCCCGCTCTGGAGTTGGGACGCAGTTTTGTTCGTCCCGAGTACCAGCGTTCTTATACCCCCCTGCTGTTGTTGTGGAAAGGTATCGGCGCCTTTGTTGTGGCCAACCCCCAGTATCGTGCCCTCTTTGGTCCGGTCAGCATCAGCCGCGATTATAGCGATTTGTCTCGCCGCCTGATTGCGGGATCTCTGCGGGAGACTTTGCTGGCACCGAAATTGGCCGGTCTGGTTAAGCCACGGGTGCCTCTTGACCGGCGGCCGGTGCGGGTCAAGGGCTGCGCGGCCGATCTGGCCCAAACCTTCTGCTCCAATATCGATCAGGTCGGAGCGATGGTTGCGGATATCGATGTCGAACAGAAAGGTATTCCTGTGCTGTTGCGCCATTATCTCAATCTTGGCGGCAAGCTGCTGGCCTTTAATGTCGATCGCGAGTTCAGCGACGTGCTCGACGGACTGATTCTGGTCGACTTGACCGAAACCGAACGAAAGACCCTGGAGCGCTATTTTGGCAAAGAGGGCAGCGAGGCCTTTTTGAATTATCAATCCATGATGCAGATGCAGCCCCAGGTTTTGTGTGCTTAAAAGTTTAAATGCAAAAAAACAGGAGGGATGTATGAACTTGTCGCTTGTACCGATAAGGACTTTCCTTGACCGCTTATTGGGTGGAACCCCCGGAGTGCGTATCGAGGACCGGCGGTGGCGGCGTTCCATAGACGCCCTGCATCGCGACGTGGACGGACTGCGTCGCCGTATGGGCGGTTCATCATGGCCGGTGTTGCGGCGCTGAGCATAGTTGCAACGATGACCAGGCAATGCGCTTTTGCGGAAAGGTAAGAGAATGCCGACAGCATTTCATGGCTCGAACAGCCCGCTGCATCTGGTACCTCGCCCCGACGAGACCAAACTCAATCTCTCGGAAATTTTTTCTGACCTTGGAATGGCCGCCTCAGAAAGCGCGGATATGGCTTCACGGCTGCCGTTTTGTGGGAATGACGTCACTGCAGGCTCGGAAATGGAACTGCAGGCGGCCGTAGCCGGGCGCAGGGAGTCTGTCGACCTGCCCCAGGCCATTGAACGCTCCAACTATTTCGCTCATATCATTCGACGGGCCAGGGTAGGCGACAGCCCGGCCAGCCTGGCCAACTTGCTGGAACGATTTGTTGCCAGTAACGATGAGCAGATCTGGGAAAACAGCTGGGTACATTTTCCCCGTCGCCATCTTAGTCCGTTGGCCGACCAGGTGCTGCGCCATGATCTGCTTGCCGACAAGTCTCATCCTGAGCGAGGGCTGCGCAGCGATCGAAATCGCTATCTGATAATTGGCCCCGGCGGAGAAGAGCATCTGCGCCTGCCGATCAGTTATCTGGTCAAACTGGCTCTGGCCGATGTGCTTGGCAGTCGGCCCGACCTGCCGCAGATCGTGCAGCAGACCGGTTGGCGGTTAATGGAGCATTTCCTCAACGATAATACCTCGCCGGAGACCTTTTCATTTAACGTTCTGTCTCTACGGCCGGAAAACGGCTTGGGCCGGTCTGTCGGTCGGGAAGCCGCCAAGCGCTTTGCTCTGACCCATCTGCTGGTCCAATATGCCAATGATCGCTTTGGTCTTGCAGAAAGCGGTCAAAGAGCGATGATCTACGCCGCTCCTCACCCACCTCAGCGACAGAAAGAACTCAATGAACTGATTCCCGACGCTCTTTATCGAGAACTGTTTATGAGCCCCTGTCTGTCGGGATGGGACCGGGGAGAGGAAAAGCACCGCTACATGCATCTCTGCCATGAAGTATTGAGCCGCAGCCAGCTCAATGCCGTGGCCAAGCTTCGTGATGCCGGCATTATACCCAATAATCTGGTGGTGTTGCCCGGCGTCTCCAATACCAGCCTGGCCAACAACGGTACTCATATCAGTATCGGCAGCCGACTTCTTACGGCCCGTCGGGCAGCTGACGACAAGGCCTACGGCATGGCGGAAGAAAAGTATGTTGGCGACCTGGCGGTAAAGATCAGCGAGCATTTTTTGCCTTTGTTTGTCGGCACCTATAGTGCCGCGCCTCACCGGTTGGGCTTTGCCGATTTTCACCCGGAAAAGGCCCTTGGTTTCCTTTCACACGAACTCGATTTTACCCATCTGCGCATGCTCTGGCGACGCTGGCGAAAAAAAGCCAGCCTGTCGGTCTGTGGCCGCTCGGTTACTCCCTTTGGACCGGTGTGGCTTGATCGCCTGTTCGCCGGACTGTTTCGTCTCAAGGGGGACTACGTCTCCGACTTTCGACTTATAGATTACCCCGCCTGGCTGCTCAGTACCTATCAACAACCGGCCTGGGACGGTCGTCTCGGCAACCAGGACCGGCTTAAACAGGACCTGGCCGAGATGGGGATTTTCGATAATCGCATGTCCCTGTATATGCTCATCAAATTGAGGGAATATGCGACCATGGGTTTTACCGGCTTCGAAGGCCGGCAGTATAGCCTGTTCGCCGATTACCAGGAAGACATGGGGCGGGCTGCTGACCTGCAGACCCTGGTGACCGCTCTGGCCTTCAAATATATGGCCCAGGGGCGGATCAAACATCGCCATATTCCCGATAATCCTCTGGCGGAAAGTGAGCGCCGGCAGATGTTTTTTGCTACGGCTCTGGGCATTCCGACCTTCTTTGTCCGTAAAAACAGTCGTAATCTGCTGCTGAGAAGAATTCTCAAACGTACCGCACAACTGCGGGCCAGCCGCCGCTATCCCGGTTATGTACGGGTGCCCGTGGAAGAGTACCGCAAGGCCTTGTTGCAGACCCTTGTCGAAGACGGTTCGGATCTGGCGGAATCCTTAAATCTGAAGGAGACCCTCAACGATCTGCGGCTGCGGTTGGAGGTGCCAGGGCATCACGGCGCTTTTGGCAAACTCAACGCGGGAATTCTTAAGGGAATCGGTAAATCGGCGGCCATGAAGGTCCCGGCGGGTGAATTCAATCGGGCGGCCGAAGATTATTATCGCTTCTCTTTGCGCCAACGTCATTTAAGCGAAGGCCTGGATATCCTTGCCGATGATTTCCGGCGACTGGAAAAATGCAGGGCAGGGGATGGCGAATTTCATCTGGCCCTCTGCCAATTGCTGGAAGGCCACAGTGCCAGCGAGTATTTCCAGAAAGTGCGCCGCGATCTTCTGGCCGGTCAAGCCCCACAGGAGGTCCTGAGCCGAATAATTACCCTGCTGTTGCTGAGCGTGGCGGCCGACAGCGACTCGCCAGGGGTAAATTCTCAAAACTCGAAGGAGAATGCCGGTGAGCATGTCCCTGCCACATCAGTATATTGACCGCATCAGCGGCGCTGTAAAAGATGAAGCTCTTTTTGGGGATCGGTTGGTGCGGATGGTTTATTCTCCGTTACGGGAAAAGGCTCCCTGGCTGTTTCGTGCTTTGACCGGCGCCCGGATGTCGAGTTTTCTGGCCTGGTTTAACTACGATGCGGCTCTTGCTTCCCGCGTCCTTGGCAACAAGGGGTTCTTAAAAGCCTGCGGTGTCGATTTTGAGGAATGTCTCGACGCGCCTGCCGATCTTGATACGGCGCGCAAGGTTTTTGAACGTAAGATTCTCTATTGGCAGTGTCGGCCTTTAGCGGAAGAAGAAGGGGCGGTGGTCTCTCCGGCTGACGCGCGTGTGCTGGTTGGTTCCTTTGCCAGTCAACAGCGGCTTTTTCTCAAGGAGAAGTTTTTTTCCTTCGCCGAGCTGCTTGGCGATCGTCCCAATTGGCGGCAGGTCTTTGAAGAGGGCGACTTCGCCGTGTTCCGCCTGACCCCCGACAAGTACCATTACAATCATGTGCCGGTCAGCGGGCGAGTGGTGGATATTTACGATATCGACGGCGATTATCATTCCTGCAATCCCTCGGCAATCGTGCGGATGGTGACGCCTTTTTCGAAAAACCGGCGGGTGGTGACCATTATCGACAGTGATGTTCCGGGCGGTTCCGGGGTCGGTAAAGTGGCTATGGTCGAGGTGGTGGCGCTGATGATCGGCGAGATTGTGCAGTGCTACAGCGAACAACGCTATGACAATCCACAGCCGGTACAAACCGGGATGTTTCTCCGTGCGGGAAGTCCCAAGAGCCTGTATCGGCCCGGCAGCAGCACCGACGTGTTGATTTTTGAAAAAGGGCGCATCGACTTTGCCGAGGATCTACAGTTCAATCAAGAGCGGAGCGGGGTGTTCAGCCGTTTCGCCGCGGGGTTTGGAAAGCCGCTGGTAGAGACCGAGGTGCAGGTGCGATCGCTGATCGCCAAAGGGCGCCCATCAAACTGAACTTTGGTTCCTCCCTGTGACGCCGCCGGAGCGGAGTGGACGCTTTTGCGAAACAGGCGGAAAAACTGTTTGAGCGGCAGCGAGTTTTTCCGCCCGCAAAACGTCTGCGCAGCGCAGGGCACCGGCCAAAGGCCGGCAAGGAGCCGGGGCGCGTTTCTCTGCTTACTCTCTTTTCGCGTAAAAAGAGAGTAAGGCGTCGGGCGGGGGCGCAACCCCGCGATGTTGAAGGTTATGCGATTATTCTTGAAATACCGATAACTTTAAAAACTTAAAGTCGGCCGGTTCCGCCCGGCCGGGCGGATTACTTTTCTTGACGACTTAGCCCGAATTATTCATGAAGGCTTCTGCTGCAACCGCCAATTGCACGCCATTTCCAGCCGTGCTCGTTCCTTGCGCTTCGACGTACCATAAGTACGTCTGTAGGGCAATTCTCTGCGCTTGGCTTGATCTGCCGCACACTTGTCGGTTTCGCGACGATGCCTCATGAATAACCCGGGCTGGAAAAGTAATCAAAAGAAAGCGACCCCACCGTTTGCCCCTGCGGGGTTCCCTCTCTCCGGAATTTTAATCCGGGAAAGACGAGATTCGCTGCGCTCAGACGTCTTTCTGTTCCGGATTAAAATCCCTGCGCTCGGCGGCACTCACAGGGGGAAAGTCAAAAACGAAAAGGCAAAACCTTTTTTGCGTCATCTCGTCAAGGAGATTTATTATGGCCAACTATCTTTTCCTGCTTTCCCTCACGGTGCTCTGCGCGGTAGCGCTGAACTGGGGATTTCGTCGTCTGCCCGGCCGCCAATGGCAGATTTGCGCTACCGTTCCAAGCTATGACGGCACCACCGGAAGTTGGCAGGGCACCAACCTGACCTGGTACGGCATTATTACCGCCAGTGCCAACCTCGTTGCACTGCTGGTGGTTTTCTGCCTGCTGGGCAGTATCGGTGTGCCCCGGGGTGCCATGCTGATGATAGCGGCGGCCCTGCTGGTTTGTGCTTTGCCGGCGTCCCGCTGGGTTGCCTGGCTGGTTGAAGGCAAACAACATACCTTTACCGTTGGCGGCGCGGTGTTTGTCGGTTTTGTCTCTCTGCCCTGGATCGTTGTGGCTCATAATTATTTTGTTGCCGACTCTGTTGCAGTCCGTTTGTCTGTACTCGCGGTTCTTGCGGCCGTGTCTATCGGATACGCCTTCGGCGAGGGGCTCGGACGGTTGGCCTGCATCAGCTACGGCTGTTGCTACGGCAAGGCTCTTCAGGATTGCGGGCCCCTGGTGCGGCGAATTTTTCAACGCTGTCATTTTGTCTTTCGCGGCGAAACCAAAAAGATCGCTTATGCCTCGGGACTGGACGGCGAATCGGTGGTACCCATTCAGGCTGTGACGGCACTGCTCTACTGCGTCACCGGACTGCTTGCCGCGGCTCTTTACCTTCACGGTTTATTTGTCGCCGCCTTTTTGGTGGCGGCACTGGTAACCCAGGCCTGGCGCGTCGTATCCGAAATATGGCGCGCCGATTACCGGGGCGGGCGACAATTGTCCGCTTACCAGGTCATGGGGCTGCTGCTCCTGCCATACGCCTTGTTAATGGTCTGGCTTTTTTCCGTCTCCCCGCTGAGCATTCCGGATATGTCCGCCGGATTCGAAATCCTTTGGCACCCGGCGGTGGTGTTGGCTCTTCAGGTCGGATGGTTGGCCATGTTCCTGTTTCTCGGACGTAGCCAGGTTACCGGTGCGCAACTTTCTTTCTATGTCCATCAAGACCGTATTTAAGCCCATAGCCGGTCTGTTGCGGAAGCCGGCGTCGGTCTTGAAAAAATTGCTTCGCCAGGGCTGCTCGCCGAGGCGTCTTGCCTTGGGCGTGGCGGTCGGTGTGACCATCGGTTTGGCGCCGCTGATCTGGGGAACCAGTTTGCTCTGTGTTGCGCTGGCCTGGCGGCTGAAACTCAACCAACTGGCGGTGCAGGTCGGCAACTATGTTTGCTATCCCCTGCAAATAGCCCTCTTCGTTCCCTTTCTGCTCGCTGGCCAGAAACTGTTTTTACCTTCCGCGCAAGCCTCTTCCTACGAAATTTGGCGGAAAACCCTTGTTGCCGATCCGCTGCTTTTTCTGCGCTACTTCTGGCTGACAAATCTCTATGCGCTGGTAGTCTGGCTGTTGCTGGCCCCACTTATTTTTTATAGCTGTTTCCTGCCTTTACGCGCTCTTCTTTCCCGCTGGAAAAATTCCAGTCTTTCTTTACAAAACACTCCCTGACAAAAACCGAAACCGTTGCTAACGCAGTCCTAATCCCAGCCCGATAGCGTTTATTTAATCCGCAAGCTTAATTAGAGCAAGGAGGTCTGTCATGAACGTTTTGTCTGTCTTGCTGTTTGTCCTCGGTTTGCTGGCTCTGGGGCGTTTTAACTATCTAAGCACCCGGCGCATGGCCCGGCATTTGATGAGTTTTTGGCGCGACGAGTAGCTGTTGCTTGACTTGGCTGGCGCAAAATCACGTTTTCTCCAGGAAAGGACAGGGATTCCGTTGCGTATCACCCTTGTTACCGAAACCTATTTTCCGCAGATCAACGGGGTCTCCCGAACCCTGGATAAACTCGTCGGGCACTGCTGTTCCAGGGGTGACCAGGTTCAGCTTTTGGTGCCCCGCTACGATCAATCCCAGGAGGAATATCCTGCCGGTGTGGAACGCACCGATTTTTCCGGTTTTTCCCTGCCCTGTTATCGAGAGGTGACTTTGCCGTTGACCACCCCTGGCCGAATTCGCGAGGAGCTGTCACGATTCGGCACTCAGCTGGTGCATATCGCCACCGAGGGGACTCTTGGTTGGGTTGCTTTGCGGGCGGCACAATCGCTTGGATTGCCGGTGGTCAGTTCCTATCACACCAATTTCCCTCAATATCTGGCCGGTTATCGGCTCGGTTGGCTGGAACCGGTGGCCTGGCGCTATTTGCGCTGGTTTCACAACCGCACCTTGCAGACTTTTTGCCCCACGCCATCCATACGCAGCCTGTTGCTGGAACGGGGATTTAAAAACGTCGGTGTCTGGGGACGGGGCGTCGACAGCGACCACTTTAATCCTTCCCAAAGGGATGAAGAAAGGCGTAGTTCCCTTGGGTTTCTTCCAGAGGAAACGGTTCTGGTATATCTCGGTCGGTTGGCCGCAGAAAAGAATCTGCAAATGCTCTTCGACGCTTTCGACCGGCTGTCGGCCGACAGCTCCTGCCGCCTGCTGGTAATCGGCGACGGCCCTCTTGGCGATCGATTGCGTAAAAGGGCAGATCAAAGGGTGGTCTTTGCCGGCTATCGGCGCGGGATTGAATTGGCCCAATTGTTGGCGGTTGGCGACTTGTTGGTATTCCCCTCGCTGACCGATACCTTCGGCAACGTCATGCTCGAGGGCATGGCCAGCGGCCTTCCGGCTATCGGCTTTGATGTGCCGGGCCCAAAGGATGTGATTAAGGACGGTCAAACAGGGCGTATTGTGCCCTGTACGACCGCCTCCGACCTGGCGCTTGCCATTGATCGAATGGCCGGCGACCGGGATGAGTTATGCAAGATGGGCCAGCAAGCCAGGCGCCATGCCGAAGGCCAGAGCTGGTCCCGTATTATGGAGAATGTTCGTGACCAGTATGAGTGTCATATCCCTGGACCAGAACGTTGTAGAAGACGACCCCGATATGCTGACTGAAATTCTACATGACATTCTTTTAGGAGAGCAGCTGACCGCCTGGTTTCAGCCCATTGTCGATCTGAAGGGGGGCGGAATCGTCGGTTATGAATCGCTGGTCCGCGGGCCTTCTAACAGCCCTTTGCATTCGCCGGGCAATTTATTTAGCGTCGCGGCCCGTTGCGGTCGATTGCTCGAACTCGACCTGCTGTGCCGTGAGGTCAATATACGGGCTTTTGCCCGGCAAGGTCTGCCGGGAAGGCTTTTCCTGAACGTTAATCCCAGCTCTTTGCTGGAACCGGGATTCAGGGCCGGATTTACCCGCCAGTTTCTTCATCAGCATGGCTTGAGCCCCCAACAGGTGGTGATCGAATTAACCGAACACTATCCCGTCGACGATTTTGAAGTGACCCGTCAGGGGGTGGCTCACTACAGGGATATGGGATTTGCCGTAGCCATTGATGATCTGGGTGCTGGTTATTCCGGATTGCGGCTTTGGTCGGAACTTCAGCCCGATTTCGTCAAGTTCGATCGCCATTTTATTCAAGGCATTCATGGGGACGAAAACAAGGCGCGTTTTATTCGTTCCCTGCAGGAAATCGCTCATGAACTCGGCTGCAAGACCATTGCAGAGGGAATCGAAACAGACGAAGAGTATCGGCTGGTAGGGGGGATCGGTGTCAGCCTTGGGCAGGGCTACTACTTTGCAAGACCAAGCGTGGTGCCTCCCAGGCACCTCCATTCTTTGCAGCGTCTCCAGCCGGCCAGGGAAAATGCCTGTTATCTACCCCGCCGCACCAAAACTGTAGAGTGTCTGGCTCAGACGGTACCGGCCGTCGAGCCCCAGGTGAAGGTGGCGGAGGTGGGCGATATGTTTAGTTCCATGGCCAACCTGCAAACGCTGCCGGTGGTAGGCGAGGGCGATATTCCGGTGGGAATCGTTCACCGCAATACTTTTATGGAAATTATCGGCAGCCGGTACGGCCGGGATTTGTATGGTCGGGAACCGATTGTCAAGTTCATGGACGCAGAACCGTTGGTCATCGACAAGAACCAACCTATCGAAAAACTCAGTCAATTGATTACCAGTGGAGGGAACTTTAATGCCCCCGACCATTTTATCGTTACCGATAAGGGGCTGTATGTCGGTACCGGCACGGTTATGGCCCTGCTGCGGGAAATGACCGACCTACAGATCAAGCATGCCCGCCATGCCAACCCCTTGACCCTGCTGCCGGGCAGTGTGCCGATCAACGAACATATCGACATGCTCCTTGAAGAAGGGGGTGAGTTTACTGCCTGTTATTGTGATCTCGACCATTTCAAGCCCTTTAACGACTACTACGGCTACGGCCGCGGGGACCAGGTGTTACGTTTTTTTTCCCGTTTGCTGGTGGATACGGTCGACAGCCAGTGCGATTTTGTCGGACATATCGGCGGGGATGATTTCATGGTGGTTTTTCAGAGTATTGACTGGCTTGAACGCTGCCAGTCGTTGATCAAGAATTTCGATCGGGATGTGGTTGCCTATTACGACCCCAAAGATCGCTTGAAAAACGGCTTGTGGAGTGAGAGCCGCACGGGGGAGCCGACGTTCTTCCCGTTGATCAGTCTTTCCATCGGTGCAACCGTAGTTGGCGATAGAAAATTTTCCAGCTGTCACCAAATCGCTGCGGCGGCTTCCGAGGTTAAGCGCCAGGCCAAAAAGCGGCAGGGCAGCGTTTTGTACATCGATCGCCGCAACGAAAAGCAATCATTGAGGGTGCCTTGCAAGGAGTTGATGGCGCCACAAGAAAAGGCTAACGAGAGGCTAATGTCGTCATAACAAAGCAAGACTAGTCTGCCCCTGTCGATTATCTCTGTTTGGCAGGTGGGAGGGAACTGGCTTACCGGTGAAAGGGGAGTCGCTCATGACTGTCTCGTACCTGATAAAAGAATGTGGTGCCGGAATGTCGTATCGCCTCAATTGTATCGAGGTGAGTATTCTTCAGCCGTTGAGCCGATTGCGCGAAGTGAGAGTGTTGACGCTTGGATTTGTTTTGTGCAGTCGGTTGGGCGATGGCCCCCTCTGGGCTGCGGTGGCGGTTACCTTGCTGTTGTTCGGCCAGAGCCGGGAGCGCCTGGCGGTAGCCACCGCTGCAGTGGTCGTTGTGCTGGCCATTGCGGCCTTCAGCAGTTTGAAAAAGCTGGTTAGAAGACGTCGTCCCTTTGAATTATGGGCCGATCTTTCCTGCCTGGTACAGCCGCCGGATCGATATTCCTTCCCATCGGGGCATACCATGACCGCTTTTTCTCTGTACGGGACCTTTACCACGATGTTGCCCGGTTCCGGGTGGTTCTTCTGCCCAGCCGCTTTGCTCATCGGCTTGTCAAGGATCTTTCTGGGGGCGCATTATCCCAGCGACGTTATCGTCGGTGGCTTGTTGGGAGCGGGGCTTGGCCATACTGTAGCGTTGGGCGCCTTGTGGTTGCTTGGTTGAAAATATATAGGGCGGCTGTTTTTCGAATGAATGTGTTGGAATGATTTTATCAGAAGGATGGTTTGTATGCGTTGGACCTTGCACAAAAACTGGACTGTGAAACAACGCTTGTACTTGGGGTTTTTGGTAATCATCACCCTGGTGTTGGGGATGTTCGTCTCCAACTATTGGACTACCGCTAAAATTAAACAGGCCGACGGTGAATTGGCGGCCGCCCTTGATGCCGCCGCGCAGGTGCAGGGCGAGTCGTCCCGCACGACGCGTTGGCTTGCAGCTGTTAATGAATCCCGGACCGGCTTGCGAATGGCCATGGACGGACTGCGCGATGGATTGTTGGAAAATCGCGCCGAGGTTGGACTTTTTGTCGATGGCAGGGACGACTCTTTACAAACCTTTCTGGACAGCTCCGAATTAAAGGAAATCGGGGCGCAACTGCCGGACTTCGGCGATCGCTTAAGCCGGTTGCAGGATCTTCACGACCAGCTATTGGTCTCCGATGAGCGCCTGCGGCAGATCTGGCAACCACGCCATGAGGGCCTGGCTGAATCGCTGGCCGAACTGAAACGAACCCAGCTCTATTGGGCTCTCAAGGTCGCTAATATGCTTTTCGTCAAAAGCTCTATCAGCGAATTGCTCTACGAAGAGCTTGGCGATACCCCCCTTGAGGAATTCCGCTCCGGGCCGGTTTACAATCGATTGGCGGACGAATTGCCGACTCTGACCGCTGCCTTGAATAAGGCTGCTCCCATCAACGAACGGCTTTGGGACGCCTCCTACGAACTCAATTCGCTGATCATGAGCAGTGAATGGGAAAAGGCTCGTATTCTTTATCGTGACCAGGTGCCACCGGCCATCAAGGCCATGGCCGTCGACCTTGACCGGGCCATCAGCGTTGAACGTCGAATTTTATCTGATCAGCAGAAGGCGGTTGCCTTGCTTAATGGTAAAGTCAAGGATTTGGCCGATGGTGTCATTGCCATACTGGATGACCTGGACATGTCTCTTGCCGGAGTGGAAGCAGCCTCGGGCCATAGGGTTCAGGCGGCTTCCGGCGCCATTCTTCAAAAACGCAGCGCCATCGAATCAAACATCGATGGAATGCAGCGGATCAACCTTATCGTCACCCTGGTGGTTGTCATAGTCAGCGCTTTGGCCGGGTTGCTGATTACCCGTTCCATCTCGCGCCCCCTTTCGCAAACTGTCGACATGATCCACCGTTTGGAGCAGGGTCAACTTGATCACCGGTTGCAACTTAACCGCCGGGATGAGATTGGCCGCATGGCTGAAGCCCTCGACCGGTTTGCCGACAATTTGCGGGATGAGGTGTTGACAGCCTTTGACCGCCTGGCTGCCGGGGATTTTACTTTTCAGGCTAAAGGCTTGATTCGGGAACCTTTGGTACGGACCAACAGGGCCATGCAACAGACAATGGGACAGGTGCAGACAGCCGCACAGCTGATTGATTCCAGCACGGTCCAGGTGTCTGATTCAAGTTCGACCCTTTCGCAAGGGGCCACCCATTCGGCTGCTTCGCTCGAAGAGATTTCAGCTTCTCTGGCCGAAGTCTCCTCGATGACCAGGAAAAACGCCGAGAATGCCGACCAGGCCAATGGCTTGTCCAATGAAGCTAAATCCGCCGCTATTCAGGGTAGCCTGTTGATGGATGAGATGGTCGATGCGATGAGCGAGATCAATCGGTCAAGCGAGGATATTGCCAGGATCATCAAGGTCATCGACGAAATAGCTTTCCAGACGAATCTTCTGGCACTTAACGCCGCTGTTGAGGCCGCCCGCGCCGGCCACCACGGCAAGGGCTTTGCCGTGGTGGCCGAAGAGGTGCGAAATCTGGCGGGACGCAGTGCCAAAGCCGCCCGGGAGACTGCCGAACTCATTGAAGTTTCAACTTTGAAGACCCGTTCTGGCAGTGAACTCGCCGATAAGACAGCCGTGGCCCTGCAGGAAATCGTCAGTAGCGCCACCAGCGTTTCGGACCTGGTGGCGGAGATCGCCGCTTCCAGCAACGAACAGTCGGCAGGTATAAACCAGGTCAACCTCGGCTTGGGGCAGATCGACCAGGTAACCCAACAGAACGCGGCAAATGCCCTGGAGAGCGAAAGGGTTTCTTCGGAACTCTCTGCCCAGGCTGCCGAACTGCTGCAGATGGTTAACCAGTTTCGCCTTGGTAATACGCCGCTGCGCATTGTGGGTAGAACCCATGCTTCACTGCCCAACGCTGTTGGTCAGGATTTGTTGCCTGGTTAATGTCACTGGCCGACTGGCTCGTATAATTTCTCCCCCGTCGTATGGATAGTCCATTCGGCATTATTAACCCCCAACCCGCTTTGCCTCCACTTTTGAAATGGGCCGACCAGCTAAAATGTTGGTCGGCCGCTTTTTTATTACAAACCAGGCCACAACCTGGAGTCATCCCGCTACGCCCTCTATCTGTGCCGGTATATAAATTTCCGTGAAGTCAAACAGGGTCTCTTGGGTGAGACTGGCATCAGCGGAAGCATTTAATATGCTGTAAAATGCAGGTTAGGCGGCATTGCCTAGGCAGTATCGAACCAGGCATTGCCAGGAGAGGGAAAGTTCATTCGCATGGTTAAGGTTGTGGCAAAAACGATTTAGGGGTAAACTGCCACCATTTTTCTGAGGAGTTAAACCATGAATAACAAAATGGTGCTTATCACCCTGATCGGCCCAGACCGGCCCGGCATTTTGGCGGCGGTAACCGGATGCATTGCCGAAGGAGGAGCGCGCATACGCGATATCGAACAGAGCGTCACCCATACCCTGATGCTGCTCTCCTTGCTCATTGACTTCCCCAGCGACGGCAGCGACCAGAAGCCGCTGATCAAGGATCTGCTTTTTCTGGCCAAGGAGCTCGGCCTGGAACTCGATTTCGAGGTTGTCGAGGCGGAGGACTATCAGAACCTGCAGTCTTCCCGTTACGGCTACGTATTGACCATGCTTGGTGACCGTGTCGATGCGGCGACGGTCAGCAGGGTGGCTTCGCTGCTCACCGATTACCAGGTTAACATCGATCGCATCAACAAGCTCACTCGCGGTCAGCTGCGCTGTGTGGAGTTTTTTCTCAACGTGCCGACCGATACCGATCTTAAGGGCATGACCCGCCAGTTATTGGCCGAAGGAAGCGGGCTTGGTATCGATATCGCGTTGCAGAAAGAGAATCTTTACCGGCGCGCCAAGCGGTTGGTGGTGCTCGACATGGACTCGACCCTGATTCAGATTGAGGTTATCGACGAGCTCGCGCGATTGGCCGGAGCGGGCGATCAGGTGGCGGCAATCACCGAACGGGCAATGAACGGCGAACTCGACTTTCAGCAGGCCCTGCGCGAGCGGGTTTCCCTGCTCAAGGGCCTTTCTGCCGATGCCCTGGAGCAGGTTTATCGCGAGCTACCTTTTACTCCCGGTGCCAAGAACCTGATTCGCATACTGCGCCGGCTGGGGTTCAAGACCGCGGTCATTTCCGGCGGATTCGATTTTTTCACCGACCGGCTCAAGGCCGAACTGGGCCTCGACTATGCTTATGCAAACGCCCTGGAGATCGCCGACGGCAAGGTCACCGGGCAGGTGGCCGGGGCCATCGTGGACGGCCAGCGTAAGGCCGAACTGTTGGCCGAGATCGCCGAGCGGGAAGGCATCACTCTCAGCCAGGTGATCGCCATCGGCGACGGCGCCAA
>NPIE01000582.1_pt1 | contig 50831 bp, 39 predicted proteins | sample 8637661 | NCBI WGS metagenome assembly NPIE01 (sample SAMN07420842, study PRJNA396082) | bioreactor metagenome | isolation source: sample BA12 brine-fed electro-methanogenic bioreactor BA | place: Japan: Kochi | collected 2016-12-09 | reverse complement strand
TCGGGGTTTTTTTGCTTTTATTACTTTCCGAAACTGGTTTTCGTGAGAACTATTCTCTGCTGATAAGTTGGTTGAAACCAAGAAGATGATCCTAATGAAATAATCCTGCGGAATTTCACGGGACAGGTCCTGATGAAATAGTAGCAAATAGCCATTAGTAATTGGCAATTAGCCCCGGCTTCGTGTTGGGGCTGTTTTTTTAAAAAAGTTTTGTAGTTTAACTAAGAAATTTGAAATTGAATAAAAAAATGGTCGGGATGAGAAGATTTGAACTTCCGACCTTTCGGTCCCGAACCGAACGCGCTGACCGGACTGCGCTACATCCCGACAAAGCCAAATTTTGAATTTGTATTTAGTTGTCAATATTTCCGATAAATTTTATGGTTTGTAATGATTACAAACAATTATCTTGACTAATAGAGTGCAGTAAATTGCATACCATCAAATAAAAAAAATGGAGATGGAAATGAAAAAATTATTCATGATTTTAATAATTTTACCATGTATAATGAATGCTGTTGAAATTGACTTTGAACCACCTCATATTCTACAAAACAGATTCCTTAACGATTTACCAACTAAACTAAATATCGGCGCTCCTGCTGTTCCCTTCGTACCGATCAAATTACTTCTGCCGATGGGAGAGGAATTTGAAAATCTTGAGGTACAATTTATCAACGAAAATACCATGAAGATAAATGACTTGGATTTTGTTCGTGAACCTCAACCAATTGCTTTGAAACAACCCGACAAAACGGTTAGAAATGAAGCAATCTATCAAAAAAACGAATTTTATCCAACTATGGGTCATGAAGTGCTTGGAACACAGAGGTATAGAGGTTATGATCTTTTACTTATAAATCTTTTTCCTTATAAATACAATCCTCTTTCCGGCGAGATCATCTGGTTTGAAAAAGCTATTATCAAAATTTCATCCGTTTCTAATCCGGCAATTCGCGAAGATCAGAATAAGAAATTAATTATAAATGATGAAATGCAGAATTCTCTGCAGAGAACTGCCCTCAATTTGCAGGAAGTCAATTCTTATCAAAAGAGTGTAGTTTCCCCGCTCAGAACTCTGGTCGATCCGGATGATCCACACACTCTGGTTATAATAACTGATTCGATCCGAGCAGCCTACTTTTCAGATTTCATTGCTTGGAAAATTGCTCAGGGAACATCAACAGCACTTTTCTTAACAGAAGATATTTACACTGAATACGCAGGGCAGGACAATCCGGATAAAATCAGGAATTTTATTATCGATGCCTATCAGACTTATTCAGCTACCGATACTCCCTTGAAACACGTGATACTGGGTGGTGATGATGAGATCATACCAATTAGAGCAGTGTTCATTGATACAGGTTATGGAACAGTCGATACAAGTATGCCTTGCGACGCTTATTTTTCCTGCCTGGATGGAGATTGGGATGCAAACGGTAATGGAATTTATGGAGAGGTGGATGATGAAGTGGATTTTATTCCGGAAATTGCTGTGGGCAGAATAACTGCTGAAACTGAATCAGAATTCAATCGTTTTTTTAATAAGAATTATCATTATGTAGATCAAGCATCTGTCAGTGATGATATTGTTTATAAATTCGGAGAAAATTTAAATTATAATCCGCTTACCTGGGGTGGAGATTATATGGATGAAGTAATCGCTGAAGTCCCCAATTTACAGGAAGATTATCATATCTTCAAATTATACGACAGAGAAGGAACTTATAGTCCTTATGCAGTGAAAGAAGCTATCAATAGCGGAGTGGCTATTATTAACCACATGGGTCATTCAAATGAAATGATTGTTTTTGGACAGAATAGTGCTCACTGTGCTTCCTATACGAACACAGAATATGGTTTTGCCTATAGTCAGGGTTGCTATCCGGCAGCTTTTGATGAAGCAACCAGCCAGCAGGGCGAGAGCATTGCAGAAAACTTGATTATAGCAGAGAGAGGACTTTTCGCCTTTGTTGGCAATACACGTTATGGCTGGTATAGTCCCGGCAGTACAAATGGCCCTTCACAACCTTATGATATTGAATTTTTCCGAGCTATCTTCACGAATGATATACGTTCCTTGGGAGAAGCTTTGAGTGAATCGAGAGTGGTGATGGCAAATGAGGCGATGTCCAATGCTTTTCTGCGCTGGGTTCATTATCAGTTGGTTTTATTTGGAGATTCCAGTGTAGAAGTCAAATATGCTAATGGCAGTTTTCCTTATCTTGTTCCCGGCGATGTAGTTTATGAAGATTTCAACACGGGGGATGGAGACGGAATTCCCAATCCTGGAGAAGAGATTGAGATTTTTATTAGTTTGGAAAATCTGGAAGGCTGGTCTGATGCTACGGATGTTTCTGCCACGATAAGTTTCGATGATGATACGATTCAGATCATCAATGATACAGTCACATACGGCTTTATTGCCAATGGCAGCGCTGCCTCATCAGATCCTTTTATTGTGCAGATACCTCAAAATTGTAATTATGATGCCTATCATTATACTTTATCCGTTCATGCTCCAGTTAGTGGTGAAACTGCTTTTAATAAAGATTATTCCATGAGTTTTGAAGTATCTTTGTTCCAGAAGAATTGGCCTTGGATCACCACGAATTCTATTGTCAGCAATGCAATGATCTACGATTTTAATGATGATGGATCAAAAGATTTTGTTATTATAGATGCTCAAGCAAGTATTAATCTTCTCAGCTACAATGCAAATATGGTCAGCGGGTATCCATGGATAAATAGTGATAATATCTGGAAGAGTACAGCGCTGGCAGACATCACGGGTGATGAATTTTCCGAAATCATTTTTGCCAGCCGCTCCGGGCGTATTTTTGCCGTAGATAATCTGGGAGATATCGTACTCGATCATCAAACTGCATCGGATCAATTACTCACACCAATAGTGTCAGATTTCAATGGGGATGGTCAGAATGAAATTGCCAGTTTTGGTTTGGATAAGCATCTCAATATTATTGATGCTGAGGGAAATATGCTCAATAATTTTCCGATTGAACTTCCCATGCTCACTTTCCAGGAAATGGCTGCTGCCGATCTGACGGGAGATTCCTCTTATGAGCTTTTGATAGGATCGCTTAACGGTGAGTTAAATGCATTTGACAGTAACGGACAGCAAATTGCTGGTTTCCCGATTCAACTGGGTGCGGCTACCTGTTCTGCACCTATTGTTTTGGACAATCTGAAAATTGTGATTGGAACAATAGATAACAAATTGTTCATCTTGAACAATTCCGGTGAAATTCTCTTAGAAAAAGATACTGAGTACAAAATTGCAGCAAGCCCCATAGCAGCAGATTTTGATAATGATGGAGAATTGGAAATTGCTTATGTAACTCAGCAGGGGAAGCTGAACATTATAGACCAAAATGGCACCGAGCTTGATGGCTGGCCAGTCGATACCGGCTGCAGTTTCTCGAATCCTCCTGTAACTGCCGATATTGATAATGATAACTTTATTGAATTGATAGCGTTATCTACAACAAACATCATGTTCGTATATCATCATGATGGCTCTGAAGTTGATTTTGCTCCAGTTCCGGTCAACTTGATTGGCAATACTCCCGTCAGTATCGAGGATGTGGACCAGGATGGCGATTATGAAGTAATTGGTGGAATATCTACTGGTGCATTTGTGATTGATATAAAGCTTCCCAAAGGATTGAAAACCCCCTGGAAAACCTATCGCGGAAATTACAGCAGAACCGGTTTCTATAATGACAACGAACTCTTTACAAGCGCTGGCAACGAACTGCCGCAAGCAGCTATTGCCAGCTTAAATCAGAATTATCCCAATCCCTTCAATCCTGTCACTAATATCTCTTTTACTCTTAACGAGAATGCAGTCGTTGATCTAAATGTTTACAATATCAAAGGGCAGAAAGTTCGAAATTTGATCCATTCCAATTTAGTGGAAAAAGGCATGATCGAAATGCAGTGGAATGGTAAAGATGATAACGGCAAATCGGTTGGTTCGGGTGTTTATCTTTACAATTTGGTTGTTGATGGAAACAACATTAAAACTAGAAAATGTCTGCTTCTTAAATAAATCAAAAGTTAAATATCAAGGCGATCTCAGAATCGCCTTTTTTTATTATGAATATCAACAAACTCATCAAATTTCTGAGCGAAGAGAAGAATCAAAATATTTTTCGGACGTTAAGAAGTTTGACTATAGTCAGTATAAATGAACTGCAAGAAATAGAAGCGGAATATCCCGATATTCCCATTAAAGATCTATTTTCACTGCTCAACATTCAAAAAAACAATCGATTAAAAATTCCTGATATCCAAAAATATATTTTCAGTGAAAAAGGAGTGCAGCAAGCCAGCTCAAAAATTCTGGCAGAATACCATGCTGAAAAGATGCAGCTTTTTTCGGTCGTTGCCGATCTCTGCTGCGGTAACGGAATGGATTTAATGCACATTGCGGTTAGCAAGAAGAAAGTTTATGCTGTGGATTTGGATGAGAATTCATTGGCTCTTGCTGAATTCAATTGTCGTGCCGCAGGATTGAAAAATATTATTTTCCTGAAGGAGGCAGCTGAGCAGTTTGCCCAGAAAATTGATGCAATTTTTGCCGATCCGGATAGACGACCAGATTCCAAGAGAAAAGTTGAGCCGAACGATATTTCGCCATCATTAGATGATATCTTAAAACTAAACAAGCTGACCGACAGCATGGCGATAAAACTTTCTCCTGCGATGAATTACAAAACGATGCAACTTCCCGAAAAATCGACTTTGGAATTTGTTTCGGAAAATGGAGTTTTAAAGGAAATCCTGCTATGTACTGGTGAGCTTGCTACAAATGGTGTGCTACGAAAAGCTGTTTTATTACCTCAGCAAATAGTTTTGCAAAATAATGGTTGTGCAATTGCTGTTGAACCTGTTTCTAATTATATTTTTGAACCCGATAAAGCAATTATCAGAAGTGGATTGGTTCAGGAATGTGGAGCGCGAATCGGCTACAACTTGATTGATTCAAAACTGGCTTTGCTGAGCGGAGAAAAACCAGTTTTTTCAAAGCTTGGAAAATGTTACAGAATTGTTCAAATAATGAATTATAATTTAAAAAAAATAAAAAAATTCTGTCATGACAAGAATTTAGGAGAATTGGTCATCAAAACAAGGGGTTTCCCGATGAGTGTGGAAGCTTTGCGGCAAAAGATCAACTTAAAACTGAAAGGTGATAAAAAACTTATCATGTTCGTTCTGCGCAGAGATAAACGGCATAATATCATTTTTGCAGATCATGTTTTATAAAAAAGAACTTGCTTCAAAACGGCAGCAATTAGAAATTGCCATATCAAGATGATGAGAGGTTGGCATGGTTGGAAAAGTTAAATGGTTTGATGACTCAAAAGGTTATGGTTTCATTTTAACTGATGAGGGCACCGAGTATTTTGTTCACTGGAAATCGATCGTAACAATCTCAGATAAATCGAGGAAATTTTTGATTCCGGATGAAGAGGTGCAATTTGACCTGATGGAAACAGATAAAGGAACTCAAGCCATAAATGTAGTCCGCTTAAATCCATGATATAGTGACGTTTAACGTCGCTTCTATTATGCCTTATTTTTTGCCGGTAACTAAAGCAGAATTAACTCAACTTGGTTGGAAACAACTCGATATAATCATCGTTACCGGTGATGCTTATGTAGATCATCCCAGTTTTGGTCCGATCCTGATCGCGCGCTTTTTGCATTCCAGAGGTTTCAAAGTGGGAATTATTTCTCAACCAGACTGGAAATCGAATGATGATTTTTTAGAGTTGGGAAAGCCAAGATTGTTTTTTGGAATTTCTTCCGGCAATATGGATTCCATGATCAATCATTATACGGCGCAGAGAAAAATCCGCTCAAATGATGCTTATTCTCCGAATGGAAAGACAGGTTTACGACCCAATCGGGCTACAATCATTTATGCACAGAAGATCAGAGCAATCTATAAAGATACTCCGATTATTTTGGGTGGAATTGAAGCGAGTTTACGCCGCATTCCGCATTATGATTTCTGGAGTGATAAGATCAGGAATTCTATTCTTTTCGATTCACGGGCAGATCTTCTAGTTTATGGCATGGGAGAGCAGCCGGTCTGGAGAATTGCCAGGAAGTTAGATGCCGGCATTCCAATAGAAAAATTAACGGACATTGAAGGAACAGTTATCTCCTCAAAACATGATTATGGTGAAATATCTCTGGGAGAATTTAGTGGTAAAATGTCAAAATCAGAATTCTGGAGATGGAATAAACTATTCTTCGAGAATCAGTTAAATCGAGTGATCAGCTATAAATTTGCTGGACGGTATCTGATCCATAATAAACCAGCGAAACCACTCAGTACAAAAGAACTTGATGCTGTTTATGATTTGCCATTTGTCAGGAAACCTCATCCAAAGTACAAAAATGCAGTTATTCCAGCCTTTATTCAAATTGAAAATTCGTTCACTTCGCATCGCGGCTGCTTTGGTGGCTGCAGTTTTTGCGCAATAGGATTGCATCAGGGCAAAGAAATTCGATCTCGCAGTGAAAAATCAATTTTACAGGAAATAAAAAAATTGGTTCAAAGCAAAGGTTTTAATGGAACGATTTCCGATATTGGCGGGCCTTCTGCCAATATGTACAGCATGTTCTGCAAAAAAAGAATCAGCACAATTTGTCCAAGAAATTCCTGTCTTTATCCAGATATCTGTGGTCATCTTGCCGCTTCGCATGAGCCGTATAAAAAACTATTGCAAAAAGCGATCAGCATAAAAGGAGTAAAACATTGTTTCGTCTCTTCCGGCATCAGATATGATCTGGCTATGCTTGATCACGATTTCATTCGACAATTGGCAGAAGATCATGTGCAGGGACTTTTAAAAATTGCGCCGGAACATAAAAGTGAAAAAGTACTCACTCTAATGAATAAACCTTCTTTTGAGAATTATGAAAAATTTAATCATTTTTTCCATTCATATTCGAATAAAATAGGGAAGAAACAATTCATTGTGCCTTATATTATAGTTGGTCATCCTGGCTCTACACTAACTGATACGATCGAGTTAGCCGTTTATCTGAAGCAAAATGGGATCAAACTAAAACAAATTCAGGAATTCACACCAACTCCAATGACAGTGAGCACGATGATGTACTATACTGAAATGGATTTGACAGGGAACAAATTTCATGTATCCAGAGGTAGAGAAATACGTTTGATGAAAGCACTTGTGCAGTGGTTTGAACCGCAAAATCGAAAGTACATAATCGAAGCTCTTAAAATGGAAAGCAGGGAAAATCTGCTGAGTTATTTTTTAAAATGAAAAAAGGCCATGAAATTTCATGGCCTTTACAATCTATATCTTTATCTTAGAATTTATAGCCCATTTGCAATAGGAAAGTCGGATCGATGTTATCATCCGAATCGATATTTACTTCAAATTTCATATAGGAATTTTCGAAAGATTGATAATTGAGTCCACCAAAAATGTTACTTTCACCCATTCCATCTCCGGCAGCATCATCTCTTGTGATCATACCTACATAAGGTCTCCATTCACCATAGATCACTCTGCCGATACGTTTACCAAGATATGGAAATTCGAAACCGGGTGCATAACTGGCAACGAAATAATAATTCATTTCATCGGAACCCATCCAGTTCGTAACCTGAGCAGATAATCTGAGGAAGTTTGCTAATACAAAATCGATATCTCCTTCATAAGCAATTGAAAGTTCCGGATCATCAGTATCGCTAAAGTACTCACCAAGATCACCCAAGGTAACAGCTCCACCTAAAGTAAAATTTTCACTTTCATAAGCCAATCTTCCATTTAGGTCAGCATTGCTTCCATTTTCCCATACTCCATCCAGGTATAAGTTCACTTTTCCCATTTCCTTGTGGAATTTGAACATCCAGCCCAGTGGTGCGACGTGCACACGCTGAATCTGCATATTTTTGGAAGCTCTGGAAGATAAAACACGACCAAATGAGTAACATTGTTTACCAATGCTCAAATAGCCTAAATCCCAGAGGTTTACTTTTTTCCAGACTTGGCTGATATGAAAATCGATAGGTTGGTTGTTTGTGTAATAGAAATCCAGATCGAGCAGATAACTGCCATCTCCCCACCAGAGATCACCGCGAACAAATTTCAAACCCATTTTGCCATCGTCCACTAAAGACAAATTGGCTGTTACTTCATGGGCATATATCCCGGAAAACATTGCCATAATGATTACAAATAGAATAATTCTTTTCATAATAACTCCTTATTTTTAATAGCTCTCTGCTTTCTTTAAACGCAAAGAGCATTTTCCTGTCAAGTCCTTTTTATTTTTTTACGATTTATTTTAAATTGTTTCCGACTCTTTTTTTCTAATGTTGACAGATTTGAACTTCTCATTAAACTCAATCTCAATAAGATAAAGGAGTTATGATGCTAAAAGTTATTATTGTTTCTGATGGAACTGGCAAAACAGCAGAAATGGCTTTAAATGCAGCTCTCACGCAATTTTCCGGAGTGGGAATAATGCTCTCAAGACGTCCGGGAGTGAAAAGCTTTCAACAATTGGATAATATCATAAAAGAAGCAACAGATGGAAGCAGTATAATTGTTCATACACTTGTATCGAATAAAATGAGGTCACATCTGGTAAAACTTGGAAGATTGAACAATATTGAAACTATAGATATCATGGGTCCGCTTCTTTCAAGGCTTTCCAACTTGCTTTCCATTTCTCCTTCGCAGAAACCAGGATTGTTTAATCACATAAATGAAGAGTATTTTCGTCGGGTCGAAACAATGAATTTTGCTTTTAAACATGATGATGGTTTACGCACAGAAGAGCTAGGGAAAGCGGAAATTATTTTGATAGGAGTTTCCAGAACTTTCAAAACTCCATTGAGTATCTATCTTGCTTTCAAGGGCTGGCTGGTGGCTAATGTACCTATCGTAAAAGATTTACCTATACCGGAGCAATTGCAGAAAGTTGAACCCGAAAAGGTCTTTTATCTGAATACCAATGCCAAAAGACTTGCCGAATTACGATCTGTTCGTTCCCAACGCTTGAAAGAGCAAACCGGAGAATATGCCAAATACGAATTTGTCCGTCAGGAATTGAGATATGGTTGCAAGATCTGCAATAATCATCCGGGCTGGACGATCATAACAGTAACCAGTAAATCGATCGAAGAGATAGCTACTGAAATTATTTCTCTGCTCAGAACAAGACGATATGAGCATAATCAATAGAATCAAAAAAGCGCCCATTTCTGGACGCTTAAGGAATTTTGTATTTATTCGATTTATTAGTTTTTCAATGTAGCCTGAGCTGCAGCTAATCTGGCGATGGGAACTCTATATGGAGAACAACTTACGTAATTCATTCCAATTCGATGACAAAATTCGACAGATTTCGGTTCACCGCCATGCTCTCCGCAAATTCCAACTTTCAGATCTTTTCGGCTGCTGCGTCCTTTTTGAGTTCCCATTTCTACAAGTTGCCCCACGCCTTCCTGATCAAGAACCTGGAAAGGATCTTCTTTCAAGATGCCTTTTTCCAGATAGATTGGCAGGAATTTGCCAGCATCATCTCGGCTGTAGCCGAAAGTCATCTGGGTCAGATCATTCGTACCAAAACTGAAGAATTCAGCATGTTTGGCGATTTCATCAGCTGTTAGAGCTGCTCGCGGAATTTCTATCATTGTACCTACCAGATATTCAATTTTATCATTTCTTTCTTCAAATACAGCATTTGCAGTTTTTCTTACGATATCTTCCTGCATTTTGAATTCTTCCACAGTTCCAATCAGCGGAATCATAATTTCGGGTTTCGCTTCGATATTTTTCTGTTTCAAATTCAATGCTGCTTCGATGATTGCTCTGGTTTGCATTTCGGTAATTTCGGGATATGTGTTGCCAAGCCTGCAGCCGCGATGACCCAGCATGGGGTTGAATTCAGATAATCCTTCCACACGAGATTTTATTTCTTCTACAGGAATATTCAATTCATCAGCCATTTCCTGTTGTCCTTTTTCATCGTGTGGAACAAATTCATGTAGAGGTGGATCAAGAAAACGAATTGTTACCGGTAATCCCTGCATGGCTTTAAAAATGCCTTCGAAATCTTCTCTCTGCATCGGCAGGAGTTTTTCTAAGGCTTTACGTCGTCCTGCTTCATCTTCTGCCAAGATCATTTCGCGCACAGCTTTGATGCGGTCGCCTTCGAAGAACATGTGTTCAGTTCTGCAAAGTCCGATTCCCACGGCGCCGAATTTGCGTGCAACTTCAGAATCTTTCGGTGTGTCGGCATTGGTGCGAACTCCCATATCAGCATATTTTTCGCAAAGTTTCATCAATTCAGCAAAATCTCCGCTCAATTCAGGATTTTTGGTTTCCACTTTGCCAGAGTAAACTTCACCAGTGGAACCGTTAAGGGAAATCCAGTCTCCTTCCTTGAAAGTTTTTCCTTCGGAAGTGAGGGTTCGTGATTTGTAATTGATTTTGATTGCTCCTGCACCTGAAACACAGCATTTTCCCATGCCACGAGCAACAACCGCTGCGTGAGAAGTCATGCCGCCACGCGCTGTGAGGATTCCTTTGGAAACATTCATACCGCGCAGATCTTCAGGCGAAGTTTCGATTCTTGCCAGGATGACTGTTTCACCTCTGTTTGCCCATTCTTCTGCTTCATCGGCAAAGAAGACAATTTGTCCTGTGGCTGCACCGGGAGAAGCGGGAAGTCCTTTGGCGATAACTTCTGCTTTTTTCATGGCATCCGTGTCAAAAATGGGATGCAGCAGTTCATCTAGTTTGTTTGGTTCAACTCTTAACAGGGCTGTTTTCTCATCTATCAATCTTTCTCGCAGCATATCGACAGCCATTTTCACCATTGCCGTTCCGGTTCTTTTGCCGTTTCTGGTTTGCAGAATCCATAGTTTACCATCCTGGATTGTGAATTCCAAATCCTGCATATCTTTATAATGCTCTTCCAATTTTGTTTCGATAACGCAGAGTTCTTTGTATAGGGAAGGCATTGTTTCTTCCAGAGACGGGAATTTTTCAGCTCGTTCCTGTTCGGAGATTTTTGCCAATTTTGCCCAGCGTTTGGAGCCTTCCAATGTGATTTGCTGAGGAGTTCTTGTGCCGGCTACAACGTCTTCACCCTGAGCATTGATCAGATATTCACCGTTAAAAATATCTTCACCGGTTGCGGCATCGCGAGTGAAGGCAACTCCGGTTGCAGAGTTTTCACCCATATTGCCATAAACCATCGCCTGCACATTCACAGCAGTACCCCAATCATGGGGATAACCATGCATTTTTCTATAATAAATTGCTCTTTCGGTATTCCAGCTATCGAACACGGCTATTATCGCTCCCCAAAGCTGTTCCCAGGGATCCTGAGGGAAATCGGAATCGGTAGAATCTTTGATCGCTTTTTTGAATCTTTTGACCATTTCCTTCAAGTCATTTGTGTCCAATTGAGTATCATTGAATACGTTCTTTTCTTCTTTGATTTCGTCTATTATGTCTTCGAAAGGATCATTTTCTTCTTTGGATGCCGGTTTCAAGCCCATAACAACATCACCGTACATCTGCACAAATCTTCGGTACGAATCCCAGGCAAAACGAGGATTTCCTGATTTTCTGGCAAGACCTTCCACCACTTCATCATTTAAGCCGAGATTGAGAACTGTATCCATCATTCCCGGCATGGAAACACGAGCTCCGGAACGCACAGAAACCAGGCAGGGATTTTCTTTATCGCCGAATTTCGTTCCCATAATATTTTCGATGTTCTGGATAGCATCAACTATCTCATCTTTTAATAGTTCGATCACTTTTTCTTTTCCAAACTCATTGTATTCGGTACAAACTTCAGTTGTTATGGTAAAACCGGGAGGAACAGGAACGCCTACCAGATTCATTTCAGCCAGATTTGCTCCTTTACCGCCCAACAGGTTTTTCATGTCTGTTTTACCTTCAGCCTTACCGTCTCCAAAAAGGTAAATTCTTTTCTTACTCATTTCTATCTCCTTTAGCGTCTTTTTTTTTAATAAATCAACAAATTTACATTATATAATTAACAAGTTCAAATCCTTTTCAGTCATTGATTCTGTCAAACGAAAAAATACTAATCAAAAAAGTAAATAAATCAAATAATATTAGACAAACATTCCAGACAACAATATTTTGTTCGTGGTTCAAAAGAGGAGTGAGAATGAATTGTAAGAGATTAGAAAATAAATACATTGTTCGCATCGATGCTGGTGAGGAGATCATTACTTCTCTAAAACAGATCTGTCAAAAATTTGAGATCAAATTGGGAAAAGTATCCGGGATAGGAGCTACGAATAATGTGACGGTGGGACTGTTTGAACCTGATAAGAAAAAATATTATTCCACAAAGTTGGAGGAAGATTTTGAGATTTTGGCAATAACCGGCAATATTACCACAATGAACGATGAAGTTTACCTGCATTGTCACATTTCTTTGGCAAATAAACAGCATAAAAGTTTTGGCGGACACTTGAACGAAGCAATCGTTTCGGCAACTTGCGAAATCATAATCGAGCATTATGACGGAGTGGTCGAAAGAGTTTTCGATGAGAAAAGTAAATTGAATCTTCTTGAGCTGGAATGAGATATGATGTTTTGTTTTCATTCAGAAATTCCTGAGGTTTTATGGTTGCAGTTTATATAGATAGCGCTTTGCAGAAGATCGAGAAAGAAATCCGCTACACATTCGATTTTGTATTCAAAACTATGGGGTATGAATATAAATACATCCAAAAATTGGATCAAATTGAAACGAACGATATTCTTATCTATTATGGCTTGATTGAACCAACAACCAAAGAAGCATACATTTTGGCACTGGATAAAATTCTATTTTTCATTCCCTGCGAAACCGATCTTTTTTCGCCCGGCCGTCTTAATAAACAAATATTGCAGGAAATGATGCGGGAAATCAAATTGGACAGGATGATTCCGCTACTCAGCAAACAAGCATTTCAGGATCCGATAGTTTACTGCATCACCGAGAACCTGTATTTTGGTTCCATCAAGTTTGATCTGATCGGTAATATTTTCTTTAATTTGTTCAATTATCAAAAATTCACGACCGAAAGGCAGGATTACCGCATTCCCGATGAAGATCTGGTTTTTTACGATTATACTCTGGTGCCTTATGTGAATTATTATCTGTGGATTTTGGAGCAAACCATTCTGGAAGCCATCAATAAAAAACGCGATTTTTTCCTCATAAAAAAAGCCTTCTGGCCGCAAGCTCAAAAAGGTGCAGTTGCTGTTTCTCATAATGTTTCTACACTTCGTAAATGGAATTTCAGCCGCATCATGAAAAGCATTTCTACAGATTTATTGGTATTCTACAAATTTGATTTCATCATCAAAAATTTTCTAAGCAAAATAAAATATATTATCACAAATATCGAGGAATATTGGAATTTTGAGATAATTGACAAGTTGGAAAAAAAATATGAAATGCACAGCACTTATTTCTGGGGAACAGATCCTGCCGAGTTCGAATATGATCTGCAAAACAATGACGTCTATAAAGAGATTTCCAGGATCATAGACAGAGGTCATGAAATTGCACTTCTGGCAAAATCAAATTCCTACAATAACGACAATTTGCAACGGCAGAAAAAAAAGATCGTGCAGCTCTGGCTGCAGGAAAAAGTGGGTGTTCGCATTCAAGGTTACAAATCTGATCCCTATTTAACGAATGAGCTTATTCTGAAACATAATTTTGCCTATGACTCCTCACGAAAATTTGAAACTATGGCGGGTTTTATCAATGGATTGGGTTTCCCGTTTCATTTAATGATCTATACAAAAAGAGATAACGAACCGCAGGTTTTTGCCAATAACAACAATTTGGAAATCCCTCTTATCTGTTCCGATGAAAGTTTCATTCTTTCCAAAACAAGTAGCATGTCTCATGATAATGCTAAACAGATCGTTGACCGGATTTTTGAAGCAACAGAGTTAGTAAATGGACTGATGACCTTTGATTTTTCGGTTCATAATTTTGCCGAACTGGACTATCTGACAGAACTAATGGAATATGTTATCAAACGGATAAACGCAAAAGACTATTTTGTAGATACATATCTCAACATTGCTCAATGGTGGAAAAAACGGGAAAGGATCGAAATTCTGGAAAAAAGAAGCAGCATCGAATTATATTTCCCAGAAAAAATCGACTTCTTTTCTTTTTCCATAATGGGAAATAAAACGCTGTCACATGTGGATTATCCGCATTGTATTGTTAAAAACGGATTTATAACACTCAGTCAGATTGAGCCGGATACGAAGATCAAAGTTTTTTTGGATAAAGTAGAAGCCAACCGGGAAGAATTATGAAACAGCTGCTATTGATTGCCTACTTTTATCCTCCTTTGGGTGGACCGGGTGTGCAGCGTCCGCTGAAATTAGTAAAACATCTCAAGAGATACGGCTGGGAAACAGATGTCATCACTGTCAGTGATATCGTTTTTCATTCTCAAGACGATCAACTTCTAAGAGAAGATCTGGCACGCAGGATCTATCGCATACCTTCACGAGACTTGATGTCGATTCTTAGTAAAACCGGTAAAAAACGCAAAGCAATGACTCAACGGATCTATTTCAAAACTCCCGAATGGATCAAACGACTTATTCGAAGTTCATATCTTATCGACGATAAGATCGGTTGGCTGCCGAACGTTGTAAAACAAGCAGAGAAGCTGATTTCAATCTATAATTATGACGCGATTATGGCGACCATGGGACCTTACACATCCGGCGTAATTGCCAGCCGCTTAAGTAAAAAGTTCAACCTTCCACTCATCATCGATTATCGTGATCATTGGACTTTGAATCCATATCTGAGTTATTTAACGCCTTTGCATCGGAGGTGTGCTCAAAAACAAGAAGCAAGAATATTGCAGAAAAGCCGTCTGGTTTCTGTGGTGGGAAAGGTGATGAAAAGCGAGCTGATCAAGAATTTCGATGCTGATCTGAAAAACAAAATATTGGTAATGTACAATGGTTGGGATGAGCAGGATTTTAAATCTTACAAATCTGAAAAACATGACAAAATCGTTCTGCGCTATATTGGGAATTTCTATGGCAATAGATCACCGGAAAAATTTATACAAGTTTTGGAAAAGTTAGATGAAAACATTAGAAATAAATTACAAATTGAATTTGTAGGAAATTACTACCAGGAAACTTTACAGCAGATAAAAAATAGCAAAATTGATATTAAGCTAATTTCACAAACTAATCATCAGCGAGCTGTCGAACTGATGCAGACAAGTGATATTCTTCTATTACTTATTTCATCAAAGGACGGAAATGGTGTGATCACCGGAAAGTTATTCGAATATCTGCGATGTCAAAAACCAATTCTGGCTCTCATTCCTCCAGCAGGAGAAGCTGCTGAAATTCTGCGGCAAAACGGACATGATCTTATTTGTTCGGAAGAGAAACTTGATACGGCAGCAGACAATATAACGCAGATCGTCCACGATTTGGAAACAGGTAAGAAAATGAAATTTGAAGCTGATGCCAGACTGAATCGTGAGAATCAAAGCAAAAAGTTTGTAGAATTTCTGGAATCAAGATTGTGAAAAAAATCAAACTTCTGCATATTCAACTTTTACCTGTTATTGCCGGGGCACAAAACGTTATGCTGAAAATTCTGGAAAATCTGGAGAGAGAAAAATATGACATTTTTGTAATCTCAAAGCCAGGTGGACCGCTTTTGAAGAAGCTGGCAGAAATGAAAATTGAGCATATTCCAGTGAAATCTCTGCGCAGGAAGATATCGATTTTGGATATCAAGGCGTTCTTCGATATTTTTCGAATTTGCCGAAACTACAAATTTGATATTGTTCACACTCATTCTTCCAAAACCGGCTTTCTGGGCAGAATCGCTGCCCGTTTGGCTGGTGTAGAAAAGATCATTCATACCTCTCACGGTTTTCCGTTCAACGAATTTCAATCTCTTCCAACTCGCCTTTTTTATATGTTGTGCGAAACTTTTGCCGCTTTCTTTTGCGATCGGGTGGTTTTTGTGAATCAGCATGACAGAGATTATGCAGTAAAACACAAATTGGTTGCTGCCAAAAAGGCTATAACGATTTTCAATGGTATAAAACTTCCTGAGAAAATTAAAACAAAAAAAAATTCCGACAGATTCCTGATCGGCAGTTCATTTCGTTTCTGGCAGCAGAAAAACCCGCTTCAAACTATAGAAGCAGCTATCTCAGTTTGTCAGAAGAATCCTGTTATTGATTTTATTTTTCTGGGAGACGGCGAACTTTTATCGGAATGTAAAGAAATGGTTTTTAAAGCTGATTTATCAAACAGAATCAAGTTTCCGGGCTGGGTCGAAAATGTTTCAGAGCATCTGAATGAGTTTGATGTTTTCCTGCTCTATTCCAAATGGGAGGGATTACCGGTTTCAATTCTGGAAGCGATGTCATTCGGATTACCTATTATTGCCTCGGATATTGTGGGAAATAGAGAATTGGTGGATGAGGGTAATGGTAGATTGATATGTTTGAATCAGGTTGACAAATTGGTAGAGCTTTTAATAACTCTCCCAACAAGAAATAGTGAGTTAAAAAAGTGGGGAAAAGAATCTCGAAAACGGGTAGAAAAAAAGTTTTCTGTAGAAGAATTTTCAAAAGAGTATAAAAAAGTTTATGAAACTAAAATTTAGAAAAGCTTTGTTGATTATTGGTGACATTGTCATCCTTTATGCCAGTTTATATATTTCGCTGCTTTTAAGATACAACCAACATCCCAGCAAAGAATATTTAATGGCTCACATCTATCCTTTTTCATTGATCTTTCTTTTTTGGATAATAATTTTCTATGTTTCAGATCTTTATAATATCAATTTTGCAGTTAGTAATCGTAGTTTTTTCCGACGTGCGATCAGAAGCTTTATATTGGGGGGGCTTTTTTCTGCGATCTTTTTCTATTTGATGCCGGGGATCAGAATTGCTCCTAAAACTAATCTAATTTTATTCGTGATTATCTACACGATTCTTTTCTTTTTGTGGAGAAGCTTTTTCAATTGGTCGATTAAATCTTACATACCCAAAGATGTTATTGGAATTATCGGTTATAACAATCAGGTAAAAAATTTGCTCTATGAATTCAAAAAAAAACCTCATCTGGGATTTGAAATCGCCTTTATTCTGAAATTGCCCGATCAACATATCGAAACTGAATTCAATGCAGCTATCATAGATCAGAACGAAGCAGATGTGAAACGCATAATTCAGGACAAACATGTATCCACACTTATTTTAGCCACTAATCCTGCTGATTCGGAATCTTTGAGTAATCTTCTTTTCAGTTGTCTCAACCTGAAAGTTAATTTCATTAATCTGTCGCATTTCTATGAAGAGATTACCGACAAAGTTCCTCTCGATCTGATCAATAAAACCTGGTTTCTGGAAAACCTAAGTGAAGGAAACAAATCGGTTTATGATCTTACAAAACGTTTGATCGATTTTCTGTTTGCTGTCATTTTCTTGATCATAACCTTACCGATACAGTTTATTATTGGCATTTTGATCAAAATTTCCAGCAAAGGCCAGATTTTTTTTGTACAGGAACGTATTGGTCAGAGCGACGTAATTTTTAAAATGATCAAATTTCGTTCCATGAAAGACGAGGGAAACAATTTTCAGCCAACCGAGATTAACGATAATAGGATAACAAAAATTGGTTCGATTTTGAGAAAGACGCGCCTGGATGAACTACCCCAGTTGATAAATATTTTGAGAGGAGAGATGAGTTTTGTGGGACCACGACCGGAGAGACCGGAACTGGTTGAGAACCTGGAAAAGCAGATTCCTTTTTATAACGAAAGAATGTTGGTAAAACCTGGTCTTACAGGTTGGGATCAAGTTTCCCAAAAATATCATTCTCCCTCTTATGAAGATACAATGGAAAAATTGCAATACGATCTGTTCTATGTAAAAAACAGATCATTTTATCTGGATTTTTCGATCATCTTGAAAACTATGAGCACTGTTTTATCAAGATCGGGTAGATAAATAGGAGATCACATGAAAAGTAGAATTATACTGCTGCTTGCTTTTGCCATGATAATATTTTCCTTATCTGGTTTACGAAACTGGCAGGTTTATACGAACACGACACATATTTTCGATTTGGTTCAAGTGAATGACAAGATCTACATGGCTACCTGGGGTGGTCTGGAAGTTTACGATCTTTCTTCACAAACTTTTGATAAAACAGTAACAACTATCGACGGACTGTCTCGAAATGATCTGCGAACGATCGATTATTATGAGAACAGCGGAGAGTTATTGTTGGGTTCTTTTGGCAGCGGTATCGATAGATTTGATGGCGCTTCTTTCAATATGCCGCTTACTGAAATTCTGGGTCTGGGAACGGATTACGTTCAAAAAATAGTTCATCAGGATACTCTTATTTTTGCCGTAACCACTTTTGGTTTCAGTCTGTTTGCCGATAATCCGAGTTTTCCTTTTCCACTATTGATCTCCAATTTTGATATAGATAAAGGTTTGTCTTCCAATGAAATAAACGATATTCAAATCAGTGAAGATCATGTTTTTCTGGCTACTGCGAACGGCGTAGATTATGCTCATCTCGATTCGCTGCTTATCAATAATGCCTGGCACAACATCAATAATTCCAATAGTGCTTTACCCAGCAATTTCACTTTTTCCCTTTCTGCCAGAAACAAGAAGCTTGTGATCGCTACAGATAACGGTCTTCTGCACATTCCCGATTTCACAAACTCGATTGCGGGAGAAGTGATAGATGCAGGAGTCTCGATCTATCCTGCTTATATCGATAGCGACGAAAATATCTGGTTCAGTTATGGCAGTTGGTTTTCAGAACTTTTAATTTTGAAAGACACTTTGGATATTGCGATCAAAAAACTGGCTTCCGATGGAAGTGAAACGACCTGGCAGATCGGAGAGGCTGTATTAACCACAAACCTGATCAAAGGTTTCACTGAAATCGATGAAAAAATTTGTGCCTATACCTGGGGCGAAGGTTTGTTTTTGTTGGAAGGAAATTCCTGGCACACAAACATAAAACCGAACAGCATAATGGCAAATCTGGTGGCAGATCTGGAATTAGATCAGGATAAAAAATTGTGGGTAGCCAGTGGTTATCTTGGCTTAGAAGAATTGGGCAAAGGAACCAAAGGCGTCTGCAGCTTCGATGGCGTTATCTGGCAAAGTTATAACAAGCAAAGTTATCCTGAACTGAAAAATAATAATGTAGTCGATATCGAAATCGATGCTGAAAATAGAAAATGGTTTTGTTCTTATCAGTTCATCGACGTTGGCACTGGCGGCATTACTGTATTTGATGAAACTAATGAAAACTGGCAGCAGCTCAGCGGACTGCCATCACTCTATACCACAGAATTATTCCTGGATTCACAGAACAGAATGTGGGTTTCCGCCTTTGGTCATAATTTTGTGATGGATATTTTTCCAAACATTCAGATTATTGATTCTTTCCTTTCCCAAAATGATGAAGATAACCTTTCCACAATCACTTTTGTGGGGGAAGACAAAATCTTTTTCGGCTCATATTTAAAGGGCTTAGAATATTGGAACAGTACAACAATTCCCTATGTTAATGGCACATATTGGGAATCTGCTCCTTCATCAAAATTGAACAGCGGTACGATAATGGATATCGAACAGCGTGTCAGAAACAATCTAACCGAAACCTGGATCGCTTCCACGAACGGACTTTTCATGTTCGATGGCTCAGACTGGTTTTTGTACGGAACAAATGCCAAAATGAGCATCTGGTTCGATAACCAATGGTTCTGGAGCCAGGACAATCCCAATCCCACTTATTGGTATTATGTTGGTCAGGAAAGACTTTACGGTTCCAATCCTACCTACCCGACCAGTTTGTTTATCGATCCTTTTGGCCGAATCTGGATTGGAACTGCCGAATACGGCATCACAATTTTTGATAAAGAAGCAGATACTTTCACGAATATCACTACAGAAAATTCTCAACTGATCTCGGATAAAATCACTTCTTTTGCTTATGATGAAACTTCCGGTACATTATATATCGGTACTCTGGAAGGTATTTCCAGTGTTCAGATCGGCATATCGGCGGCAAACAATCAGGAAAATGATTTGCATAATGTCATTGCTTTTCCCAACCCTTTCAATCCTGAAAACGGTGAAATTCTTCATATTGAAAATCAGGAAAGTTTCACCATGCCGAAGGGTGAAGTTTATTGCCGTATTTACGATCTGAATGGAGAATTGATCGTGAAACTGAGCAAAAATGTGTATGAACAATTCAGTTGGGATGGCAGGAATAAAGCGGATAAAAAGTGCGGTTCCGGCTTGTATTACTACGTGGTTTCAGCTCCCGGCGGGCAAATCGGCAAAGGAAAAATCTTATTGGTTCGATAGATCGGCAGGTGTTTAATTTAACATGAAAGCAAAGCTTTTTTTCGTAAGTAGTTATGCTTCGCATTTTGTTTTGGAAGATCTTGAAATTTTGCAAAAGCATTTTAGAGTAGAGAAGCTTATTCTGGCAGGAAAATCAAAATCCAATTTTCAGAAAATGATTAATTCAATTGAAATCATTTTTGCTGTAATGCGTCATGATATTGTGTATTGCTGGTTTGCAGATTTCTCTTCCTTCATTGCAGTCCTGTTAGCATGGATTTTAAACAAAAAATCAGTCATCATGGTTGGAGGTTATGAAACATCGAATTTGCCGAATTATGGCGGCATGCAGAGCAGATCGGCAAAATACATCAGATTTGCCATAAAGAAAGCTGATACAGTCATCACAGTTTCGAATTTTATCGCAAAAGAAATGATTAATTTGAATCTGCGAGAAGATCCCCGGGTCATCCATCTGGCAACTACGTATAAAAATTTCAAAACACAAAAAAAGAAAATCATTGTCACTTGCGGATCTGCAACAGAGAATTTATATAAAATAAAAGGCATCGATATTTTTGTCAGGGCAACAACAAACTTGAAATCATACAAAAAAATCGTGATTGGTGAATTTGATCCAAATGTAAAGGATGAGCTTCTAAAGAGTAATCCTGATTTGGAGTTTGCAGGAAGAATGGCTCATGCAGATTTTCTGACATTACTTTCCGAAACTGAAATCTACTGTCAGTTTTCCCGGCGGGAATCATTTGGCATGGCTTTATTGGAAGCTTTAAATTGTAATTGCAAAGCAGTGATCTCCAATTGCGGAGCATTACCGGAAGTTGCCGGCGATAAAGCAATTATCGCAGATATAAACGTTATCGAATCCTGTCGAGCTGCTATCAAAAAGAATCTCATTCGGCAAATTCCTGATAATAAAAAATGGATAACAAAAAACTTTTCACTGCAAAAACGAGAGCAAAACCTTCTTAAAATTCTGGAAAATCTTGAATGAAGTTACAAATTGGAATTGATCAGTTAAAGCCGGGCTGGCAGATAATTTTGCAGCAGGAAGGATATTCCTGCACAAAAGTTGATTTTTCCCAAAAGATCAAAATTTCAGATTTTGTCTGTTTGATAATCACCCAACAAGTGGAAAACTATCTGCTGGGAAATCTGCAACAGTATCTTACCGAAGGCGGAATTTTAATCACTACAACGCATTCTGCCAAACAGTTTTTGAATGCTGAAACAAAAAGACGATATGTAAAAAGCCTGCAAGTTTCGCCTTCATCGATCTTCTCCGATTTGGGAATGATCGATTTTTTTTCTCAATTTGAATATTTCGATGCACAGCAGTTTACCTGGCTGGATGATAAGTTATTGATTCAGTATCAGGAAATCGAACAAGGGCTGATCATCAATTTGCCTTTTGATCCCAACGAATTGATCATAAATAAGGATAATTTACGCAAAAAATTCTGGGCAGAACGCCAGGAGCTGCCTTCCGAAATCGTGGCGAAAAATTCCAAAGGCAAGATCCGGCAAATTATTCATAAAGTTATTCTCTGGGCGCATCACAGGCGAGATCAGCCTCTTATCAGAATCTTGGAATTTCCTGCATACTGCGCCAACCTTTTTCTGTTTCGAGTTGATACGGATTTCTGTACTTCAGATGAGGCGAAAAAGCTTCTTGAACTTTGTCGGAAGTATAAAATTACAGGCAGCTGGTTTGTGGATACAAAGTCGCAGGAAGCACTGAAAAATATTTATGCAAAAATGCCGGATCAGGAGATCGGTTTGCATTGCAGTCAGCATCTTGTATTCAAAGATTCAAAGTCGAATCGTAAAAACATTGAGAACGGTCTGCGGGAATTGGAAAACCATAAAATCAAGGTAAGGGGTTTTGCTGCTCCTTTTGGAGATTGGAATGAATGTCTGGCGCAAATTCTGGAGGAGAAGAAATTTGCCTATTCTTCGGAATTTGTCCTGAATTACGATGATCTGCCATTTTATCCTTTTGTTGATGGAAAGAGATCATCAGTATTACAAATTCCTATTCATCCTATCAGCAGCGGCAGATTGAGAAGATCACATTTCAATGAAATGGAAATGTGGCAGTATTTCAAAAATTACATCGACCGCTGTCATCAACATGGAGAGCCGATCATTATCTATCATCATCCTTCTCATGGCCATTTGAAGGTTATTGAGAAGATTTTTGCTTACATAAACAAATTACAAATTCCCAATATCAGTTTTCTGGAATATTGCGAATTCTGGAAAAAGAGAAGTGAATTTGAATTCAAGGCGGAAATCACTGATAAGAAGATTCAATGTCAGCAAGTGAACTCAAGCTTCCAATTCTGTCTGGAATATATTGATAAAACTGCTGTGATTTCTCTGCAACCGGAAACAGATCTGAACCAACTTGCCTGGAAAATGAAGAAAAAAACAACAATCCCGACCGATCTAAAACGGCTTCGTCGCTGGCATTGGAGAGATGTTTTGTATAATTACGAATCAAAAAAAGGAAAGAAGATCCATGAGAATATTTCTGGCTAGTTATCAATCGCTTATGCTGAACCGGGGCGGTCCCACCTATAAAGTAATACATTTGAAAAAATCATTACAGCAGCTTGGTCTGGATGTTCGTTTTTTCGATATGTGGGATTTTGAAATGAAACTGGAGAAAGACGATCTGGTTCACATTTTCAATGCAGGCATCGCCACCTATTCTCTGGCTGTAAATTTGAAGGCTTATGGTGCCAAATATGTTGTGAATCCTATCTTTTTCAGTAATCATGATCCTGCCCTTATCCGCTCTTACCGTCAGATCGATAACATTTTTTCCAAATTTCTGATCCGTTCATATTCGGATTATGAATTGACCAGAGAAACCTGTCTTCAAGCGGAGAAAATACTTCCCAATACAAAAGATGAGGGAGAGCTTCTGGTGAAAGGACTGCAGCTACCCGGCAGTAAAATACAGGTGATCCATAATGGTGTGGAAAAGCGTTTTTCAACAGCAAATCCGGAACTTTTTAAGAAGAAATACGGCTGGCAGGATTTTGTGCTTTATGTAGGGCATCTGGGACCGGATCGCAAAAACGGCAGAAACATCATCAAAGCGTTGCAGCAGATCGATCATTCGGCTGTTATCATTGCCGATATTCTACACACTGAAGAAGGAGCCTGGTGCCGGCAGGAAATTGCCAAGAGTAAAAATATAAAACTGATTGAATGGCTGCGGCATGATGATCCGCTCCTTGAATCAGCTTATGCTGCTTGTGATACTTTTATTTTACCAACAAGATATGAAACTCCCGGCAGGGCAGCTCTGGAAGCAGGATTAGCTGGGGCAAAGATCGTGATAACTCCGCGCGGCGGGACCAGAGAATATTTTGTGGATATGGCTCTTTATCCCGATCCGCTTTCTATACAATCGATAAAACTGCAGATCGAAAGCAGCCTGAATTTGAAAAAAACTGATCAGCTAAAAAATCATATTTTACAGAATTTTATCTGGGAAATTGTGGCTGTGCAAACTAAGAAAATGTATGAAGAAGTGCTTTAAATAATGAATAAATACACCATCAAGGCGTTAGAATACGCAGCGGGAAATTTTTTCAATAAATTGATGCTTTTCATTTTGCTGCCGATTTTCACTCACTTCATGATTCCGGAGGAATTTGCCGTTTACACAAACCTGATGATCTTCTTTTCTCTGGCCGGACTTATTGTGCTTCTGGGAATGCAGCAGTCGTTATTTTCTCATTTTTATCAGCTCAAAACAAAACAATATCAATTTTCTCTCATCTCGTCTGTTTACATTCTGCTGATAATAGCAGGGCTGATTTTTTCTTGTTTGATTTTGATTTTTCGTCAGCCGCTGGCACAATTGACTTTGAGAGATGTGCAATATTCCTACTTATTTATTCATCTTTCACTCATCATCTTTTTCAATACGATCTTCACCATTTCCACCGGATTTCTGAACATTATGGAACGTTCGCGTTCTTTTGCCATCATCAGCTCACTTCAAAATCTTATCGTTCTGCTGCTGATCGTTCTTTTTGCTGTAAATAAACAATTTTCTCTCGATCTGTACTTCAATTTTCTCTTGATCGGCACCTTCCTGGCAGCACTTGTTTCCTGGTTCTGGGTTTACAGGATTGTAAATTCTTATGGTTTAGCATCCGGAGAGAAGAAATATTTTTCTACAGGAACGATCCGCTCGATGCTGAAATTCGGCTTGGTGATGATTCCCGGAACTATCGCCATGCTGATTCTACAGGCGTCCGATCGCTACATGTTAACCTATCTTTCGGTCAAAACGCTGCATGATGTGGGCATCTATTCCGCCGGCTACCGCATTGGTATGATCATGCATTTTCTGATCACAATGACCAGTCTGGTTTACATTCCCTATGCCATGAAAATCGCCGATCAACCTTCTGCCAAACGTATCAATCGAACGATGTATAATTATTTCATACTATTCGGTGTTCTTCTGGGAAGTGTGATAATTTTATTTTCGCAGGAATTATTTCATGTTTTGATAGATAAGCTTTACTTCGAATCGAACAAAGTTGTTTTTGCAGGAGTTATCTCTGCCTTCCTGTATGGAATATTTAATATTATTAATATCCATTTTTATTCTCACAAACGAGCCAAAAATATCAGCCTGGCGGTTGTTAGCGGAGCAGTTTTGAATATTATTTTAAATTTCATTTTAATTCCAAAAATGGGCATATACGGTGCTGCCGTTGCTTCGATCATGGCTTATTTCTGCATTCTCTGCCTTAATTTTTTTGTTTCCCGAAAGTTATTCAAAACCAATTACAATCCGGTCTATTTTATCTTTGGTTTGATTCTACTATCTGCACTTGCTCTGCTAAATTTCATAATCAGTTTAAGCTGGCAAAATTTTCTAATCAAATTTTCAGCCTTGCTGGTTGTTTTGGGTTTGATTTTTTTGTTTGTGCGCAGGAATGAAAAATTTTTAACACTATGGCAGATAATTCGCAAGAGAGATCCATCCTTATGAAATATAAATTGAACGGACAAATATCTGAGATCATTTTCTCATCGCTTCAAACAACGCAGCTTTTTTGCGGGGAAAATATTTTTGTAATTGCAGATGTTGTGATTTCCAAACACTTTCCGCATTTATTTGCAGATTTGGAAGAGAGTCTCCACTATTTTGAAGCTAAAGAAAAGCATAAAGACTTTGATCATTTACGACAGATCTTGGATAAAATGCAGAAGGCAAATGTTAATCGTCAAACTGAGATCATTGCTCTGGGAGGTGGAATTACCACTGATCTTGCTGCTTTTGCTGCAAGCATCTTTAAACGCGGCTGCCGCTTAATTCTGGTTCCGACAACTCTTCTGGGCATGGTTGACGCCGCAATCGGCGGTAAAACAGGATTCAACTATGCCGGAGTTAAAAACATTATTGGCAGTTTCTATCCGGCCGAGAAGATCATTATCGATGTAGAATTTCTAAAAACCCTATCTGAACAGGAATTGCAAGCCGGTATGGTCGAAATCGTCAAGATGTCCTTTCTTCCGAATTCCAATTTGTCGCAACTGCTGGCAGAGCGTGTATCAGTTGAAGAAATCATTAAAGAAGCTATTCGCAATAAGATAGCTGTTTGCGTAAATGATATGGAAGATCGAAACTCGCGTCGGCTTTTAAACCTGGGGCATACTTTTGCTCATATTCTGGAAGCGGCTTCAGATTATGCCATTTCTCATGGAAATGCTGTTTCTATCGGCATTCGAGCGGCTGCCAGGTACAGTTTGAAAAAAGGCTTCATTCAGATTAATCAATTCAGCGAAATTAAAAAGAGATTGGATAGATACGCATTGCCACAAACTTTTCCAAACAGATACATAAAAGCAATCCAAAAAAAGGGAATTTCATTGATCCTACAGGATAAAAAAGCTGATGATCGGATAAATCTGGTATTATTCAAAAATAACAGCGAATTATTCCTGCACACAGCAGATGATATTACCGAAATATTACAGGTTTTACAAGGTTTTGCTGATGAAACATAAATATACAACAGCACAAAATATCAGATACTGGTTCTCTTATGTTGCCGGTTTGTGGCAAATATTCGAAAAAAAATCCCGACGTCCAAACGGCATCAGCGTAATGATGCGAGTGAATAACGAAGAAAAGTGGATTGCCAAATCACTGCTTTCTCTCAACGATTTTGCTGATGAAGTTGTGGTAGTAAATAACAATTCCAACGATAATACATGGCAGGAGATTAGACGTGTAAATCCTGAATTGAATTATAAGCTGATCGTTGAAGACGAATCATCAAATGATATCTGTAAAATAAGCTATCATGCACTTTCTCTAACAACATTTCGTTGGATTTTTCGCTGGGATGCAGATTTCATCGCTCATACAGCAGGGGATCGAAATATAATAAAGCTTCGAGAATATCTATTGAACTTGCATCCCCGAAAATTCTATCTCATCTTTCCGCTGACAGTAAGTTTTGCCGGAGATTTATTCCATGTAAAGACTGGCAGGGAAACCAATTCGGAAGGTTACATCCATACTTGGCATCCAAACCTTAAATATGTAAAAAGGGGAAAGTTTGAAGTTTTAAAAGTACCATTTTTCTTTAAGATCAAACGAATCAGGAAGATATTTTTTGTCCACATTGGCAGTGCAAAATCTATTAGAAAACTGCTGCACCGCTTCTTCTGGCTGTATTGGCAGGATCATCTGGATGACTTTCCCAAAATCGAAGATTACATAGCACATGAATTGCAAACCAGATATAACAACATCGATCCTGAAGATTTTGTCGTGCAGGAGTTTAGAAGATTGATTTTGCCGATCAGGAAATTCCAAAAATCAGAATTTGGAGATTATCCGGAATTATTAAAAGATAATTTGCAACATCCTGATTTCAAGGTGAGTTGTAAAAATGGAGAACCTTTCGGCCGCAGTGATTTCCCTGTTAACATCTAAGCGATGATTTGATATTTTGCCTTATTCTGCTTCACCCACACCCACACCACATAAGCTCGATCCATCAGATGATGAACATTTTCCACTTCAATATTTTCAGAATTCGCTGAAATCTTTTCGATCTGATCTTCCAACATCTTTTGTTTATAAACTTTTATCAAGTCGCCTCTTCGGAAAATGAAGCTGAATCTGCCTTTCTGAATGACCAGGTTTTTGTGAATGAAATCCTGCATGAATCTCTGTCGTTGGCAGAAATTTATGGTGAATTCCTTCAAATCACGCAGTTTTGCTGCTTCCTCAAATTCCAGGTTGGAAGCAGATCTCACGATTTGCTGATCGATTGTCTGGCTTATCGGCAGTTCATTTCCGGAAAGAAAATCAACAGCTTTATTCACGATCTGCTGATATTCTGCGAATGCAATATTTCCAGTACAAGGACTTAGGCATTTGCCGATTCCTGCCAGTATGCACTGTTGATTGGGGACATGATCATTGCATTTTCTAAGCTTCAGGATTTTCTGAAGTACGAGCAAAATGTGTTCTGCAGCATATTTATCCTTGAAAGGTCCGAATATCTTTTCAGTGAAATCAATCTGATCATTTTTAATGATTTTAAAGGCTGGAAAAACATCGGATGTGATGGCAATATAAACCTGCTCTTTGAATCTTTTCTGTTTCACATTGTAGGGTGGAAGATGCTTTTTGATCAAACTGTCTTCCATGATCAGTGCTTCCAGTTCAGTACCAGTTTCGATCGTGCGGATTTCTGCGATATTGCCGATCATGATCAGGGTACGTTCCTGCGTTTCGCCGCTTTGTTTGCGAAAGTATGTTCTCACTCTACTCTTCAAGTTTTTAGATTTTCCAATGTAAAGCAACCTGCCTTTTTCATCGAAAAATATATAAATTCCCGGTGTTTCAGGGAGGTGAGATATTTTATGTTTTAAACGATTTGATGTTTGCATCAAATAAAAATCATTTCCACGATCTTTTCCAGATATTCTGCATCAACTTCATCAAAAGAATTCAATGATTTGCTGTCCACATCCAGCACGGCAGCGATCTTGTCAGCTTTCCAGACCGGAACCACGATCTCCGATCTGGAGTGGTTGTCGCAGGCGATATGACCGGGAAACTTTTGAACATCCGGTACAATAATTGTTTTCTGCTGATCGATTGCTGCCCAGCAGACGCCGGAGTGCCTTGCCAGCACCAGGCAGGCAACGCTGCCCTGATAACAGCAGACAGTTAGTTCTTCATTCACCAATCTATAAAATCCCGTCCAGAAGTAGTAATCAAACTTATGGTGCAGAACGGCAGCGATCGTGCTCATGCGAGCCAGCGGATCGCTGGTCTTTTGATTGAGATCGGTGATCTGGCTGATAATGCGCTGGTAGCGGTTTGATTTTATTATTCTATCCATTTTTTCTACCTCTTCCGATAAACCGGAGCCAAACTCAGCGTCATTGTTTCCGGTGTCAATTCTCTTAATAATCTGGCAGTCAGCAGCTTGCGAGTATCCGGGATTTCGCAGCGCAGCCGTACCACAGAATTTTGATCGATCTTACTGAGTTCGGCTTCCAGCAGATTGCGCAGCACTTTCTCATCTTCGGTCAGTTTTGTAATCTCGATTCTCACCATCGGGCGGGTGGGGAGGATGTGGAAATTAGTTTCAGACAGTTCCCAGTTATCATCAGTCTCTTCAAAGATAAGTTCATAAAAGCCCTTTTCTTCTGCCATTTCCACGATGGAGGTTCGTTCGGTGGAGCCGGGATAGATCACTGGAATTAGCTTTCCTTTTTTTTGATAATAAAAGATCTGCGCGCGATGGATATGACCGGATAAAATTGCCTGATGATCTTCAGGCAGAAAATCCAGCGGCAGCACGTCTATTCCATAACGAAAAGTGTAACCTTCGATTCGTGATTCCTGGATGGCTTGATGCATCAGCATAAGTTTGATATCAGCATCGGGAATGCCTTCCGTCGCTTGTTCAATTGTCTGGTGATAGTGCAATTTTATTCCATTTCGGATATTGGGAAAACCGGTAATTCCGATCACAGCCTTCTGCTTTTCAAAAAACATTGTTTTCGGTTCTTCAAAAATGTGAATGTTTCTGTGATTCATCAGAATGGAAGTCGGCAGCACTGATCTTTCATGATTTCCCGGAACGATGATGAAGGGAATATCATTCTCTGCGAAATCGTAGAGGATGTCGTAAGCTCTGTCCACAATGGGAGCGGGAAGCTTGCTGCGGAAGAATAAATCGCCGCCGTGCATTACCAGATCGGCATTTGCTTCAACTGCAAAATTCAGAACACGTTGATAATTGGCGAAGAAATCTTCGCCGCGCCTTCTGCCTTCCACTTTGGGATTGATGGGATAATCCACTCCGAGATGAGTGTCGGCAAAAAAGATGATTTTGAGCATAATTTAGAAGATCATATTTTTTGTATAAAGCTTATAGTAATAATCTTTTCGAGCCATCAATTCTTCATGCGAACCCTGCTCCACGATCCTGCCCTGATTGATAACATATAAAAGATCGGCATTGCGCACAGTGGAAAGCCGATGAGCGATGATGATCGTGGTTCTGTTCAGAGAAAGTTCCTCCATGGCAGTTTGAATATAGGCTTCCGATTCCGTATCCAGAGAAGATGTGGCTTCATCAAAGATAAGGATCGGTGGGTTTTTCAGGAAGGCTCGGGCAATGGAAATCCGCTGCTTCTGCCCACCGGAAAGTTTAACGCCGCGCTCACCTGTGAGTGTTTCAAATCCATCGGGAAGGGATTCGATAAATTCCAGAATATTTGCTTTTCGCGCTGCTTCGATCACTTCTTCATCGTCTGCATCCGGTTTGCCGTAACTGATATTTTCGCGAATGGTTGTATCGAACAGGAAAACATTTTGTTGAACTAATGCAATGTTTTCCCGCAGAGATTTTTGAGTGATATCCATGACATCATATCCATCGATTTTGATGCTGCCTTTCTGAGCTTCATAAAAGCGCGGGATCAGCGACGCAATGGTGGATTTTCCTGCTCCCGATTCTCCCACCAGAGCGATGGTTTTTCCAGCCGGAATTTCCATGTTAATATCCTGCAGCACCCAGTCTTCTGAAGAATCATATTTAAATGTGAGATCGGAAATCTCAATTTTTCCGGTTATATTTTGCAAGGCTCTGGCATTTTTCTTGTCTTGAATATCCGGCTCGATATCCATGATCTCGATGAATCTTTCAAACGCTGCCGACCCTTGCTGGAACTGTTCTGTGAAGTGAACCAGTCGTTCAATAGGGCGTAAAATGAAATTCACATAAAGCGTAAATGCCAGTAAATCTATCACATCTATCTTGCCATGAAAGATCAGATATACACCGCCGCCGATCACAACCAGATAGTAGAAATCCGTCAGGAAAGTCATTCCGGAAAAATAGATGCTCATGATCTTATACATTTTTTCTTTGGCTCGTTGGAAAGTGAAATTGATATGACCGAATTTTTCCATTTCCAGGGTTTCATTTGTAAAGGATTTCACTTCCCGAATGCCCTGCACGGAATTTTCCACTGTGCTGTTTATATCGGCAATTCGCTTTCTAACCAAGCGAAATCCGCCCCGCATTCGGTGACCGAAAGTCAAGCCCCAGATCACCAGAAGTGGAACCGGAATCAAAGCTATAAATGCCAGTGTCGTATCATAATAGAACATGGCAATGAAGGAGCCGATGATCATGAATACAGAAATGATCAGATCTTCCGGAGCGTGATGTGCCACCTCGGCTATCATGTTCAGATCATTGGAAATGCGCGACATGATGTGACCGGTCTTGGTGTTATCAAAATAAGTGAAAGAAAGCTTTTGCAGATGCTGGAAGATGTCCGTCCGCATATCGGTTTCCATGCGCACGCCCATGATGTGTCCCCAGCGGATGCGGATGTAGGTGAACAGAGATTTGAAGATTATGATGCCGGCCATTAAACTAAGGAATAAAGTAATTCCTTTCAGATCTTTATTCGGGATGTGAACTTTCAGAAGTGTTCTGGTAAGCATCGGTGTGAAGACAGAAAGTATCGCAGCCAGGAAGGCTACGCTCATGTCCAGTATGAACAGCCAGCGATGCGGCTTGTAATATTTAATAAATCTTTTCAGCATAATAAATCCTATTCTTTATTCAGCGTTCTTGTTACATAGCTCCCGCTGTGTAACGCCAGAGTTTTGCTTTTGGACTTGCCCCGAAATGGAATTTGGGGCGAAAATAATGAAATTCCAGCAACCTGCAATTCTCGACTCACCTTTACGTTGCGAGTCAAGTCTTACCAACACATCTATTTATGTACTTTTTTAATAAACTCTTCCACTTCGGGAATGCCGCCTTGATAGATGAGATAGCCATTATAAGGCTCTCGTTTTGTAATATCGCCGGCTATCGGAGTAAGCATCAGTTCTTTTACTTTATTCAGATCATCAGTTTGACCCAACGCCCAACCGAGTTTTACATAGGCGACTTCCGGCAGCATGTTTTCAGCAGGAATGATGCCGTAGCTCATCAGGTCGCGGCCGGTATCATAGACGAACATGTGCACATATCCCCACAAGGTCTGCACGGTCATGTAGATGGGAATGCCGGCTTTTTTACAGGCTTTGATGGCAGGATAGAGCGGTTTATTCACATGTCCCAGTCCTGTTCCTGCGATCACAATTCCTTTGTAGTCGTTATCGATCAGCGAGTAGATCATGTCCGGCTGCATGTTGGGATAATAATACAAAAGCGCGACTTTTTCTTCAAAAAAGGGCAGAATCTTAACTTTTCTGTCATCACGACGTTTATTGTAATTTTGTTTGATCGGAGTTATTTTTTCCCGCGTTACGGTTGCCAGCGGAACATCTCCGATGGTTCGGAAGGTAGAACGGTAGGAAGAATGCATCTTGCGCACCCGCGTTCCCTGATGCAGCAGTCCGTATTCATCCGAAGTGGGACCGAACATGCAGACCATCACTTCGGCAATATCCGATCTGGCAGCGGCTGTGGCAGCATGCATCAGATTCAAGGCGGCATCGGAAGAAGGGCGGTCGGAAGAACGCTGCGATCCCACCAGTACGATGGGAACGGGGGAATCCTGGATCATGAAGGAAAGAACGGCGGCAGTGTGATGCAGCGTATCGGTGCCGTGCCCGATCATGATGCCGTTGATGCCTTTTTCGATTTCCTTTCCAATAGCAATCGCCAGTTTTTTGTATTGCTGTGGCCCCATATTTTCACTGAACACAGCAAACAGTTTTTCGGTTTCCAGATTGCAGATATCTGCCAGTTCGGGAACTGCTCCGTAAAGTTCGCCGGGAGAAAACGCCGGGATAACAGCGCCCGTACGATAATCCAGCCTCGAAGCGATCGTGCCGCCGGTGCCGAATAATTTCACGTTCGGTTTGCCATCTGTATAAGGAAATTCCTTTTCCGGTATCTTGTAATGTGCTTCCTTGTAGCCGATTTCTTTCATCGATTCGATCGTCTCCACATCGATGCCCACATTATAGCCGGTTGCCAATTTCAAAACGATATGCTTATCATCGTCGTTTTCAGAACGGGGCAAAATGATGCCGGCAAATTTACCGCGGGTTGTAGCAATCTGCGCATCACTCCAAACTCGCACTTTGAATTTTTTCAGAGCATCCAGAGCCTGTCCTTTATAACCTTTGAAAATATCGATCATCTGGCACCTCCGCTATCGTCCAATTCCTTCTTCACTATAGCGTGCAATTCCCTCAGCTGTATATTTCCCAAAGCAATGGAACGCAGATTTCCCATGATCCATTTCAATTTAGCTTCAGGATTGGATGTACTGCAAATAGATTTGAATATGTTACGCAAGCTTTTCAGATTTTTAAGAATATCGGCTGATGTGTATTCTTCAAATTCGATCAGATTGAGGACAGAATCGAATTCGATGCGCGGCTGCTGGTAAACCACTTTCAGCATATCGGGCAGGATATCGAGCGTCATTCCATTTTCCAGAACATATTTTATCAGCTCATATACTTTATGATAATCGAAAGGAACAGCCGAATCAAACTGCCCTGAGATGTGTTTCAAGCGATGTCCAAGCAGTGTTCCCAGAAATTTGGGATCTATCTGCAATTCTGTGATGATCTTTTCCATCAAGTTTATCAGATTATTACGCAGAATGTAAGTATAACAATCAATTGGGATCTGCCATTTCTTTAATCGCTTCAAACGTTGTTCCAGACTTAGGGGAATATGTCTGCGCAGGTTTTCAATGTAATCATCTTCGATTGGGATGGGAGCCGAATCGGTGTCGGGATACATCCTGTCCGCCCCGGGAAGCACGCGTTCAAAGATCGTGGTGCCGTTGGGAAGTGCTTTGCGGGTTTCGTTGGGAACGCCTTCAAATGCCATGCGGCAGCGTTCTTCGATCGTTTCCATCGCTGTCGTTATATCCCCTTCCGCTGCCCAAAAGACGATCTGGGCATCAGTTTCCGAGGAATTCAGAAGTTTGCTGCGTTTCTGCAGCATCTTCTCATTGAATACTGGATTCATGTCCTCCGAATGTACCATGTTAGGTATTTCCAGGCAGGCAACCACTTTCAAACGATTTTCCAGTTCATCGGCAAAGGTTTTATCGGGCTGCAGGAAATGGGAAAGAATCCCCTGAAATTGCGGCAGGTTGCAGGCGATCAATTTCCAGTTGTTGTCCATTGCCTTTTTGATCGGCTCATATTCAATGTCGGAAACATCAAAGTTCAGGGTTTTGAAGCTTGGTTGCCAGGCTTTGGGATCGGGGACACGTTTGAGAAGTTCTGATTTAATGATCAACAGAGCTTTCTGACGAAAAGCTTCGATGTGGGTGAGTTCCGGCAGCCAGCTGGTATGTGATACACCTTTGATCTCCACGCGCGTTCCACCTGTGATGCTGACGTTCGTATCCTGCCTTCCTGCTCCGATACCCACTCTTACCCGATCTGAACTGCGGTTGATGAAGCGGATGACTTGTCCAGCTTCCATCACTTCATCAGGCGTCTTCATATCAGGATAAGTTACAGTTTCGATGAGAGGAATTCCCAACCTGTCGGTGGTATAAATTCTTTCGTGGCCTATATCACTTACTTCGCGGCAACTGTCTTCTTCCAGGCTCAGTTGAATGATCCGCACTTTTTTGTTTTTCAAGGGGATTTCACCTTCGATGCCGATGATGGCAGTTCGCTGAAAGCCGGTCGGGATGCTGCCGTCCAGATATTGTTTGCGCGTGATGTGCAGTTCTCCCACGATATTCAACTTTAGTTGCAGAGCGATTTCCACAGCATATTGCAGCGCTTCCCGATTGAGAGGGAAAGGGGGAGTATCATCGACTTCGTAGGTGCAGGTGGTTTCGTTTTTGATGCGATAAATAATGTTTTTGCGGGTTTTGAATTCCATTAAAGCCGTGCCGTCATAAGTTCCCATCTCCGAAAGTGTTGGACGCATGTGCCTGACAAGTTCGGCGTCAAATTCATCAGTTTCCTGATAAATTCCCACCGGGCAGTGGCAAAACAGTTTTTCTCTGGTTTTGAGCTGCTGATGAACTTCCAGCCCGCTTTTGAAACCTAATTTATCATAGTCGGATTTTTTTGCTTTTTTGCGTGAAATGTAACCAACTTTTTTACGAGTGGTTTGATAATTCTTGTTTGCGTCAAATTTCTTCTTCATACAATTAAAAACCTTTTCATCATTTTTCAGGCTGGATAAATTCGAAACTGTTTGTTTAATGTCAATTTTTAATTATACTATTTTGAATTATAGAAAAGTAGATTGTGATTTTCACAAAGATAGAATGAAATACCTTTCAGAAATATTCAGAAACTCAATGAGCAACATGAAGAAGATAATAATTATTGCTAAGATGCAGTAATGCAAGTTGTTATAATAATTCTTGGAAATTGGAGCTTGACACTAATAACCACAAATCAAAAAAGGCAATTCATTTTTGAGTGATAAAAAAGAAAAAAAATCCGGACAGAAGATATTTCAGCATTCTGTCTGAATTGGAGGAAAAAAAATGAAAGTGATACGAAACAGTCTGGTTCTGTTGCTGCTGGTATCTTTTTATATTCTTGTAGCCAAAGACGTTATTGATTTCAATGATTCCTATAAAGATGTGAATGCCTATCAGGCTCGCAATTTGATGAAAATATATCCTAACCTGAAGATCATAGATATTTCAGGCACATATCACATGGGACATATTCCCGGTTCGATCAACCTGTTTTTAGGTGACGGATCGCTGGATGAAGCTTTGAAGGAATTGGACAAGAAAAACAGATATTTAGTTTATTATCATAGCAGCAAGACCTCTAAAGAAGCAGCACAGAAATTTGCGGATGCCGGCTTTAAGAAGATCTATCGTTTAAATGGCAATTTCAGCAGCTGGGTGGAAGCAGGATTCGAAACAGCTTCTTTGTAAACCAGGGAAGATATATTCACCTTGAAGAAATAGGCAGGAAGAGATTCCTACCTTTTTCAATTCTCAAAATTTCCAGAGCAGATAACCCTCGCATCTGATCAGTTTATTACCGTCCCGCCGGATCAGAATGCCGGGAGCAAGCGTCCTGCCGATTTGTGTTATATCCAGATCATAGCTTTCGAGCGTACCGTCTGCTTTCCAGAAAAACTCGGAGGAAATATTCAAAATCTCTTTTGTCAGTAAACTCAATTCCAGGATCGCTGCCAGACCGTACGATTTCCGATTTGAGTTGCTTTTAACTGCAATCTGGGCTCCGGTTCTCTGCCTGCCGTTATATAAAAAACCCAGCCTGGCCTGGCGATAGACAGCTTCCTGCCAATCCCAGTTTACAGCTGTCTGCACGTTCCAGATCGAATTCAAATCACAGCTTCCCTGCCAGTCCAGCAGATTTGCTTTCTGCCAGGAAAACCGGGAGGAAAAGTTCTGCTGCCGGTAAGCGATGTCAAATTCACTCTGCAACCGGGAATCCATGTGCGTTGTGGCAGCCAGATGCCAGTTTGACAGGCGCAGATTTGTCCGATTTCGCAAAAAATAGTTCTGCTTAAAATCACGTTGGAAATCGGTCGTGCTGTTCACTCTGCCCAAAGCTTTGAAAAGTGTTGCGTACAGCGAAAGATCAAGCCTGTTATTCACAGTTCGATCCTGCAGCTGCATTCCGGCATTGAATCTGGTATTCTGAGAAATTACCGCTGCCTTGGAAATGTTCAACTGCTGCAAGCTGTCGTTTTGGGAAAGCACCGATTCCAGGCTGAAAGAGAGCTTTTGTCCGCAGGAATTTGATTGAAAGCGGTATTCATCATCATTTTCAAGACTGGAATGGTGCAGGCTGGTAAACAAATTTCCGTTCTGGAACGACAAAATGTTATTCTGAGTATCGCTAAGCTCGTTCTGCTGATGGCTGAGACCGATGTAACCTGTTTGATGCTCACGGCGCAATTCGATGAGATAAGCATTATCGTCTGCATATTTCTGCCAGTCTGTCCGGCTGTAATATTGACGATAATAAAGTTGCAGTGAATGGATTTGGTAATCCTGAAAGTCGCGATCGAAAGAGTAATAGAGCATATTCTCCTGATTCCTGACCCAGAGACGATGCCTGTTGATCTCCATTCCCCGGGTTGTGTAAAATCCTTCTTCAAAATATTGAAACTGGCTGTTTCCGAATTTTCGCTGCAACCCGAATGACTGCGGAACTCGAAAGATGAAATTCTCACTGTCGCTGTAGGAACTACGAGAAAATCCGCTGGAGAAATTATATAGATTCTGCAATAGATGTGGATAGCCGATCATTTTATTGAAAGCAGAAATGGTCTGCGGAGCGGCAATCCCGATGATCTCGTTGCGCAGTTGCGTTTTTTCATAGTAATTCAGATGCTGAAATTCTCTTTGGGGATAGGCATCTGCAGCAAGCCTTTCCAGCAGGGGAAGATCCGACCTGACCGGAATGGCGGTTTCTATATCACAGACAAGCTTGCCAAATTGCAGCACGCCGGAACGATCCGGGTTGACGATAATCCCATCATCTGCGCGCCGATAATCCAGAGTCAAACGATCCAGAATGATAATGCCGGGATCATGATTCAGATTGAATTTGATCTCGGTTGGCAATTTTTTGAGCGTCAGATAACCGAAATAATCATTCAAATTGAAAGTGAGATCGATTTTCTCATCTGCCGAAAAAAAGTATTCGCCATCGATTTTAAAAAAAGTGGCAGCCTGCACGGTGATGATAGTTTCAAAGCCATTCTGCTGAATGATGGCAAGCTTTGCGTCACTTTCGATTTCCGCCAGCTGCCAGTTGCTTTCCGCCAGGATTATCCTGGTAATGGAATTATCTCTGTTTTTTGTGATCATGCGGGCAGCCGTTCTGCCGGCAGAATTGACCGACAGAACTTTGCTATGCAGATCCTTGTGAAAAGTTTCCTGCGGCAGGAACAGCGAAACAAGTCTGGCCTCGGAAGCGGGGGAGAAACCGATCTCGGCAATGGAATGCTGTGGGCTATGCCTGTAGGTATTCAAGCCGATACGCTGAGTGAGTTTGAACGGTTTTGGTTCGACGGAGAGAAACTCTGCCTGCAATTCGGCATCATCCTGCCGCCAGATCACCTTGTTTTCAGAGAGCAGTTGCAGTTCGCCCAGACTCTGCCATGGAACGGCATAACGATTTATCCCGGAAGATGATATCTGATCATAGATGAGGAAGAATTCCTGATTGATCAGCCAGACTTTGCGCTGAATATCGGTATCCCGATAATTTGCTCGAACAGTCGATGCCGTTAGATTCTGCATTCGAAAGGAATCTGACATTTCAGCATTCAGATCGTCACCCCAGATCGGATTCTGATCGGGACCAAAACCATTGACCAGCGGAATATTGTGCGATCGGGCCGAGGTGAACCAGTTCCTGTTCACGTCATTCACACCTCTGGGACCGTAGCCGCCCTCGATCAGCCAGTGTTTTCCGAATGCAAAGCAGGTGAAGGAAGTCGATTCGATGTGATCATGATAAGAGATAAAGGGTCTGCCGGGCTGACCTGCCAGGGTGCCGGCAATTTCATTTTTCCCCCGCAGAATGGCATAGCCGCCGTCGGGATAGAAAGAGTTATAATCTGGTTGTCTGGGTCGCACTCTGTCATCGAAGGCGCAGAATGCTTCCACCCAGTTGGGATCGGACCGGCGGTAGCGATCCACCTGATTCTCAAATAAAAATCTCAATTCGGCTTCCTGCGGCGATAAGCCCACTCCGATCGGTTTATAGAGCAGCACATCATCAAAAGAATCATCGATCAACGGCAGACTGCCGTCCGGCAATTCCAGATCGATCAGCCAGCTATTCATTTTCTGGATGGCGGGATGCTGGAAGAGATTGTGACCGGTGGTGTTCTTCAGATAGAAAAAAAAGGGGAAGAGGTGATAATTGATAAATCTGGCATAATAGGGACCTTCCTGATAGCTGCCGTCCGGCAAGATCAGAGCAAGACCAGCCTGCATTTCCTGCAGCGAGTCTTCAAACCAGACGGCGCAGCGGGGATGATCTAATACCAGGGCAGCGGTTGCCACGCCGATGGCGATCTGAATGATGTGATTATTCTTGGGAATGCCCAGCCCCAGCGTTATATCGGTGGGATCGGTGCTGCGGGGAATGTGAATATAATATCGGTGAATTTGGGCGATCTTTGCCGCCAGCTTAGCTTCAATCTGCTTTCGTTCACTCTCAGATAATTCATGATAGACAAGATCATAGGTTACGGCGTAGTTCTGCAGGGCATCTGCCGCTTCCATCCAATCGCCCCAGCCCACACCGGGAATACCGCCCTCGCCGTTGGCGGGCGGACGGATCTCTGTAATATTGAGAAGCGCTGTGATCGCTGACTGACGGAAGTGCTGCTGATTGCTCAGAAACCAGCAGAAAGCGTTCAGTTTCGCAAAACGGGCGCGGTTTTTTTCCGAGAGAAAAGGCGAAGCGGGATCGTGGGGTGAAGATAAAGCCGTCGAGATAAGATTGTTCTGCCAGGCTTGATAAGGCTGACGCAGACGTCTGTTGCGAATGCGGCTGATAGAAGTTGAATCGAACAGCAGGCTGGGATGAGCGAGCGAGGGGGGATATCTTATCTCAGCCAGCGTCAGGCGCTGCAGTGAAATGAATTGATTGATGGGAACTTCGCGGTAATTCGATCTCAACAGACCGCTCAGAAATTCTCTACCGATCTGTGGCAGCAGCGGTTCCTGCTCTGCAAAAATATTGATGATCAATACTATAAAAAGTAAAGCAATCCAATACTTTAGCGGGTTGTTTTTCAAAACATCAGCTCATCAGAAAAGCTATGGCAACTCCCAGAACCGCACCGCCCAAAACTTCCAGCGGAGTGTGTCCCAGAAGTTCTTTCAGATTTTCCTCGATTAAGGAATGTCCTTCTTTTTTACGAACGTTTTCAACAATTTTATTGAGTACAGCTGCCTGTTTTCCGGCAGCCCGCCGCACACCAGTAGCATCATACATCACAACCACAGCAAATACGAAACTGAGAATAAATAAGGTGGAATTCATGCCTTCTTTTATGGCGATAGCAGTCGTGAGTGAAACAACAGAAGCTGTGTGAGAACTGGGCATGCTGCCCGTATCCAGAAATCGTCGGAAATTGATTTTCTTATCTGTGAAAAGAGAAAATAATACTTTCAGTGCTTGTGCTGAGAAGAGAGCAACCAGAACTATATCTGCAATTCTATTGCCGAAAATTATGCCGTCATTCATAAAAATATAAAACCACCTATATTTATTTTGACAGCAAAGCAATAATTCAGCTGTTAACTGTCAAATATTATGATTTTCGATTTATCAAATTATTTTCCGCTTTGTTCCTTAAGCCATTGCAGGGCAGATAATTGAATATCAGGCGGAACCTGATGTGCTCCATCAAAAGTAGCTAATTTTACATTATATTCTTTTTCTTTGAGTAAATCGTAGGCAGATTCTGCAGCTTTTAGTTCTATTACACGATCGTTAGTGCCGTGGGCAATATAAACATTTAGACCCTTTGCCAGTTTCAAAGAAGTTCTAGTGAGATATTCAGCATCAAGCCAGCCACCGAAAGATGCTACACCATCGACAAGATCATAATTTTTAATCCCGGCAATATAAGCTAAGCCGGCTCCTTGTGAAAAACCCAGAATATAAACGTGAGTGATAGTGTATTTATTCTTCATATATTCGATAATACTTCGAATATTAGAAGCATTTATCAGCATCGATGCTTTTCCCAGATCAGTTTTGACCGGAGCCATATTAGTCCAACTATAACCGATCTCCCTGCCCATTGAAAATGGATAAGGAGTTTCCGGAATCACTACGATCATGTCATTTTGTTTCTCAAACAATCGCTTGAAATTCTGCTGATTATCCCCAAAACCATGCAAGGCGATAAGTAATGGCAGCGGATCGTATTTATTGCAATTTTCCGGAAAACGGATTTGACTTGTTAACAGGTAATCACCCTCCAGAGTGAACATTTTCTCATTTCAGGGTGCTTTATTTTTGCGATTTAACTGTTTAATCAAGGCTGCAAATTCCTTACCATTGCGAACTTTATCAAAATCAGGATCATTTTGGATATGCTCTAAATTTGTGAAACCATTTTCATAGGCATGTTCCAGATATTTAACAGCCAATTCTTCATTTCCCAAAAGACCATAGCAGCAAGCCAGATTGTAACAGACGCTGCCGTTTTTCACATCATACTGCATATATTGCAGATAATATTCCGCTGCTTTTTGATAATTCTCCTGTTGATAAGCCTGATGGGCTATCGAATTCAGCGAATCTATGTTCACTTTTGTAAAATCAAAAGATTCTGCTATCGCCAGAGAAAATATCAGTAGGAAAAGGGCCGATATGAATTTCTTCATGTTCACTCCAATTTTATTCTTTTCTTTGAATCAGGATTATCGTCACATCATCCTGTGCACCATTTTTCAATGCCAGCTTGTAGAGCATTTCAGAACATTTATCCAGATCATCAGCATATTTGCGTATTAGAAGTTCAATCTGCCCGTCGGTAACAACATCAGTCAATCCATCGGAACATAACATAAAGAAATACTCTGTGGGTAAAGCTAATATATAGCTGTTGATGCGCGGATAACGGTTTAAGCCGATAGCTTCCGTGATGAGATGCTTGTTCTTACATTCAATCATCTCTTCTTTTGTGATTAGATGGCGAATGTAATATTCCCAGACTACGGAATGATCTTCAGTTATCTGGATAAGTTGCTGATTTGCAAAGCGGTAAATTCTGCTGTCTCCCACATTGTTCAAATAGACCAAGTCATCCTTAATAAGTAAACTCGCCAGAGTTGTAGCGATTTGACCTTTTTCTTCTTCTTTGCTTAAACGTAAGATCTCGTTATTTATCTTGATGATTTCATCATTGAACCAATGCGGAATAGATTCGATATTCGATACTGCATAATAATCTCGTCCCAAAATTTCACAGCATTTCTGGCTGGCAATATCACCAAAGAAATGACCGCCCAAGCCGTCTGCTACCGCAAACAGCCAGCCTTTGGCAGTAGTGTTGCAGGTCGAATCGGGAACAAAGTAAGAATCCTGGTTGATCGATCTGCCAACACCCTGTCGACAAACTACAGCGTATTCTTGTCTCATCTTGTTTTTATGCCCATTTTAAATATTTACAGAAAATATCTCTAACCCGCCTGGAGAAAACCGATTAAAACCAGGGCAATAATGAAAACGATAAAAGAAATTATAAGAGCAGAACCCAGAATCGGTAATCGCAGCAAAGTACCGCAATATTTGCAGCGTTTGGCGTTTGCTCCGATCATCTTACCGCAACTCCGGCATTTTATCAGCTTCATTGTCTGCTATAATCCCAGCATATCATCGCGCAGAGCTGGTAATTCGGTATCTTCCGACAGCCAGATATTAAAAAGCGCTTTTTTGAATTCTAATCCTGTGATCGTGCCTTTCAGTTCTCCATTCATATAGAGAGAAGTTCCCTCACCAGGTAAATAGATCATATTGTAAACATCGTCTTTCAGTGCATCCGAGACAAAATAGGAATTGAAAGTAGCAATTTCGGTTTGCAGATTGGCAATATCGCTTTTGGCAAAACCTGTATTCCAGGCTTCGATCAATTTTTCGGGATCGACAGCTTTGTAGATAAAATGCATTTTTATCGCCATTGGTTCATCTGCCGCCGCAATTTGCACTGCATTACTGCTTTTATCAGGAAGATATAATGCACCGGCATAAACCTTAATTATTAACTTCTTACGCAAACCTGCTCCGTTCAGGATCAATTCGGTTTCACCCGCCTGCATCGTTTCCGGCAGAACTTTACCGCCGATCTTCAAAGCGACCAGGCAGGAAGTTCCTAAAATTACAATTAATAAAAACATACAGATTTTTTTGTTCATTTCATCTCCTTGATCTTTTATTATTTTATAGCAGAAAAATCTTATAATCTTTCACATTTTCTCAAAGTCACCGAGTCTCCTAATCTCAAAGTCCGCCAGAGGCGGATAAATCTCACCTCTCAATTCTCATTTCTGCCCGTTCAGTCTTCCATTAAACCATTTAATTCGGAAGCATCGAACCAGGTCATCAAACCACCCAGCCGATTGATCTCGTCTTCCAGTAATTTTTTATGATTTCGCTCATCCGCAGCAAAATTTCGAAAGAGCATTTGTTGTTTACTGTTTGTAGTATTCTCTGCCAGATCAAGATATAGATTCTCAGCATTTATTTCTTTGGAAATAGCAAATTCCAAAGCGCTTTCGGGAGTTTGCAGTTTCTGCGGATCTTTGATCAGTGGCGTCAAATTGCTGTCAACATTGATCTTATGATAGGGATATTCCTGCAGAAAAAGTTCGCTGATTTTTTCTTCGTGCATTTTCTCGATCCTGATCAAATTTTCAAATACCTGCTTAGAATCTGAATCATTGAGAGCTTTTGCCAGAATGCGATATAAATTTTGCGCCTTTATCTCTTCCTGAATAACGATTCTATAAATCTCCTTTTTACCTTCCATTACTACCTCCAGATTCTCACAACGAATTTTTCTCCTGAAATGATTGCTGGCAAGAGTTTTATTTACTTTCTTGATTTTTTGTGGAAAAACCTCGACGCAGGTGGCGGAGGTTCCATTCAGATATATATGTTGATGCTATGATGAAATTGACAAAATAACAGAAAAATATTTGTTCGCTTTTTGGAGATGAAATGAAAATAGGAAAATGGATTGTTTATACTGCGGCAATGCTGGCTTCACTCTTCTGGGGATACAGCTACATATGGTTCAAACAGGTCAACGAAGTCTATGGACCTATCACGGTCATCACATTGCGCCTGATCACCGCTACGTTCTTTTTGATCCTACTGATGAGTTTAGCTCGAAAGCATCAAAAGATCGCCCGCTCGGATTGGAAGTATTTCTTTCTATTGGCTCTTCTGCAGCCTTTTGCCTATTTCTTCTGTGAGAGCGTTGGCTTGACGATGGTTTCTGCCACGGCTGCTTCCATCATTGTTTCCACTATTCCGGTGTTCACGCCGCTTTTTACGCATTTCTTCTCTCGAGAATACTTTGGCTACTGGATTGCACTGGGATTGTTTTTATCGTTTATCGGCGTCACTCTGGTGGTGCGCAGTGATAGCTCCGGAACCAATTCTCTGCCGGGAATATTGTTAATGATTGGAGCTGTAATCTCGGCGATCTTATATGGACTTCTACTCAAAAAAGTTTCTGTGGGTTATTCTTCCCTGACGATCGTGAAATTTCAAAATCTGATCGGATTTTTCTATTTTCTGCCTTTTTTCATTCTGGCGGAAGGAAAGCAATTTCTATCAGCGGATCACAGCCCGGAAGTTATCATAACGATCCTCAAACTCGGTATCCTGCCTTCCACACTGGCTTTTGTCTTCATCACCTTCGCCATCCGCCGCATCGGACTGATCAATACCAATATCTTTGCCAATCTGATTCCTGTATTCACCGCAATTATTGCTTATCATGTTCTGCAGGAGGCACTTCCTCTCCAGAAAATAATCGGCATCATCATCGTGATCGGAGGCTTATTTATCTCACAGATCCCGCAATTCAGAAGATTGAAAGAAAGAAGAAGATTGAGAAGAACAGTTATATAGTTCAGATACTTATTTTTTTAAGATCAGCATCAATTCGTAAATGATATGTGCCGTGATGCCCCAGATGATCTCATTTTTAAAGTTATAAATATAAACGGGATGAAGTTTGCTGCCCCAGGGTTTGGCATATTTAGAAGGAACACCCAATTTTTCTGCTGGAAAAGTGATCTGTTCTTTGCCTTCCTCATTAATTTTGGAAGGGAACATCTGGGAACGGGTATGATAAATTGCCGGCTCATGCTGATAAAAAAAAGCAAGTGGAACTGTGAAAAAATATTCCACTTCATCTGGATTGATCATGATCGATTCGAAGGCTTTGACGTTGATCTCTCCCAAAAAAGTAAAGATCATGTTGCCATGCGGTACCACGACTGTATCGAATTGTTTATAAATCTTTATGTCTGGTGGCTTCAATCCCAGTTCCTCGCAGGTCTCACGAATGGCTGTATCGCTGCATTTTCTGTCCTTCTCCGGTTCGAAACCACCGCCGGGGAAAGATACTTCGCCACCCTGACGAATAGAATCGGCACGCTTTTCAAATAACAGATGATATTCATTTTCCCGCTTCACAAAAGGAATCAATACTGCCGATCGGAAATAGTTTCGGCTGCCCAATATGCCGGGAGCATCATCCATTTTATTCAGTATTTTTTTTATTTCAATATTCATGAACGATAGATTAATTTGAGAAGTTTATTTCGCCAAGAATTAGTTTTTTATTTGACGGATAATTTCCCGTTTTGTTAATCGGCAAAAATTCACTCACTCTCTGCTGGAGAGTGTCGGGGAGAGGCGTAAATGGAAATTATAAAAATAATTTTTCTTTGTTCGTTTTTACTTGTCACGGCGTATCCGGCAACTGCCGGAGAAGACGGATTCGCAGCAGTTTCTTTTTTACAAACCCAAATGCTGGATTCGCTCAGCGTCACGGTTCTGGACAGCCTTTTGAATTATCTCCATCTGGAAAGATCCGAGCTCGGTTTTGAGAAAGCCTGGGTGAAGGACGATACTTTCAAGCTGAAAGTGATCGATCACCTGCTGGCAAACCCGCTGGATTTGCCGGAATACGTTGAAAAGACGCAGACGGAGATCGAACAGAACGATCCTCCGCAGTTGCTGGAATATGCCTCATCTCAGCTTGATTGTGAACTGGGAGATGTGGAAATACAATATCCCGGTAATGCCTTGGAACTTATTGAACTTGCCATGATCGAAGCGGAAAAATATCGGAAAAAAGCGCTGCAGAATTTGGACGAGTGGGAACTGCACGATCTGATCTTGAGTGCTCCCGGCTTGTGGGCAGATGAAGAAGACCCGGATTTTGAATTGCTGAAAGGAAGTTTGCAGCGGGAGTTCAATGCCGAAGTGGATACATCACGGGTTGTCGATAAAGATCGCCTTCTGAATATTATCAAAAAGATTGATAGAACAGCTTTGAACACAGCCGGTATGATCTTTGCCGGAATCATCTGGGAAGTTTATCAAAACACAGATTGGGAAAGCGAAGAACTGATTGTGCCAAATCATGTTTTATCGGGAGTTCAGGGAGAAATGCTGGCTCATTTACACACTGATTTTGGCGATATTATCATTGGCGGTAAGGGCGATAACGTCTATTCTTATGATTATGCCGTCATCATCGATCTGGGCGGAAATGACACCTATCTCTGCCGTGCCGGCGGCGCACTGGGTGAACTGGGAAATCCTTTTTCGGCTGTGATCGATTACAGTGGAAATGATATCTATTTCGAAGGAGAAAAATCAGTTAATCAGGGAGCCGGCTTTCTGGGCTGCGGGATTTTGATCGATAAAGAAGGAGACGACATCTATCACGGTGCAGATTATTCTCAGGGAGTGGGAATCTTCGGAACTGGCATCCTCTACGATGCGGATGGTAATGATGATTACCGCTGCGGAGTTTTTGGGCAGGCTGCCGGAAACGTGGGAATCGGTATTCTAATGGATCGGGGTGAAGGCGATGACCGCTATTCGGCGAAGATCTGGGCACAGGGCATGGGTTCGGTATTTGGTTATGGAATGCTGTACAACGAAGGCGGTGATGACATTTATCGCACCGGCGGCGCTTATCTGCATGCTCCGCTGCTGCCGGATGATTACCAGTCATTTGCCCAGGGTTTCGGCATGGGCTGGCGTCCCCGCGCCGGCGGCGGCATCGGAGTGCTCTATGATAAAAGCGGCAACGATTTTTATAACGGAGAAGTTTTCTGCCAGGGCAGCGCATACTGGTATTCGCTGGGCATGCTGATCGAGGGCGGCGGACAGGATGTTTACAATGCTTCCCAATACGGTCAGGGAGCCGGAATTCACCTGGCGCTTGGCGCTTTGTGGGATCAGGGTGGTGACGATAAATATACCAGCCGCAACGGCGTCATCGGCGGCACGGCGCATGATCTTTCGGTGGGCATGCTGGTGGATGATGCCGGCGATGATCATTACATCGTTTCCGGCGGCTACGGCGTGGCTCTCACCAATTCCTTTGCGCTGTTTATCGACAAACTGGGAGATGACATGTATTCTACCTGGGAAGATCACAGCTTCGGCTCGGTGCGATGGGGAAGAGGTTTTGCCGGCTGCGGCATCTTTATGGATCTGGAAGGAAACGACCGCTATCCCCGCAACAGCCCGGCAGATAACGGCAAACTCTGGACGTCCAACGACTGGGGTATCGGAATAGACTTAGATCGTGACGTGATCGCCAGCAGCAAGGAAGAACCGATCGAAGAAATCGTTTTGACCTCCGAAGATTCTTTGCGAACTGTGGAAGAATTATTTGAAGAAGCATCTCTCTGGCAGGTCGGTTCCAATCGTCAGAAGGTGGCGCGCGCCATCGAAGCATTCAAAGCAAAAGGCATGGAAGCAGTAATCTACATCTGCGAAAACAAGCTGAACACTGATTCCAGCCTGGAACTGCGGTTGATAGACATGATCGTCGAAACTTATCCCGATTCCATTGCACCGCTGCTTTTGGAAAAAATTCACGATAAAAACGAAAAAGTTCAGAAGAATGCTATCCGCTTTCTGGGTACAACCAAATATGAAGAAGCAGTCGAACCGCTACTGCAAATGCTGAAGAAAAAAAGATATCGCGATCTGCGGCGCTCCCTGATAGGAGCTTTGGGAAATATCGGCGATACAACCGCCACAGCAGAAATCATCAAATTTATTGATGATGAAGACGAACGCTGCCGGCTTACCGTGGTTGGCGCTATCAGCAGTCTGAAAGACGAAACTGCCGTTCCGACTTTGATAAAGGCTTTGGAAGATAAAATGTTCACCGTTCGTTCCGCTGCTTTGAATTCCCTGAAAAGCTTCAAAACACCTCAAACAGCCAAGCTCCTCCTCTCCCAAAACCCTGAACTCAATACCCTGTACCCAGAAATCTTCGTTAAGGCGATTTCCAACTACCTGCGGGTAACTTCAGACAGCACTTCCGCAGCCTACGAAAAACAGAAATTTAGAATTATGCAGGAAGTGGAAAAAATGGCTGCCAGCGCTAATGAACTGGTTCGCGCCGAAGCGCTGAGTACACTATGGAAACATGGCGGTGAATTGCGGAAACAATGGGTAGAGATGAAATTGGAGAGCGAGTTCAGCCCGTATGTGAAAGCGGTGTTTGAAGAAGTGAGCGATGAGAAATATGGAAATTGAAATTGAAATAGCCTATGTGTTGACTCAGGGAAAAAAAAGATAAGGTTCATATTAATCTGCTAATTCAAAGTCCTGTAATTTATGGGTTTGAGAAATGTCGCAATGTCCAAGTTCTATACCATTTGCCCCTATTACTTCAGTGTTTCTAAATTCGATCACTCTTTTAATCAGTCCTGCTTCGGAAATATAATCTCGAAAATCCAGATCATCATCCCACGAGGATTGAGGAAATGTCCAGCGGATAACCCAGCATTTGAACGTACCGGCAGTTACGATCATAGTGGCTTTGCCGATAATTTCTTTTTCTATCAGCCAGGGGTTTCCGGGACCTCTGTATTTCCATTTTTTGCCAAGTTCCAAAGGATACTTCAGACACAGAACGGGATCGTAGTAAATGCTGTCTTTTGGTGAATAATCGATGCCTGATTCCAGATTCCTGAAAATGTCTCTGACATCATTGTACAATTTACCGTTGAATCTGAATTGCATGTTAGATCCTTTGGGAGTGAACTGATAGCCGTTATTGTAAGCATATTCAATGAAGCAACTGTTCTCAACGTTATAGTATTCATTGCTGATCATTACATTGTCATCTTCATAGAGAGTTGTTTCAAAATTGTACACATTCAGGGTATCAAAAATTGTTTCGTAATCTTTTATCAGCACGTTTGCGTTTCCATAATGGACTTCATCTACCAGTCCGGCAGCTTCGGCATCTTCATGATAATCTATGGTATATGTTTTATCATATTCCCAACTGCTGCCGATAGTGAGCGGATATTCAAAATTCCAGTTAACTTGAGAATTGCCATTCTCTTCACATGATATCATAATAGCTCCCAAAACTAACAATATCACTACATAGATCATACTTCTTAACATGATTCCTCAAATTCTATTTTTGTTACTGCTGATGGTTTGTCAGCAGCATCCTTTTCATTTCAACAGCAGACATTTTTTCATTGCTTCGGTTTTGCCATCTACTTTTAGATTCATCAGGTAAATCCCGGAACTACAGTGTTGATTATTTCGGTCTTTTCCATTCCAGATAACATTGTGTTCACCTCCTACCAAATTTTGTTTGATTAGTTTTTTAACAAACACTCCTTTTATATTGCAAATATTTATCTCAACAAATCCCTGTTTAGACGTTGTGAATTTAATATTCGTGCTGGGATTAAACGGATTTGGATGAATTGTTAAATTGCATTTGTTGTTTTTTATTATAAATTCATCATTTATTCCAACCTGTGGTTCTTCTACGAAATTACCATTCCCATCATTGAATAAAATATGTAATCTTCCAAAATCCGGTGCAACTGTATAATGAGTTAATGCAATTATATCATTGTAATTATTATTATCCAGATCAGCACAATGTACTTTCCTGGTATCCTCACCTGTAAAATAAAACTGTGGTTCTGAAAAATCAAAATTACCATTATTGTATAATATATAGATTCCATTATTGTAACTTCCAGAACAAATTAAGTCTATCAAACCATTGTTATTTAAGTCAGATACTTGTAAGTAACTCGTATCAGATTGGAATAAAAACTGATCATGTTCATAGAAATTACTATCACCCAAGTTTTCATAGATTGTGATCCAACCGGTTCCCAGTATACTTGATAAACCAATAATATCATTATCTCCATCATTATCAACATCTGCAATTTTTACTCTTAATTGCTGAACTCCCAGTTGATAGCAATCGAGACCTGATTCATAATTGAAATATATTTCTACTGTTTGACCACTAATAACAATATCTTCTCTTGTATCTTCATTTAAGTTTCCTACATCAATGCCTGTGGGAGGATAGTCTAAATTATAGTACTCTGGTTCTGAAAATTGACCCGATCCATTATTATATAAAGCACCCCATAAATAATTAATATTGGAAATAAAAACTAAATTTGCTAAATCATTAAGTTCTGTTTTAAATAATCTATATTTATAAATAGTTATATTATCATAGCAAAATTGTGTAATATTATTCCAGGAAGTTAATCCATAATCATTGATGATAGTAAAAACAGGTGAATTTATAATAACATTATAATCATTAGCTATTATATCAGGATATTCGTTGTTATTGACTTTACCTACTTGTATAGATGTCTCATAAGCATATGTTGAAAGTGAATCCACCAAAGCGAACTCACCAATGCCATTATTAGCTAAAATTGAAATCATTCCCCAAAAATCTCCTTGAGGATAATCATGACCTAATACAATATCTAAACCACCATCCAGATCAATATCTGAAACATCGACAGAAGCGGGTTTTTTGGGCACAATGTATTCTGCAGCAAAGGTGAAATTTGTTATTAATAAAATAAATAGTGGTAAAATTACTATTTTCATATAATTCTCCAATTTATATAGCCTTCTATAAACATATCCGTAAAATCAACAAATTATTACGCCACCACTTGATACTTTATTATTTTTCAGTGCTTTTTGCTGTGTGTTAAACCGCCTGTTGAACTAAGCTGCTCATCG